>Ga0209023_10000711_pt1 | contig 48475 bp, 41 predicted proteins | sample LakOneMetagenome_FD_187468 | JGI IMG/M metagenome (GOLD analysis project Ga0209023, IMG submission 187468) | Freshwater and sediment microbial communities from Lake Erie, Canada (SPAdes) (version 2) | ecosystem: Environmental > Aquatic > Freshwater > Lentic | place: Lake Erie, Canada... | reverse complement strand
TGGTGGCCGCCGCCAATCCCCTCGCGGTCGACGCCGGCTACACGATGCTGCGCCAGGGCGGCGCCGCCATCGACGCCGCCATCGCCACCCAGCTGGTGCTCACGCTGGTCGAGCCGCAATCGTCGGGCATCGGCGGCGGCGCCTTCCTCATGTACTACGACGGCAAGAACGTGCAAGCCTTCGACGGCCGCGAAACGGCGCCCGCCGCGGCCACCGACACGCTGTTCCAGAATCCCGACGGCAGCCCCATCTCGCGCACCGCCGGCGTGGTCGGCGGACGCTCGGTGGGCGCGCCGGGCGTGCTGCGCATGCTCGAACTGGCGCACCGCCAGCACGGCAAGCTGCCCTGGAAAACCCTGTTCGCACCCGCCATCGCGCTGGCCGACCAAGGCTTCGCGGTCAGCCCGCGCCTGCACGCGCTCCTGGCGGGCGACCTGCACCTGCGGCGCGACCTCACCGCCGCCGCCTATTTCTACCACGACGGCAAACCGTGGCCGGTCGGCCATGTGCTCAAGAATCCGGCCCTGGCCAAGACCTTGCGCGCGATTGCCGCCGGCGGGGCCGACGCCTTTTACGAGGGCCCGATCGCGCGCGCCATCGCGCACAAGGTGGCCACCTATCCGGGCAACCCGGGTTTGCTGACGGCGGCCGACATTGCCGCCTACCGGCCAAAAACGCGCCCGCCCGTGTGCAGCGACTACCGCGCCTTCACCGTGTGCGGCATGCCGCCGCCCTCGTCGGGCGGAATCGCCATTGCCCAGATGCTGGGGATACTGGAAACGCGCGACATGGCCGCGGTGGCGCCGGTGGGCGGCGTGCTCAGTGCCGACGCGATCCACCTGTTTTCGGAAGCGGGGCGCCTCGCTTACGCCGACCGCAACCGCTATGCGGCCGACACCGATTTCGTGCCCTTGCCCGGGCGCGGCGTGGACGGCTTGATCGACAAGGCTTACCTGGCGCGGCGCGCGCGCCTGATCGGCGAGCGTAGTCTGGGCGTGGCCCCGGCCGGCACCCCGCCCGGCATGGACGTGGCCTGGGGCCGCGACAACGCGATCGAAACCGCCTCCACCTCGCACATCGTGGTGGTCGACGCCAACGGCGCCGGGCTGTCGATGACGACCTCCGTCGAAGACGCCTTCGGTTCGCGCCAGATGGTGGCCGGCTTCATCCTCAACAACCAGCTCACCGACTTTTCCTTCGATTCGCGCGACGATGCCGGCCCCGTGGCCAACCGGGTCCAGGCCGGCAAGCGCCCGCGCAGCGCGATGTCGCCCACCATCGTGTTCGAACGCGCCGGCGGCAAGCTGGTGCTGGCAGTCGGCTCGCCGGGCGGACCGGCCATCATCAATTACGTGGCCAAGACCCTGGTCGCCACGCTCGACTGGGGCTTGAACGTGCAGCAGGCGATCAGCCTGCCCAATTTCGGCAGCCGCAACGGCCCCACCGAACTGGAGACGGGGCGCTTCAGCCAGGCCCAGCAGGATGCCCTGATCGCGCGCGGCCACCAGCTGCGCAGTTATGAAATGAATTCCGGCCTGCAAGGCATCGAGCGCATCATGATCCACGGCGAGCCGTGGTGGTTCGGCGGCGCCGATCCGCGCCGCGAAGGCGTGGCCAAGGGCGACTGAGGGCAGGGCCGGCGCACGCTGTTGGAAAATGCAAAATCTACAAGATTTTTCCTTCGCAAACCGGCCATACCCTGATACCCTTGCTGTATGGGAATAGAACAAAAAACCGGCCTGATTCTGACGGGAGGCGGCGCGCGCGCCGCCTACCAGGTCGGCGTGCTGCAAGCGATTTCCCAGATCCTGTGGGAGTCCGGCTGGCGCCCCGCGCGCAACCCCTTCGACATCATCTGCGGCACCTCGGCCGGCGCCATCAATGCGGTGGCCCTGGCCTGCCGCGCCGACAATTTCAGCGAGGGCGTGCAAAAGCTGCTCGACGTCTGGGAAAACTTCACGGTCGAACAGGTCTACCGCGCCGATTCGCTGGGCGTGATCCGCTCCGGCGCGCGCTGGCTGTCGCTGCTCTCGTTCGGCTGGCTGCTGCGCAAGTGGCGCGCCTCGCCGCCCACCTCGCTGCTCGACAACACGCCGCTGGCGGGCCTGCTGCACCGCATGCTCGACTTGCCGCGCCTGGACGCGGTCATGTCCGACGGCTTGCTGCACGCGCTGGCCGTCACCGCTTCGAGCTACACGGGCGGCAATCACGTCACTTTTTACCAGACCGCGGCCGACATCGCGCCCTGGGTGCGCATGCAGCGCATCGCCATGCAGGACCAGATCGGGGTCGAGCACCTGCTTGCCTCGTCGGCGATTCCCTTCATCTTCCCGGCCGTGCCCCTGTACCTGGGCAGCCGCCGCGAATACTGCGGCGACGGCTCGATGCGCCAGCTGGCGCCGATCTCGCCGGCCATTCACCTCGGTGCAACGAAAGTGCTGGTGATCGGCGCCGGGCGCCTGCACGAGCCGCCCCAGGCCGGCGCCGAGCAGGCGCGCTATCCGAGCCTGGCCCAGATCGCCGGGCACGCGATGTCCTCGATCTTCCTCGATTCGCTGGCGGTCGACATCGAGCGCCTGAACCGGATCAACAAGACCCTGTCCATGCTGCCCCAGCAGTACCTGGACCAGACGCCCTTGAAGCCGGTCGAGCTGCTTGTGATCGCGCCGTCCGAACGGCTCGACGCGATCGCCGCACGCCATACCGCCAGCCTGCCGGCTCCGATCCGCACCATGCTCTCGGGCATAGGCGCGACCGAAACGCGCGGCTCGGCCCTGGCTTCCTATTTGCTGTTCGAGTCCAGCTATACGTGCGAACTGATCGCGCTCGGGCAGCGCGATACCCACGCCCGCAAGGACGATGTGCTGGCCTTTTTCGGCAGCTAGAAAAGGATTTTTCATGATTGCTCTGATAGTCGACGACGATGCCGTGGCCCGCATGGCGCTGGCCGACCTGCTGGCCGGCTACGACATGTTCGACCTGGTCGAAGCCGACGACGGCGAAGCGGCCTGGACCTTGCTCGAAGGGGGCCTGGCGCCCGTGATCTGTTTTTGCGATGTGCGCATGCCGCGCATGACGGGCCTGGAACTGCTGCAAAAAATCAAGGCCCATCCGGCGCTGGCGGCGCTGCCGTTCGTGCTGGTCTCGTCCGCCTCGGACCGCGACACGGTGCTGCAGGCGGTCAAGCTGGGCGCGGTCGGCTACCTGCTCAAGCCGCTGATGCCGGCCGAGGCGCGCCCGCACCTGGAAAAGATCTTCCGCCTCACCGTCGACAAGCTGGCCGAGTCGCCCGCGGCCAGCATGGCGCGCCTGAACGTGGGCGCGGCGCGCCTGCTGGCCTATCTGGATGCGTTCTCGGCCCAGCTGGTCCAGGCGCGCGCCGAGCTCGGCCCCATGCTGGGCGCCGGCCGCCTGCAGGACGCGCTGCGCCGGGTGGAGGCGGTGCGCAATGGCTGCAGCACGCTCGGCCTGTGGCAGGCGGCGGCCAGCCTGGCCGGCACCGGCATTCCCGACAGCGTGCGCCTCGAGCACGCGCTCGCGGCCGTGGCCGAGACGGTGGCGCGCCAGACGCGCCGGGTGCGCGCCGCCGCCGCCGTCCATCCCGTGGCGCCGTGACGCGCCTGCCCACCTGGCTGTCGGCCTGGCTGCTGGCGGTCCTGCTGTGCAGCCTGATGGCCCCCGCGCGGGCGGCGCCGGCGCGCACGCTGCGTTTCGAACACTTGTCGGTCGAGCAGGGCCTGGCCCAGGAAACGGTGCTGGCCGTGGCCCAGGATAGCGACGGCTTCATGTGGTTCGGCAGCCAGGGCGGCCTGTCGCGCTTCGACGGTTACCGTTTCACCAATTACCGCAACACGGTCAACAATGCGCGCACCCTGGCCCACAGCTGGGTGCGGGTCCTGTTTGTCGACCGCCGCGGGCGGCTGTGGGTCGGCACCGACGGCGGCCTGGACCGCTACGATCCTGCCACCCAGAGTTTCATCCATTACGTGCCCGACGAAAAGGCGCGGCGCGGCAACGGCAACCGCCACATCCGCGCCATCGCCGACGACGGCGCCAACGGCCTGTGGGTCGGCACCAGCGACGGCTTGCAGCATTTCGATACCGACAGCGGCAAGTTCGAGGTCTGGCACCATGTGCCGGACGAGCCGGACAGCCTGATCCACGACCAGGTCAACGCCCTCGCGCGCGACGCCGAGGGGCGCCTGTGGATCGGCACCCAGACCGGCCTGGACAGCCTGGCCCCGGGCGCGACCCGCTTCCAGCATCATGGCGCGCCGGGCGCCGATTCCAAATACAACCAGGTGCAGACGCTGCTGGCCGACAAGGACAACGGCTTGTGGATCGGCAGCCTGGCCGGCCTCGAACGCTGGCGCATCGGCACGCCGGACGCCACGCGCCAGCGCTTCGGCCCCAATCAGGGCTACAAACCGGGCTGGGTCTCGGTGCTGTACCAGGACATCGACGGCACGGTCTGGGCCGGCACCACCAGCGACGGCCTGTACATGTGGCAGCCCAAGGAACAGCATTTCGCCAACTACCGCCACCTGGCGGGCGACCCGCACGGCATGGCCGACAACCAGGTGTCGGCCCTGTTCCGCGACCGCGTCGGCACCCTGTGGATCGGCACCTGGTTCGCCGGCGTGAGCCGGGTCGACCTGGGCAGCGGCGGCTTCGCGCGCATCGTGCGCCAGGCCGACCGCAGCGATACCCTGTCCGACAACAAGGTGCGCGCCATTCTCGACGCCGGCGCCGGCCGCCTGTGGCTGGGCACCAACGAAGGCTTGAACCTGTTCGATCCCGAGACCGGTTCGGCGCGCTACTATCCGCTGGGCGAGTTGGCCACGCCGGGCCAGGCGCTGGCGCGCGAACGCGACGGCACGCTGTGGGTGGGCACCAACAGCGGGGTGGCCAAACTCGATCCGGCCAGCGGCCGCCTGGACCGCGTCACTTTCGCCAGCGGCGACCCGGACAGCAACAATGTGCGCGGCATGCTGGCCGACCGCAACGGCATGCTGTGGGTGTCCTCGCGCGGCGGCGTGCACCGGCTCGATCCGCACACGCGCCAGGTCACCACCTTCCGCCACAATCCGTCGGACCCGGCCAGCCTGGCCGACAACGTGGCGCGCCCGCTGCTGGAAGACCGCAAGGGCCAGCTGTGGATCGGCACCTTCGACGGCCTCGAGATGTTCGACCGCAAGAGCGGCAAATTCCGCCACTTCCGCCACGATCCGCGCGATCCGGCCAGCCTGTCGCACGACGAGGTCCACTTCCTGCTCGAAGACAGTCACGGCGTGCTGTGGGTGGGCACGGCGGGCGGCTTGAACCGGATGAGCTTGGACGCGGCCGGCAAGGCGCGCTTCAAGCGCTACACGGTGCGCGACGGCCTGGGCGACGACGGCGTCTCGGCCATGCTGGAAGACGCGCGCGGCAACCTGTGGATCAGCACCAATACCGGCCTGGCGCGGCTGGACGTGGCCAACAACCGCTGGCGCAATTACAGCGCGGTCGACGGCACCGCCGAAGGTGCCTACTTCGACGGCTCGGCCCTGCAGACCGCCGACGGCACCATGTATTTCGGCGCCTTCGGTGGCATCACCGCGTTCCGGCCGGAAGCGATCAGCGACAACCTGATCGCGCCGCGCGCGGTGATCACCGGCTTCGAGATTTTCAACAAGCCGGCCCAGCTGACCCATCCGGGCCTGCTCAAGGGGCCGATCGAGTCGACCCGCGAAGTGACGCTGTCGGCGGCCGACTCGGTGTTCTCGCTCGAATTCGTGGCCCTGCATTACGCCGCGCCCCAGCGCAATCTGTTCGCCTACCAGCTCGAAGGCTTCGACGAGGGCTGGGTCACCACCGACGCCTCCAAGCGCTTCGCCACCTATACCAACCTCGATCCGGGCCAGTACACCTTCCGCGTCAAGGCCGCCAACAAGGACGGCGTGTGGAACGCGTCCGGGGCCACGCTCGCCATCACGATCCTGCCGCCGTGGTGGAAGACCTGGTGGTTCCGCGCCGGCGCGCTGCTGCTGGTGGCCGGCACCGCCTACGCGGCCTATTTCCTGCGCCTGTCCGGTCTGCGCCGCCAGAAGGCCCTGCTCGAGCGCCAGGTCGGGGCGCGCACGCTCGAAATCGAGCAGCAGAACCGCCTGCTCGAATACCAGAAGGGCGAGCTCGAAGAAAAGCGGCGCGACGCGGTCAACCAGCGCGCCGAGGCCGAGCAGCGCCGCGCCGACGCCGAGCGCCAGAAGGAAGAAGTGCAGCGCCAGAAGGAAAAAGTGGAGCAGGCCCACCGCAACATCTCGGTGCTGTCCGAGATCGGGCGCGAGCTGACCGCCACGCTGGACATGGAAACCATCATGATGACGGTGTACCGCCACGTGCACCACCTGATGGATGCGCGCATTTTCGGGATCGGCTTCTACAACGAGGAAGAGGGCGTGGTCGAATTCCCGTTCGCGATGGACCAGGGCGTGCGCAGCGAGCATTACAGCCGCTCGCTGGCCGACGAGCGCCAGTTCGCCGTGTGGTGCCTGCGCCACCGGCGCGAAGTGTTCATCAACGACCTGGACGCCGAATTCGACAATTACCTGACCGGTCCCCAGAGCAAGCCGCCCACGCCGGTGCTGCGGCGCGACGGCAGCCCGCGCTCCAATTCGGTGGCCATGATGTACGTGCCGCTGATCGTCAAGGACCGCATGATGGGCGTCTTGTGCGTGCAGAGCGTGGAAAAGAACGCCTACCGCCGGGTGCACCTGGACATGCTGCAGACGCTGGCCGCGCACGCCGCCGTCGCCCTCGACAATGCGCGCGCCTATCGCGAGCTGGAAGAAACCCAGGCCAGGCTGCTGGAGCAGGAAAAGCAGGTGCGCTTGAATACCGAGGAACTGGCCCTGGCCAACCGCGCGCTGCAGGAAAACGACGAGCGCCTGCGCCTGGCCAAGCAGAAGGCGGAAGATGCCACGCGCCAGAAGTCCGAATTTTTGGCCAACATGAGCCACGAGATGCGCACCCCGCTGGCCGGCGTGATCGGCATGCTCAACTTCGCCCTGCGCGACGCGCGATTGCAGGAAAACACGCGCGAGCAGATCCTGCGCGGCCAGGCCAATGCCCAGTCGCTGCTGACCATCATCAACGACCTGCTCGACTTCTCCAAGATCGAGGCCGGCAAGCTGACCATCGAGAACATCGACTTCGCGCTCGGACCGATGCTCGAAAACGTGGCCAGCCTGTTCGAGGAGCAGGCCGCCGCCCACAGCATCTCGTTCGGGATCGAACTGGCCAACGACCTGCCGCAGTTCGTCGTGGGCGACCCGACCCGGCTGCGCCAGGTGCTGGTCAACCTGGTCGGCAATGCCTTCAAGTTCACCAACGAGGGCGCGGTGCGGGTCACGGTCGAGTCGCTGGCGCGCGCGCCGCACGACGGCCCGCGCATCAACATGCTGCGCTTCTCGGTGCGCGACACCGGCATCGGCATCGCCGCCGCCGCCCTCGAGCGCCTGTTCCAGAAATTCGAGCAGGCCGACAGCACCACCACCCGCCGCTACGGCGGCACCGGGCTGGGCTTGGCGATCTGCCGCCAGCTGGTCGATCTGATGGGCGGCGAAATCAGCGTCGACAGCCGCGAAGGGGAGGGCAGCGTGTTCTCGGTGGTGCTGCCGCTGGCCGACGGCGTGGCCCCGCCCGAGGTCGAGCATGTCACGCTCGAGCCGCACAGCCATCGCCTGAACGTGCTGTGCGCGGAAGACTTCCCGACCAACCAGATCATCATCCGCATGATGCTCGAAGACCTGGGCCACAAGGTCGACATCGCCGACAATGGCGCGCTGGCGGTGGCCGCCTGCGCGCGCACCCGCTACGACCTGATTCTGATGGACGGACGCATGCCCGAAATGGACGGCGCCACCGCCACCCGCCTGATCCGCGCCGGCGGCCCGCCCGAGGCGCCGGTGCGCGACGCCGACCTGATGATCGTGGCCCTGACCGCCAACGCCAGCGAGGAAGACCGCAACCGCTACCTGGCCAGCGGCATGGACGATTTCCTGTCCAAGCCGATCGACGAAACGGCGCTGCACCTGCAGCTCTCGCGCGCGATAGAACGCCAGCTGCGGCGCGGCCTGGACATGGAGCCGCTGATGCAGCCGGCCCGTCCCCGTCCGCCTTCCACGATCGAACTGGACGCCATGTTCGGCGTTTTCACCGGGCCGACCCCGTTGGCCGTGGCCGCCGCCCAGAATGCCGACCGCCGCAGCGGCGAGCTGAAAACGCGCATGCGCGCCGCCTTCGCCAACGACGTGCCCTCGCGCCGCGCCGACCTGGAAGCGGCCGTGGCGGCGCGCGACTGCGAGGCGGCCGGGCGCCTGCTGCACGGGATCAAGGGCAGCGCCGCCTACCTCGAGGCGACCGAGCTGCACGGCCTGTGCGGCGAACTGGAAGCGGCCGCCGATCAGGGCCAGTGGGCGCTGGTCGACGACGGCATGCCGCGCCTGCGCCATTTGCTCGAACAATTCGTCGCCGAAGCGGTCTGAAAGCCTGTTTCGGCACCTTGATTTTGCTGTAATATTGGCGCACTTGCCATGCAAGCAGAATAAGGCGGGTTTCGTGGAACGGAGAAGGGCATGAAAGTCTTGGTGGTCGACGACGACGTCGTCTCGCGCATGGTGCTCATGCACCTGGTCGATGCCTGCGGCCAGTTCGATATCGTCGAAGCCGAAGACGGCGAGGACGCCTGGCTGCAGCTGTCCGGCGGGCTGCGCCCGGCCATCTGCTTTTGCGACCTGCGCATGCCGCGCCTGTCCGGCATGGATTTGCTCTCGCGCGTGCGCGCCCACCCGCAGATCGCCGCCATGCCCTTCGTGCTGGTCACCTCCGCCAACGACAGCGCCACCGTCGACCGCGCCAATGGCCTGGGCGCCGACGGCTACCTGGTCAAGCCCTTCGACGCGGCGGCCGTCAGCGCCTGTCTGGCGCCGCTGCTGGCCGCGGCCGAAGAGGCCGAAACCCCGATCGCCACCATGGCCCGTCTCGGCATCGACGGCGAACGCCTGCTCGTTTACCTGGGCGGCTTCCAGACCCAGCTCGCCGCCGCCAGCACCGACCTGGCCGCCTTGCTGGCCGATGGCGACATCGAAGGCGCCCGCGTGCGCCTGGACCGCCTGCATGCCGGCTGCCAGACCCTGGGTTTGAATGGCGCCGCCGCCGCCATCCGCGGCCTGCCGGGCGGCGAACTCGATCCGGCCGCGGTCCAGATCACGCTGGCCGAAACCGTGCGCGCCGTGCTGCGCCAGAGCGACGCCTTGCGCGCGCTGCAAGGCTGAGCGAAATTGCTTGATACGCGAATAGTTTAGGTCTAAAGTACTCCCCTCCGTATCACGAACCGTTCGCTGGGGCGTCCATGACACGATCTTCCGCTGCACAGCTATCCCCGTCGGCCTACCAGGACGACTTTGCGCGCGCCCACTTGCCCGATCCGGCACTGTGGCCCGAGTTGCGCTTCGATTTGCCCGAACTGCAGTATCCCGAACGCCTGAACTGCGTGGCCGCGCTGCTCGACGCCGCCGTTGCGGGCGGGGGCGGCGAGCGCATCGCCGTCATCGGCGAGCACGAACGCTGGACCTACCGCCAGCTGCAGCAGCAGGTCGACCGCATCGCCCATGTGCTGCGCGCCGACCTGGAACTGGTGCCCGGTAACCGGGTGCTGCTGCGCGGCGCCAACAACCCGATGATGGCGGCCGCCATCCTGGCCGTGCTCAAGGCCGGCTGCATCGCCGTGCCCACCATGCCGCTGCTGCGCGCGCGCGAACTCGACACCATCGCCGCCAAGGCGCAGGTGGACGCGATCGTTTGCGCGGCCGGTCTGCGCGCCGAGGTCGACGCCATGGCCGCGGCGCCGGCGCGCACGGTGTTCTTCAACGGCGACGGCGACGGCACGCTCGAGCAGCGCATGGCGCGCCACGATGCCCCGTTCGCGGCGGTCGACACTGCCGCCGACGACGTGTGCCTGATCAGCTTCACGTCGGGCACCACCGGCATCCCCAAGGGCACCATGCATTTTCACCGCGACGTGCTGGCCATCTGCGACAGCTTCCCGCGCCACACGCTGCAAGCGACCCGTGACGACATCTTCATCGGCACGCCGCCGCTGGCCTTCACGTTCGGCCTGGGCGGGCTGCTGCTGTTCCCGCTGCGCTTCGGCGCGGCCGGCGTGCTGCTCGAAAAGCTCACGCCCGAAACGCTGCTGGCGGCCATTGCCACCTACCGCGCCACGGTGTGCTTCACCGCGCCCACGTTTTACCGCCAGATGGCGGCGCTGGCCGGCCAGCACGACCTGTCGACCCTCACGCGCACCGTGTCGGCCGGCGAAGCGCTGCCGCTGGCCACGCGCGAAGCGTGGCAGGCGGCCAGCGGCTTGCGCATGATCGACGGCATCGGCGCCACCGAGCTGCTGCACATCTTCATTTCCGCCGCCGGCGACGACATCCGCCCCGGCGCCACCGGCAAGCCAGTGCCGGGCTACCAGGCCTGCATCCTGGACGCGGACGGAAAGCCGGTGGGGCCGGGCGTGATCGGACGGCTGGCCGTCAAGGGCCCGACCGGCTGCCGCTACCTGGCCGACCCGCGCCAGGCCGACTACGTGCTGAACGGCTGGAACCTCACCGGCGACGCCTACGAGATGGACGCCGACGGCTACTTCCACTACCGTTCGCGCACCGACGACATGATCATTTCGGCCGGCTACAACATCGCCGGGGCCGAGGTCGAGGATGTGCTGATGCGCCATCCGGCGGTGGCCGAATGCGGCGTCATCGGCCGTCCCGACGAAGAGCGCGGCCAGGTGGTCGAGGCGCATGTGGTGCTCAAACCGGGCTTCGCGCCCGACCCCGACACCGCGCGCGCGCTGCAGGACTTCGTCAAGGCCCAGATCGCCCCTTATAAATATCCGCGTTCGATCAAATTCATCGACAAGCTGCCGCGCACCGAAACCGGCAAGCTGCAGCGCTTCAAATTGCGGGCCTCGTAAATCATGAAAATCGTTTGTATCGGCGGCGGTCCCGCCGGCCTGTATTTCAGCCTGCTCATGAAAAAGCAGGACCCTTCGCACGAGATCGTCGTCGTCGAGCGCAACCGCCCGTACGACACTTTCGGCTGGGGCGTGGTGTTTTCCGACCAGACCCTGGGCAACCTGGTGGGCGCGGACGAGCAGAGCGCGCGCGCCATCCTGCAGTCCTTCAATCACTGGGACGACATCGACATTTTCTTCAAGGGCCAGAAAATCACGTCCGGCGGCCACGGTTTTTGCGGCATCGGCCGCAAGCGCCTGCTCAACATCCTGCAGCAGCGCTGCGAGGAACTGGGCGTGCAGCTGGTGTTCGAGTGCGACGTCGAGAACGACCAGCAGCTGGCGGCCAGCTACCAGGCCGACCTGGTGATCGCTTCGGACGGCTTGAACAGCCGCGTGCGCAAGCACTACGCCGACACCTTCCGGCCCCAGATCGAGCAGCGCCACTGCCGCTTCGTGTGGCTGGGCACGCGCAAGAAATTCGAGGCCTTCACCTTCGCCTTCAAGCAGACCGCGCACGGCTGGTTCCAGGCCCATATCTACCAGTATGACGGCGACACCTCGACCTTCATCGTCGAGACGCCCGAGCACGTGTGGCGCGCCTGCGGCCTGGACCAGATGAGCCAGGACGAGGGCATCGCCTTCTGCGAAACCCTGTTCGCCGACCAGCTGGACGGGCACGGCCTCATGTCCAACGCCAGCCATTTGCGCGGCTCGGCCATGTGGATCACTTTCCCGCGCGTGGTGTGCGAGCAGTGGGTGCACTGGAATGGCGCCACGCCGGTGGTGCTGATGGGCGACGCCGCCCACTCGGCCCACTATTCGATCGGTTCCGGCACCAAGCTGGCGCTGGAAGACGCGATCGAACTGGCGCGCTGCTTTGGCGCCCACGGCGAAGCGCGCGCGGCGCTGGCGGCCTACCAGGAAGCGCGCTCGGTGGAAGTGCTCAAGATCCAGAGCGCGGCGCGCAATTCGATGGAGTGGTTCGAAAATGTCGACCGCTACACCGCCATGGAAGCGCCGCAGTTCGCCTATTCCATGCTCACGCGCAGCCAGCGCCTGTCGCACGAAAACCTGCGCCTGCGCGACCCTGGCTACGTGGCCGGATTCGAGCGGTGGATCGCGCAGCGCGCCGGCCAGCAGGCCGGTGTCGCCGTTGCGCCCCTGCTGCAGACGCTGCCCATGCTCACCCCCTTCAAAGTGCGCGGCGTGACGCTCAAGAACCGGATCGTGGTCTCGCCCATGGCCCAGTATTCGGCCACCGACGGCGTGGCCGGCGACTACCACCTGGTGCACCTGGGCGCGCGCGCCATGGGCGGCGCCGGCCTGGTGATGGCCGAGATGACGTGCGTGTCGGCCGACGCCCGCATCACGCCGCGCTGCCCCGGCCTGTACGCGCCCGAGCACACCGTCGCCTGGAAGCGGATCACCGATTTCGTGCACGCCAATAGCAGCGCCAGGATCGGCGTGCAGCTGGGCCACGCGGGCGCCAAGGGGTCGACCCGCGTCATGTGGGAAGGGATCGACCGTCCGCTCGACGACGGCAACTGGCCGCTGGTATCGAGCTCGCCGCAGCAGTATCTGGACGGTGTATCGCAGCTGGCGCGCGAAGCGTCGGCCGACGATCTGGCGCGCATCGAAGCCGATTTCGTGCGCGCCACGCGTGCCGCCAACGATGCCGGTTTCGACTGGCTGGAACTGCACTGCGCGCATGGCTACCTGCTGTCGTCCTTCATTTCGCCGCTGACCAACCAGCGCCGCGACGAATTTGGCGGCAGCCTGGAAAACCGCTGCCGCTATCCGCTGCGGGTGTTTCGCGCCATGCGCGCCGCCTGGCCCGCCGACAAACCGATGAGCGTGCGCATTTCGGCCCATGACTGGGTCGAAGGCGGCATCACGCCCGACGACGCGGTGCAGATCGCGCGCCTGTTCAAGGAGGCCGGCGCCGACATGATCGACTGCTCGTCCGGCCAGGTCAGCAAGCGCGAGCGGCCCGTGTACGGCCGCATGTTCCAGACCCCGTTCGCGGACCGCGTGCGCAACGAGGCGAAAATCCCGACCATCGCGGTCGGCTCGATCTTCGAGGCGGACCACGCCAACAGCATCATCGCCGCCGGCCGCGCCGATCTGTGCGCGGTGGGCCGTCCCCACTTGGCCAACCCGGCCTGGACCCTGGCCGAGGCGGCCAAAATCGGCTTTGCCGCCGTCGAGTGGCCCAAGCAGTACCTGCCGGCCAAGCAGCAGCTCGAACGCAATCTCGAGCGCGAACGCCAGCTGGCCGCGGCCGGCGCCGGCCTCACGCCGCAGCAGGTCGCGGCCAGGCTGCTGGAGGGATGATGGCCGCCGACACCCTGGCAGGCAAACACGCGATCGTCACCGGCGGGGCGCGCGGCATCGGCGCGGCCATCGCGCGCGCAATGGCAGCTGCCGGCGCGCGCGTGACCATCACCGGACGCGACGAAGCGGCGCTGGCCGCCGCCGCGCAGGAACTGGGCGCCGCCAGCGTGGTGATGGATCTGGCCCGCCCGGCCAGCATCCGCGCCGCGTTCGAGCATGCGGGGCCGTGCGACATCCTGGTCAACAATGCCGGCCAGGCCGGGTCCGCGCCGTTCGGCAAGACCGACGAGGCGCTCTGGCAGCGCATGCTCGACGTGAACCTGTCCGGCACCTTCCACTGCACCCAGGCGGCGCTGCCGGCCATGCTCGATGCGGGCTGGGGCCGCGTCGTCAATGTCGCGTCCACCGCCGGCCTGGTCGGCTACCGCTACGTGGCCGCCTATTGCGCCGCCAAGCACGGCGTGATCGGCATGACGCGCGCGCTGGCGCTGGAGGTGGCCGCGCGCGGCGTGACCGTCAACGCCGTGTGCCCGGGCTTTACCGATACCGATATCGTGCGCGACGCGGTGGCCAATATCGTGGCCAAGACCGGGCGCAGCGAAGACGAAGCGCGCGCCCAGCTGGCCGCCGGCAACCCCCAGCAGCGGCTGGTGCAGACCGATGAAGTGGCCAACGCGGTGCTGTGGTTATGCCTGCCGCAGTCGGGCGCCATGAATGGACAGTCGCTGGCGGTCGCCGGCGGCGAAGTGATGTGAGGACGACGATGGAAGATGCAGTACGACAGGACGGCGAAGCGGACCTGGACCTGGCCAGCCGCCTGACCCAGGATCACCACCAGTCGCTCAAGCTGTGGCTGCGCATGCTCTCGTGCACGGTGCGAATCGAGAACGAGATCCGCAGCCGCATGCGCGCCACCTTCGACATCACGCTGCCGCGCTTCGACCTGATGGCGCAGCTCGAGCGCCACCCGCAAGGCTTGCGCATGGGCGAACTGTCGCGCCGCATGATGGTCACGGGCGGGAACATCACCGGCATCACCGACCAGCTGGAGCAGGAAAAGCTGGTGGTGCGCGTGCCCGACCCGAAAGACCGGCGCGTGTACACGGTCAAGCTGACCGACGCCGGTCGGCGCGCCTTTGCCGGCATGGCGGTGGTGCACGAAGGCTGGATCGCCGAACTGCTGCAGGATATCTCGCCCGAAGACAAGGGCCAGCTGATCGCGCTGCTGTCGCAGATGAAGCAGCACCTGACCGCGCCCGACGACAGGAAAATTTAACGAACCAACAGGACTTACCATGCGATATCTACCTGGCCAGGCGCAGCAACTGCCCGGCAACCGCACGCAGCTGGCCGGCTACCAGGCCGCGCACTTTCGCTTCGAGGTGGCGGCGGGCGTGGCCACGCTCACCCTCAACCGTCCCGAGCGCAAGAACCCGCTGACCTTCGATTCGTATGCCGAGCTGCGCGACCTGTTCCGCGCGCTCGCCTACGCGGACGACATCAAGGCGGTCGTCATCACCGGCGCCGGCGAGAATTTCTGCTCGGGCGGCGACGTGCACGACATCATCGGCCCGCTCACGCAGCTCGACATGCCCGGCCTGCTGGCCTTCACCCGCATGACGGGCGACCTGGTCAAGGCCATGCGCGCCTGCCCGCAGCCGCTGATCGCCGCCGTCGACGGCATCTGCGCCGGCGCCGGCGCGATCCTGGCGCTGTCGTCCGACCTGCGTGTTGGCACTGCACGCAGCAAGACCGCTTTCCTGTTCACCCGGGTTGGCCTGGCCGGCTGCGACATGGGCGCCTGCGCGCTGCTGCCGCGCGTGATCGGCCAGGGCCGGGCCGCAGAGCTGCTGTACACGGGCCGCTCGATGTCGGGCAGTGAGGGCGAGCGCTGGGGCTTTTTCAACAGCCTCAGTGAACCGGAAGCGCTGCTGGCTGCGGCCCAGGCGCTGGCGCGGCAGCTGGCCGACGGTCCGACCTTCGCGCACGGCATGACCAAGAAGATGCTGCAGCAGGAGTGGAACATGGGCGTGGACGAGGCGATCGAAGCCGAAGCCCAGGCTCAGGCCATCTGCATGGCCACCAACGACTTCCACCGCGCTTACCATGCCTTCGTGGCCAAACAAAAACCGCAATTCGAAGGCGACTGACATGGCCGATAAATCCTATCTCGACTGGCCCTTTTTCGAACCGCGCCACGCGGCGCTCGAGCAAATGCTTGACGCCTGGGCCGCGCAGCACGTGGCCGGCGCCCACGGGCACGATGTGGACGCGGCTTGCCGCACCCTGGTGCGCCAGCTGGGCGACGGCGGCTGGCTCGAACACGCGGTCGGCAAGGATGCGGGCGCCATCGACACCCGTGCCATCTGCCTGATCCGCGAAACGCTGGCCCGCCACAATGGCCTGGCCGATTTCGCGTTCGCCATGCAAGGCCTGGGCTCGGGCGCGATCTCGCTGTTCGGCAGCGCCGCCAACCGCGCGCGCTATCTGCCGCGCGTGGCCAAAGGGGAGGCCATCGCCGCCTTTGCCCTGTCCGAGCCGCAGGCCGGCTCCGACGTGGCGGCCATGCAGTGCGCGGCCGTGGCCGACGGCGACAGCTATGTGCTCAACGGTGAAAAAACCTGGATTTCCAACGGCGGCATCGCCGACTTCTACGTGGTGTTCGCCCGTACCGGTGAGCAGCCCGGCGCGCGCGGCATCAGCGCTTTCATCGTCGATGCCGACACGCCCGGCTTTGCGATCGCCGAGCGGATCGACGTGATCGCGCCGCATCCGCTGGCGCGCCTGGCGTTCACCGACTGCCGCGTGAGCGCCACCCAGCGCCTGGGCGAGGCGGGGCAGGGTTTCAAGGTGGCGATGGCCACGCTGGACGTGTTCCGCACCTCGGTGGCCGCCGCCGCCCTGGGCTTCGCGCGGCGCGCGCTGGACGAAGCGCTGGCGCATGCGACCACGCGCAAGATGTTCGGCCAGACCCTGGCCGACTTCCAGCTCACGCAAGCCAAGCTGGCCGAGATGGCGACCGGGATCGACGCCGCCGCGCTGCTGACCTACCGCGCCGCCTGGCAGCGCGACCAGGGCGGCAAGGTCACCAAGGAAGCGGCCATGGCCAAGATGACGGCGACCGAGACGGCGCAAAAGGTGATCGACGCGGCGGTGCAGATGTTTGGCGGCCTGGGCGTGGTCAGCGAGCATCCGGTCGAGCGCCTGTACCGCGAGATCCGTTCCCTGCGCATCTACGAAGGCGCGACCGAAGTACAACAGCTGATCATCGCGCGCGAACTGCTGCGCGACATGGCGAGCGCACACTAGAAAGGTACACATGGATTTTCTTCAACCTCCAGGCTGGGCGCGCGCCCGTGGCTATTCGAACGGCATAGCGGCCAGCGGCCGCAGCGTGCACGTGAGCGGCATGATCGGCTGGGACGGCCAGTGCCAGTTCCACACCGACGACTTTGCCGGCCAGGTGCGCCAGGCCTTGCAGAACGTGGTCGACGTGCTGGCCGAGGCGGGCGCGAAGCCCGAGCATATCGTGCGCATGACCTGGTACGTGATCGACAAAAAAGAGTATCTGGCGGCCAGCAAGGAAGTAGGGCAGGCTTACCGTGATATTATCGGCCGCCATTACCCGGCCATGACGGCGGTGCAGGTGGCGGGCTTGATCGAAGACCGGGCCCGCGTCGAAATCGAAGTGACCGCCATCGTGGAGCAAGCTTGAATACCAAACCGCACAATCCTTATTCGGCGCCGGCCGCCTCGTTCGGGCCCGCGTCCCGCAGTGAATGCTACCGTGACGGCAAGAATCTGGTGGTGCCCTTCGGCGCCGACGTGCCGGAGCGCTGCGTCAAATGCGACGCCCCGGCTCCGCTGGGAAAGGCGCGCAGCTACGCCTGGCACCATCCGGCGTGGTACTTGACTTTTCTGCTCAGCCCGCTGATCTACATCATCGCCGCGACGTTCGCGCGCAAAACTGCCAAGGTCGCGGTCGGCTTGTGCGAACAGCACTACACGCGCCGCCGCAATCTGGTATGGGCCGGATGGGCGGCGCTGGCAATCGGTGTCGGTAGTATTTTCCTGTCGGCCAATGACGTGGCCAGCGGCCCGTTCGCGCTGGTCGCTTGCGCCGGCATCCTGCTGGCGCTCATCATCTATTTCTGGGCGCGCCTGCTGCTGGCGGCCCGAATCACCGACGAGGCCATCCATCTGGGCGGCTGCAGCGACGCCTTCCTTGACGGACTGGGCCGCCGCTAAGGACAAGCACAGGAGGCCGTCCATGTCGAACTTGCCAGAGGGCGGCTGCGATTGCCGTCACATCCGTTATCAATTGACGAGCGCGCCGCTGATCGTGCACTGTTGCCACTGCCGCTGGTGCCAGCGCGCCAGCGGCGCCGCGTTCGCGCTCAATGCGGTGATCGAGGCGGAGCGCGTGCTCCATCTGGGGGCGGAGCCCGAACTGATCGATACGCCGTCGGCCAGCGGCAAGGGCCAGAAGATCGCGCGCTGTCCGCGCTGCCGCACGGCCGTGTGGAGCAACTATGCGGGCGGCGGACCGCGCATGCGTTTCGTGCGCGTGGGCACGCTCGACGATCCGGACCGCTACCCACCCGATGTGCACATCTTCACCTCGACCAAGCAACCTTGGCTAGTCTTGCCGCCGGGTTCGCTGGCGGTCCAGGAATTTTACGACTACAAGGACGTCTGGAGCGCGGACAGCCTGGCGCGCCTGCGCCTGCTGTTTCCTGACCGCTGAGCTTTGATGCGGCCCAAATGGGCCGTTGCGCGCAATCGTGCGCGCCGCCTGCGGCGTTAAACTCGATTCCGACCCCGTGGAGTCCATGATGAGCGCAACCCCCTTGCCGAATGAGCCGCGCACCGTTGCCGGAAGCGGCGGACCGCCCTATGATGAAAGCATGGACCGCCGCCTGATTGTTCTCGAAACCCGCTTCGATGTGATCTTGCCGACGCTCGCGACGAAGCACGATCTTGAACTGCTGCGCGCGGAGGTCAAGGAGGATATGAATGCCAGCATTGAGAACCTCCGCCACGATACGCATGCCAGCATGGAGAACCTCCGTCGCGATACCAATGCCAGCATTGAGAACCTCCGTCGCGATACCAATGCCAGCATTGAGAACCTCCGTCACGAGCTGATTGGGGAAATCGACAAACGGACGGGTGAATTGACCGGGCAGCTCGATCAACTGCGTCAAGAAATGGCGACCATGCTGAAGTGGGTGATCGCCCTTTTCATCTCAACGATGATCGCCCTTTTCGGCACCACGTTCACCCTGATCAATGCGATCAAAACAGTTCCTCCGGCGCGCACGGCAAGCGCCGTGTCGCAGCCCTCGTCCTCCCCAACGCCAGCCCCGTTGTCCCGATAACAAAGTTTCTATGCTATAACGCGGGAATGTCCGAAAAAATCCTCGTTATCTACGCCCATTCCCAGCCTCACAAGTCGCGCGTGAACCGCCGTCTGGCCGATGTGGCCCGGCTTGTCCCCGGCGTGCAGGTGCGCGACCTGTACGAAACCTATCCCGATTTCCATATCGATATTGCCGCCGAACAGGCGCTGCTGGCCGAGGCCGACGCCATCGTGTTCGTGCATCCCATCCAGTGGTACGGCATGCCCGCGCTGCTCAAGGAGTGGACCGACACCGTGCTGCAGCCGGGCTGGGCCTACGGCAGCGGCGGCACGGCGCTGGCCGGCAAACGCTACTGGCTGGTGGCCACCGCCGGCAGCGAGCAGCAGGCGTATACGGAAGAGGGCGCCCACGGCCGTCCGTTCGACCACTACCTGCCGCCGTTCCGCCAGACCGCCGCCCTGTGCGGCATGGCCTGGCAAACGCCGCTGATCCTGTTCGGCGCGCACAAGGTCGACAATGCCACGGTCGACGCCCACGTCGATACCTTCCGCCGCCAACTGGCGGCCTGGGCTGCGCCCGACCTCCAACCTGATCTGGACTGACGATGGAACACAGCCTGCTGTTCAATGCACTGGTCTACCTGGCCGCGGCCGTGGTGGCCGTCCCCGTGGCGAAAAAACTCGGCCTGGGCGCCGTGCTCGGCTACCTGATCGCCGGCATCGCGATCGGCCCCTGGGGCCTGGGCTTCATCGGCGAAGTCGAAGACATCCTGCACTTCTCCGAATTCGGGGTCGTGCTGCTGCTGTTCCTGATCGGCCTGGAACTGGAACCGAAGCGCCTGTGGGCCATGCGCCGACCGATCTTCGGCAGCGGCACGGCGCAGGTGCTGGGCGTGGCGGGCGCGCTGGCCGTTGCCGCCATGCTGGCCGGGATCGGCTGGAAAGTGGCCGTGATTGCCGCGCTCGGCCTGTCGCTGTCGTCGACCGCGATCGCCCTGGCCACGCTCGAGGAACGCAATCTCAAGGGCACGCCGACCGGCACCGTCTCGTTCGCGATCTTGCTGTTCCAGGATATCGCGGCCATTCCCATGATCGCCATCGTGCCGCTGCTGGGCGCCGCTTCCGAGCGCGGCGACGGCATGGACTGGGTCGATGCGGGCAAGATCGTGCTGGTGCTGGTGGCGCTGCTGTTGAGCGGGCGCCACCTGATCCGTCCCGCGCTGCGCGCCATCGCCAAGAGCGGCTTGCGCGAAATCTTCACCGCCTTCTCGCTGCTGCTGGTGATCGGCATCGCGCTGCTGATGCAGTGGGTGGGCCTGTCGATGGCGCTGGGCGCCTTCATCGCCGGCGTGCTGCTGGCCGATTCCGAATACCGCCACGCGCTCGAAACCGACCTCGAGCCGTTCAAGGGCTTGCTGCTGGGCCTGTTCTTCATCGCGGTCGGCATGTCGATCGACTTCGGCGTGTTCATGGCCCAGCCCTGGCTGATCCTGGGCCTGGTGGCCGCCTTCCTGGTGATCAAGACCGCGGTGCTGTACTTGCTGGCCAAGGCCTTCGGCATTGCGCGCAGCCAGCAGGCGCTGTTCGCTTTCCTGCTGTCGCAGGGCGGCGAGTTCGCCTTCGTGGTGTTCGGCGCGGCGCAGGCGGCGCGCGTGTTCACCGACAATGTCGGTTCGATCCTGATCGTGGTGGTGGCGCTGTCGATGGTGTGCACGCCGCTGCTGCTGATCGTGCACGACAAGCTGATCGCGCCGCGCCACCGGGTCGACAAGCGGCGCGAGCCCGACGACATCGAGCACAACGAGGGCCATGTCATCATCGCCGGCTTCGGCCGCTTCGGCCAGATCGTCGGGCGCCTGCTCAAGGCCAACGGCGTCAAGCTCACCGTGCTCGATCACGACCCCGACCAGATCGACTTGCTGCGCAAATTCGGCAACAAGGTGTTTTATGGCGACGTGACCCGGGTCGACCTGCTGCATGCCTCGGGCGCGGCCAGCGCGCGCGCGCTGGTGGTGGCGATCGACGATATCGACGACAGCCTCAAGCTGGTGGACGCGGTGCGCCACACCTTCCCGGACCTGCCGATCATGGCGCGCGCGCGCAACGTCAGTCACCTGTTCGACTTGCGCGACCGGGGCGTGACCATCATCGAGCGCGAAACGTTCGAATCGGCGCTGCTCTTGGGCCGCGAAGTGCTGCGCGAACTCGGCTTCGGGGCTTACCGCGCGCGCCAGGCCGCCATGCTTTTCCGCGAGCGGAACTTGCAGGGCCTCGACAAGATCTACCCTTACTACAAGGACCAGGAACAGTTCGTTTCGGCCGCCAAGCAGGCGCGCGACGAGCTCGAAGACATGTTCGCGCAAGACGCGGCGGCGCTCGCTGCCGAGCCCAAGAACCCCTGGGACTAGGCGCGCCGGTGCTCCGCCGTCAGGGCACGCGGTGTAAACTGCGAATGCGAGATGGGGGGCACCATGGATACCGCCGTAACTTTTCCTGCCACACCGAAAGCGGTCAAGGCCGCACCGCTCAAGCTGCGCCGCAGCATGAGCGCCGAGCAAGCTTTTGAGCGCATCGTCGGCAGCTGTCTGGCGCAGATCGCCGCCAACGAAGCGGGCGTGGCCCGCTTCCACGATGTCGAAAGCTTGCATCAAATGCGGGTCGGCCTGCGCCGCCTGCGCGCCGCCTTCGCCATGTTCGCGGACTTGCTGGCGCCGCCGGTCAGCCTGTCGAACGAACTGGACTGGCTGGCCGGGGAACTGGGGCCCGCGCGCGACTGGGACGTGCTCCTGGCGTCGACGCTGCCGCGGGCCGGGCGCGCCATGCCGCAGGCCCAGGCGCTACCGGAAATCAGCAGGCTGGTGCAAGAGGGGGCCGACGCCATGCATGCGCGGGTCGAGGCGGCGGTGGCATCGCCGCGGTTTCGCGAGCTGATGGATGGCTTGGTCAATTGGTGCAAGCAGCGCGCCTGGCGCGACATGCTCAGCGAAGCGCGCCAGGCGCTGCTCATGCGGCCCGCGACCGAGGTCGCCGCCGACATCCTGCGCGAGGACCAGCGCCGCATCGCCAAGCGCGGGCGCAAGCTCAAGCATGGTGGCCCGCCCGAGCGGCACCGCCTGCGCATTGCCGCCAAACGCACGCGCTATGCGGCCGAGTTCTTCGCTTCTCTCTATCCCAAACGGCGCGTGCGGCCCTATGTGGCGGCGCTGTCGACCCTGCAGGATGAACTGGGCGCCCTGAACGATGCGGCGGTGGCCGACGGCTTGCTGGCCGGGCTGGCGGCCGAGCACGGCAGTGCCTGCGCCGAGGCAGGCTATGTGCGGGGTTTTCTGGCGGTCCGGAACCAGCAACGGATCGCGAAGCTGGGCAAATTGTGGAAAAAGTTTAAGCCCATGCGCCCGCCCCACTGACCTCAAAGCAGGGGGCGCCTATTCAGAATTGCCATGAGGCCGTGTACAATGACGCGCTGCATCCAAGTGTGTCGCCATAGTACAATGGATAGTACAAGGTCCTCCTAAGACTTAGATACAGGTTCGATTCCTGTTGGCGATACCATCAACGCCCTCCGTGCGGGAGCGCGCACGCTTTTCAAAAAAACTTGCTGGGATCGATATGCTTTTGCGTGCATGCGCCGCGGGACTCTGGCTCATTCCTGCTTTAATGTTCTGCGTGATCGATTTCCGGGACTGCCTCGATGAGCTTCCCCGCTCCGTGCTGGTCCCGGCGCTGGTGCGCCTGCTGGCGTTTGCGGTCCTCGCTTGGCTCACCTGGCGTGTGCTGGCGGTGCGCATCCTCGGCGCCGCGCTGGGCGTGCTGTTGCTCGCTTTCACCTGCCTGTGCGCCCCCGCTGCGCCGTTTGCCGTGCGCCAGCTCGAGGAATGTGGCCGGCACGGTAACGACACGCTCGGTTTCCTGTTCTTTCTCATCTACTTCCCCCTGCAAACGGCGTGGATGGTGCTTGCCGTCATCGCTGCCATCTGGACGTTCGTGCGCTGGGGCAGACAAAGCGCGCCCCAGCGGCATGCGCAAACCCCGCGCGCCGACTAGCGCGCCACGCAGCGTCCATCCCCCGGTCGAAAAATGGCAGCCCGGTCCCCAGTATCGGTACAATGCTGCCTTCATTCATCAATTTCGGCCGCTCGCAACGGGCCTCGCACCTCGAATTCACTATGGCTGTCATCTCACTTTCGTCGGCGCAACTTGCGTTCGGCCACGTCGCGCTGCTCGATCACGCGGAATTTTCCCTGGAAACGGGCGAACGCGTCGGCCTGATCGGCCGTAACGGTACCGGCAAGTCCTCGCTGCTGAAGATCATTTCCGGCCGTTTCAAGCTCGACGATGGCCTTCTGGTCCAGCAGCAGGGCTTGAAAATCGCCTATGTGGAACAGGAGCCGACCTTCGACCCGGCCACCAGCGTGTTCGACGCCGTCGCCGCCGGCATGGGCGAGCAGGCGGCCATGCTGGCCGAATACGAAGAATTGACTGGCCAGTTCGGCCAGGGCGACGACGACGCCTTGATGGAACGCATGCACGACCTGCAAGTCAAGCTCGACGCCTGCGACGGCTGGAGCATGCAGAACAAGGTCGACACCACGCTCGACCGCCTCAATCTGGCCGGCGACATGCTCATGGGCACGCTCTCGGGCGGGATGCAAAAGCGCGTGGCCCTGGCCGTGGCGCTGGTCTCGGCGCCGGACGTGCTGCTGCTCGACGAGCCGACCAACCACCTCGATTTCCGCTCCATCATGTGGCTCGAGGGCTTGCTGCGCGACTTCAAGGGCTCGGTCCTGTTCATCACCCACGACCGTTCCTTCCTCGACAACGTCGCCACCCGCATTATCGAACTGGACCGCGGCAAGCTGCTGTCCTTCCCCGGCAACTTCACGACCTACCAGAGCCGCAAGGCCGAGCTGCTCGAGAACGAGGAAGTCGAGAACGCCAAGTTCGACAAATTCCTCGCGCAAGAAGAAGTGTGGATCCGCAAGGGCGTCAAGGCGCGCCGCGTGCGCGACGAAGGCCGCGTCAAGCGCCTGGAAAACCTGCGTCTGCAGCGCGTGGCGCGGCGCGACCAGCAGGGCCAGGTCAAGCTCGAAGTGGGCGGCGGCGAGCGCTCCGGCAAGATCGTGGCGGACCTGGAAAACGTGTCCAAGGCCTACGGCAGCAAGGTGATCATCGATAACTTCACCGGCACCGTGCTGCGCGGCGACAAGGTCGGCCTGATCGGCGCCAACGGCGCCGGCAAGACCACCTTGCTCAAGATTATCCTGGGCGAGGAAACGGCCGACAGCGGCAAGGTCAAGCTCGGCACCAAGCTCGAAGTGGCCTATTTCGACCAGATGCGCTCCCAGCTCAACGAAGAAGCGAGCCTGATGGACACCATCGCCCCGGGCAGCGACTTCGTCGAAGTCAACGGCCAGCGCAAGCACGTGATGAGTTACCTGAGCGACTTCCTGTTCGCGCCGGAACGCGCCCGCTCGCCCGTCAAGTCCCTGTCCGGCGGCGAACGCAACCGCCTGCTGCTGGCGCGCCTGTTCGCCAAGCCGGCCAACTGCCTGGTGCTTGACGAACCGACCAACGACCTCGACATCGACACCCTGGAATTGCTGGAAGAATTGCTGGAAAACTATGAAGGCACCGTATTCCTGGTCAGCCACGACCGTACCTTCCTCGACAACGTCGTCACCGAAGTGATCGTCGCCGAAGGCGAGGGCAAGTGGCGCGAATTCGTGGGCGGCTACACGGACTGGGAACGGGTCAAGGCCCTGGCGCCGGTGGCCGCGCCGAAAGCGGCGGCCAAGCCTGCCGCCGCGCCCGCCGCCGCGCCCGCCGCCAAGAAATCCAAGCTCAGCTACAAGGAGCAGCGCGAACTCGAAGAATTGCCGCTCCTTATCGCCAGTCTGGAAGACGAGCAATCGGCCATCACTCTGCAATTGAACGCGCCCGACTTTTACAAGACCAACCCGGCCGACGCCAAGCGCATCAATGCCCGCTACGAGGAAATCGACCAGCTCCTGCTCGAGGCGCTGGAAAAGTGGGAAGTGATCGAAGCGCGCTCCAAGGGCTGATCGCATGGCGGACCCGGACCAGGCCGTGAGCAAGCCCCTGCTCAGCCACGCAGGCTGGGTGCGGGTGCTGCCGTTTCTGGTCTACCTGGGCTTTCTGCTGATCGCCGAACTGCTGGAACGGGCAGGCGTGCCTGCGCAGCAGTTGCGCTGGCTGTATCCCGTCAAGACCGTCGCCGTGGCGGCGACCCTGGTGCTGTTCTGGCGCCATTACACCGAATTGCATCAATGGAACGCCCGTGCGGCGCTGGCGGTCGTCGCCGGCCTGGGCGTGTTCTGGCTGTGGATCAGCCTGAACCAGGGCTGGATGCTGATCGGCACGCCGGGCGGCTACGATCCGCGCACCGCCGGTGGGCTCGACTGGACCCTGGTCGTCGTGCGCATCGCCGGCGCAGCCCTGGTGGTGCCGGTGATGGAAGAGCTGTTCTGGCGTTCCTTCTTGTTGCGCTGGCTCGACAGTATCGATTTCGCGGCGGTCGATCCGGCCCGCGTCAGCCTGCGCAGCGCGGCCGTGGCCGCAGTCCTGTTCGGCTTCGAGCACAATCAATGGCTGGCCGGCATCGTCGCCGGCGCCGTCTACAGCCTGCTTTTCATGCGCACGCGCTCGCTCTGGACGGCGATCATTGCCCATGCCACCACCAACGGCGTACTCGGGATTTGGATTGTCATTACAGAAACTTGGTCATTTTGGTAATTTTTTCGTTGTAAACATGCGCACACGAGAAAATCGCGAGTCACCGGCGAACTCTTTCGGATTATAATTATCCTTTTGATAAATTTACTTCCGCTATGTCACTGATCTACCTCGTCGCCGGCGCCCGGCCGAATTTCATGAAAATCGCGCCCATCGTGCGCGCCTTGCAGGCACAGACAGCGCTGACTTTCAAGATCGTGCACACCGGTCAGCACTACGACCGTGACATGAACCAAGTCTTTTTCGAAGAGCTCGGCATTCCCCAGCCGGACATCTTCATGGGCGCGGGCGGCGGAAGCCACGCCCAGCAGACCGCCAAGATCATGGTCGCCTTCGAAGAACTGTGCATCGCCGAGCGTCCCGCCGCGGTGCTGGTGGTGGGCGACGTCAATTCGACCCTGGCCTGCTCGATCGCGGCGAAAAAGCTCAATATTCCCGTGGCGCACGTCGAGGCCGGTCTGCGCAGCGGCGACATGACCATGCCCGAGGAAATCAACCGCCTCGTGACCGACAGCATCACCGACTGGTTCTTCGTGACCGAACCGTCTGCCGTGACCCACCTCGAGCGCGAAGGCAAGAGCGCCTCCGCCATCCATTATGTGGGCCATGTGATGGTCGACAATGTCCTGTTCCAGGCCGACAAGCTGACCGCAACCGATACCTCGGGCTTCGAAACCAGCCCGTTCAAGGCGGCGCAGGCGGAGAAGGGCGGCCGCTACGGCGTGATCACCCTGCATCGTCCGAGCAATGTGGACAACGCCGAGACGATGACCCGGATTGCCGGCGCGCTCAAGGAAATTGCAGCCGACATCCCCCTGATCTTCCCGGTCCACCCGCGCACGCGTGCCAACCTGGCCAGCTTCGGCATCGATCTCGGCCCCAACATCACGCTGGTCGGCCCGCAAGCGTACATGGCCTTCCTCAATCTGTGGAAAGACGCGACGGTGATTCTGACCGACAGCGGCGGCCTGCAGGAAGAAACCACCGCGCTGGGCGTGCCATGCATCACGATCCGCGAAAATACGGAGCGCCCGGTGACGGTCGATGAAGGCTCGAACGTGCTGGTCGGCACCGACCCGGCCCGCATCGTGCTCGAAGCGCGCAAGGTGCTGCGCGGCGAAGGCAAGCAGGGCCGCCGCCCCCATCTGTGGGACGGCAAGGCAGCCGAGCGCATCGTCGCCGTGCTGGCCAAAGAACTGGCTTGAAACAATCCCAACGAATGTCGTGCGCCTGTCTGCGACGGGCGCCGGCGATCACCATGAATAAGGTAATGTGAATATGAGTACAATCGGCGTCATTGGCCTCGGCTATGTCGGGCTTCCCCTGGTCATTGAATTCGGCAAGCTGGGCCGCACCATCGGTTTCGACATTGCCCAGTCCAAGGTCGATGCCTGCCTGCGCGGCGTCGATCCCTCGCGCGAGCTGTCCGACGCCCAGATGGCCGAAGCCGTGCACGCCGTCTACACCAGCGACGGCGCCATGCTCGGCGAATGCGACATGATCATCGTGGCCGTGCCGACCCCGGTCGACCTGGCCCACAATCCCGATTTCACCCCGCTCATCGGCGCCTCGCGCAGCGTGGGCAAGTTCATGAAGCGTGGCGCGACCGTGGTCTACGAGTCGACCGTGTATCCGGGCGCGACCGAAGAAGTGTGCATTCCCGAGCTGGAAAAAGCGTCCGGCCTCAAGTGGAAGGAAGATTTCTTCGTCGGCTATTCGCCCGAGCGCATCAATCCGGGCGACAAGGAACACACCTTGACCACCATTCTCAAGGTGGTTGCCGGCGATACCCCGGAAACGCTGGAAAAAGTGGCGCGCATGTACGAAGCGATCGTCAAGCCGGGCGTGCACCGCACCTCCAGCATCAAGGCGGCCGAAGCGTGCAAGGTCATCGAAAACACCCAGCGCGACCTGAACATCGCGCTGATGAACGAGCTGGCCATCATCTTCGACAAGATCGGCATCGACACTTCCGAAGTGCTCAAGGCGGCCGGCACCAAGTGGAACTTCCTCAAGTTTTCGCCAGGCCTGGTGGGCGGTCACTGCATCGGCGTGGACCCCTATTACCTGACCCACAAGGCCGGCATGCTGGGCTACCACCCGCAAGTCATTCTCGCGGGCCGCCGCATCAACGACGGCATGGCCAAGTTCATCGCCGAAACCACCATCAAGAACATGATCGCCGCCGGCAGCACCATCAAGGGCGCCAAGGTCAATGTGCTGGGCCTGACGTTCAAGGAAAACTGCGCCGACCTGCGCAATTCCAAGGTGGCCGACGTGATCGCCGAACTGAAGACCTTCGGCGTGGAAGTGTTCGTCCACGATCCGTTCGCCGATCCGGTCGAGGCGCTGCACGAATATGGCGTGGAACTGTCGGCCTGGGACGACCTGCCGCGCGCCGACGCCATCGTGGCGGCGGTCTCGCACAGCCAGCTGCTGGCGCTGTCGCCGGAAGCGTTCCAGAAAAAGCTGATCAAGGGCGCCTGCTTCATCGACGTCAAAGCCTGCTTCGACGCCGACGCGCTGCGCACGGCCGGCATCCAGGTCTGGCGCCTGTAAACGGCGCCCCCGCCGGCGCGCCATTCTGGCCGCCGGCTGTTTTCCCATTGCGAGAATCCCATGAAAATCCTAGTTACCGGCGGCCTTGGCTACATCGGGTCGCACACTTGCGTCGAATTGCTGGCAGCCGGCCATGAACCGGTCGCCCTCGACAATCTGTCGAACACCACGCGCGCGGTGCAGCAGCGCGTCGAACAGATCAGCGGCAAGCCGCTGCCGTTCATCGAAGCGGACATCCGCGACCGTGCCGCGCTCGACGCCGCCTTCGCCGCCCACCAGTTCGGCGCCGTGATCCATTTCGCCGGCCTCAAAGCCGTGGGCGAATCGGTCCAGCAGCCGCTGCGCTACTACGACAACAATATCGCCGGCAGCGTGCACCTGTTCGAGGCCATGGCCGCGGCCGGCGTCAAGACGCTGGTGTTCAGCTCCTCGGCCACCGTGTACGGCGACCCGGCCTCGGTGCCGATCAGGGAAAGCTTCCCGCTCTCGGCCACCAACGCCTACGGCCGCAGCAAGCTGTTCATCGAAGAAATCCTGCGCGACCTGTTCGTGTCCGACAACAGCTGGCGCATCGCGCTGCTGCGCTACTTCAACCCGGTGGGCGCCCACGAAAGCGGCCTGATCGGTGAAGAGCCGAACGGCATCCCCAACAATCTGCTGCCCTACATCGCCCAGGTGGCCGAGGGCAGGCGCGACAAATTAGCGGTTTTTGGCGACGATTATCCGACACCTGACGGTACCGGCGTGCGCGATTATATTCACGTGGTCGACCTCGCCATCGGCCATGTAAAAACGTTAACCAAGCTGGCGACAGCTCCCGGCGTCCTTACGTACAATTTGGGCACCGGGCGAGGCAATAGTGTTCTGGAAATGGTGCGCGCTTTCGAGCGCGCCAGCGGCGCCGCCGTGCCGTTCCAGATCGTGGCGCGCCGTCCCGGCGATATCGCCTCCTGCTATGCCGACCCGGCGCTGGCTCAGTCCGAGCTTGGCTGGAAAGCCGAACGCGATATCGCGCAAATGTGCACCGATGCGTGGCGATGGCAAACCAAGCCCAAGTAGACTAAAGGAATGAGCTGATGAAAGCGATGATTTTGGCGGCCGGTAAAGGCACCCGTGTTCGACCCCTGACTTACGATCTGCCCAAGCCCATGATTCCGATCCTGGGCAAACCCGTGATGGCGTATCTGGTGGAGCATCTGGCGCGCTACGGGGTCACCGAGATCATGGTCAACGTCAGCTACCTGCACGAGAAGATTGAAGAGTATTTCGGCGAGGGCCACCAGTTCGGGGTCCAGATCGGCTATTCCTTCGAGGGCTACACCAATGACGCCGGCGACGTGGTGCCGCAGCCGATCGGTTCTGCCGGCGGCTTGAAGAAGATCCAGGAATTCGGCCACTTCTTCGACGAAACCACCATCGTGCTGTGCGGCGACGCGCTGATCGACCTCGATCTCAAGTCGGCCCTGTTCGAGCACCGCAGGAAGGGCGCGCTGGCCTCGGTCATCACGCGCGAAGTCCCGTGGGACAAGGTCTCGTCCTACGGGGTGGTGGTGGCCGACGCCGACGGGCGCATCACCGAGTTCCAGGAAAAGCCGACCCAGGCCGAGGCCAAGTCGAATTTCATCAGCACCGGCATTTATATTTTCGAGCCGGAAGTGATCGACCTGATCCCGAGCGGGGTGCCGTTCGATATCGGTTCCGAGCTGTTCCCGCTGCTGGCGCGCGAGGGCTTGCCGTTCTATGCCCAGGCGCGCGCCTTCAACTGGATCGACATCGGCACCGTGTCCGATTACTGGCAAGTGCTGCAAAGCGTGCTGGGCGGCGAAGTGGCGCAGCTGTCGGTGCCCGGGATCCAGGTCGAAGATGGCCTGTGGGTGGGCTTGAACACCCAGATCGACTGGGAAGGCACCACCATCGAGGGCCCGGTCTACATCGGTTCCGGGGCCCGCATCGAAGCCGGGGTGCACATCGTGGGACCGACCTGGATCGGCCACGGCAGTCACATTTGCTCAGGCGCCAAAGTGGTGCGCAGTGTGCTGTTCGAGTACACCCGGGTATTGCATGATGTAAGCTTAAATGAAATGATAGTTTATAAAGATTATAGTGTCGGCCGCGACGGCGAGATGCGCCATGCCTCCGACTACGCGGACGACGAATGGGCCAACGCGCGCGACCGGCGCCACAGCCGCAGAACTGAACCTGTACTTGAACCTGGCAGTTAATCTCCATAGAAGGCGAACATGAAAATCTACCCAGTCATCCTGTCCGGCGGCGCCGGCACCCGCTTGTGGCCCTTGTCGCGCGCGGTCATGCCCAAGCAGCTGCTGCCGCTGGTGACGGACAAGACCATGCTGCAGGAAACGGTCCTGCGCGTGAACGGCTGGCCGGACCTGATGGCGCCGCTGGTAGTGTGCGGCAACGAGCACCGCTTCCTGGTGGCCGAGCAGCTGCGCGAAATCGGCGTCAAGCCGCTCGGCATCCTGCTCGAGCACGTGGGCCGCAACACGGCGCCGGCCGTGGCCGCCGCCGCCCACTACCTGCAGAAAATCGATCCCGACGGCCTGATGCTGGTGCTGCCGGCCGACCATGTGATCAACAACCATGCCGCCTTCGCGCAAGCGGTGGCCAAGGCCGCGCGCCTGGTCGAGGGCGGGGCCCTGGCCACCTTCGGCATCGTGCCGACCGCGCCCGAAACCGGTTACGGCTACATCCGCCGCGGCAGCGCCGTGCCGGGCGCCGAGGACGGTTACCGGGTCGAGCGCTTCGTCGAAAAGCCGGACGCCGACACCGCTAGCGCCTTTCTGCGCGACGGCGGCTACTACTGGAACAGCGGCATGTTCCTGTTCCGCGCCGCGCGCTACCTGTCCGAGCTCGACAAATTCGCGCCGGCCATTGCCGCCGCCGCCGAAGCGTCGGTGCGGCTCGGCTATTCCGACCTCGATTTCTGCCGCCTCGACGAAGCGTCGTTCACGTCCTGCCCGTCGGACTCGATCGACTACGCGGTCATGGAGCACACGGCCGACGCGGTCGTGATCCCGTCCGACATCGGCTGGAGCGACGTCGGTTCCTGGTCGGCCCTGGCCGAAGTGCAGGCCGCCGACAGCCATGGCAACGTGCAGCGCGGCGACGTCTACCTGGACGGCGTATCGAACACCCTGGTGCGGGCCGAGAGCCGCATCGTGGCGGTGCTGGGCGTGAAAGACCTGGTGATCGTGGAAACCAACGACGCGGTGCTGGTCGCGCACAAGGACCATGTGCAGCGCGTCAAGCAGGTGGTCGACCACCTCAAGGACAAGGACCGCACCGAGCACCTGCATCACACCAAGGTCTACCGCCCGTGGGGCCATTACGAAGGCATCGATGCGGGCGACCGCTTCCAGGTCAAGCGCATCACGGTCAAGCCGGGCGAGAAGCTGTCGCTGCAGATGCACCATCATCGTGCCGAGCACTGGGTGGTGGTCAGCGGCACCGCGCGCGTGACCTGCGGCGAGAAGGTCAGCCTGCTGTCGGAAAACGAATCGACCTACATCCCGATCGGCATGAACCACCGCCTGGAAAATCCGGGCAAGGTGCCGCTCCACATCATCGAGGTGCAGTCGGGCAGCTACCTGGGCGAGGACGACATCGTGCGCTTCGAGGACATTTACAAGCGCGCCTGATCGAGGGCGCGGGGAACACGGGGAGCTGCGGCTCCCTTTTTTGCGTCTGGCGGGGCGCATTAGTCCGTTCGGACTAATGTTCCGTCATCACATTGTCACCTGGCCCCATTACTATCTCGCTTGCCATTGAGTTTGCTATTTCGCAAGACTTTTTACCAACACCGCACTCGCGCGAATGTGGTCGGCTATGCAATACTGCTCAACCTATTTATTTCAGGATTCTCGATGAACAAATTCGACGCCACGCTCGCCGCTCCCGGCAAGCTCACCGTGCTTGCCGCCCTGCTGGCAGGATTGACCGTCCAGGCCCAGGCCGCTTCGCCCGACCTCGTGATCAGCCAGTTCTATGGCGCCGGCGGCAATGCCAACAGCGTGCTGCGCAACGACTACATCGAAATCTTCAACCGCGGCGCCACCACCGTCACCGCGACCGGCTGGAGCGTGCAGTACGGCTCGGCCACCAGCACCGGCGCCTGGAGCGGCAAGTCGCTGCTGCCGACGTTTACCATCGCACCGGGCCAGTACGTGCTGATCCAGGAGCAGAGCGGCGGCTCGGTCGGCGCTCTGCTGCCCACGCCGGCGATCGTGCCCGCGTCCGGCTTCAATGCCTCGGCCACCACCGGCAAGATCGCCCTCGTCAATGACGGCGTGACCCTGAGCGGCGCCACCCCGACCACCAGCAACGTGGTCGACCTGCTCGGCTTTGGCGGCGCCAACGGCTTCGAAGGCGCGCTGGCGCCGGCGCCGTCGGCCACGCTGGCCCTGTTCCGCGCCCAGAACGGCTGCGCCGACACCGACAGCAACAGCGCCGATTTCAGCACCGGCGCGCCGGCCCCGCGCACCAGCGATTCGCCCCGCAACGCTTGCGTGTCGCTGCCCAAACCGATCGTGCTGACCTGCCCGGGCAGCCTGTCGGTGGACCAGGGTGCGGGCGGCCTGGTGGCCATTTCCGCCACCGACGCCGACAGTATCGTCGACGGCGTGAGCATCACCAGCGCCCCGGTGGCGGGCCTGTCGCTGACGGGCTTTAGCGCGGCCAGCGCCAACGGCGGTGTGGCCAGCGTCAATCTGCAGGCCGACCCGTCGCTGGCGGCCGGCATCTATCCGGTCGTGGTGCGCTTTACCAATAACGCGGCCCAGCAGGAAAGCTGCAGCGTCAATGTCAGCGTGGTCGGCGCGGCGTCCATCCCGCAAATCCAGGGCAGCGGCGCGGCCAGCCCCTTGAACAACGCCGCCGTCGTCACCGAAGGCGTGGTCACCCACAAGCTGGCCAATGGCTACTTCCTGCAGGACGCGGCCGGCGACGGCGATCCTGCCACCTCGGACGCCCTGTTCGTGCAGTCGGCCTGGCCCGTGGCCGTGGGCGACCGGGTGCGCGTGCGCGCCACCGTCACCGAGTTCCGTCCGAGCGGCGCCCCGCGCACCATGACCCAACTGAAGGATGTCACCGCCACCACCGTTCTGAGCAGCGGCAACAGCGTGGCCCCGACCAACATCGCCTTCGACGCCAGCGTCGACCTGGCCCGCTACGAAGCGATGCTGGTCAATATCGGCAACGACCTGACCGTTAACCAGAACTACTTCCTGGGCGAGCGCGGCGAGCTGACGCTGGGCGCAGGCCGGCGCGAAGTGCCGACCAACCGCTACCGTCCGAGCACGCCGCAGGCGCTGGCCCTGGCCGCCGAGAATGCGCGCAATGTGCTGGTGCTCGACGACAGCGTCGACGGCATGCCGGCCGTGCCGCCTTACGTGGACGGCGGCGCGCGCGTGGTGCGCGCGGGCGACACCGTCTCGGCCCTGACCGGCGTGATCGACTACAACACCTATGGCGGCGGGGTCGGCTACAAGCTGCAGTACAGCAGCGCGCCGCTGTTCTCGGCCACCAATCCGCGCACGGCGGCCCCGGCCGTCGCAGCCGGCAATGTCAAGGTGGCCAGCGCCAACGTGCTCAATTTCTTCACCACCTTCAAGGATGGCAACGATGCCTTCGGCGCGAGCGGGCAGGGCTGCCAGCTGGGCGCGAGCAGCAGCAGCGCCAATTGCCGCGGCGCCGACAACCTGCCGGAATTCGAACGCCAGACCAGGAAGATCGTCAGCGAGCTGCTGGCCATCGACGCCGACGTGGTCGGCCTGATGGAAGTGCAGAACAATGGCGACATCGCCACCGACTACCTGGTGCAGCAGATGAACGGCACGGTCGGCTTCCCGCTGTACGCCTACGTGCCGGCGCCGGCGGCCACCGGCACCGACGCGATCCGCGTGTCGATGATCTACAAACCGGCCAGCGTGGCGCCGGTGGGCGGCGCCCTGTCCGACGGCGACAGCGTCAACGCCAGGCCGCCGATGGCGCAAACCTTCAAGGCGGCCAATGGCGCCAAGTTCTCGGTGGTGGTCAACCACCTGTACGCCAAGGCCAGCTGCGGCAGCGGCGCCAATGCCGACCAGGGCGATGGCCAGGGCTGCAACAACCTGCGCCGCGTGCAGCAGACCACGCGCCTGAAGGACGTGTTCCTGCCGCAGGTGGTGGCCGCCGCCGGCGACGCCGACGTGCTGCTGATCGGCGACATGAACTCGAACGCCTTCGAAGACCCGATCGCGGTGCTGACCGGCGCCGGTTTCGTCAATGAACTCGAGCGTTTCGTGCGTCCCGTCACCCAGCCGTACTCCTACGTGTTCAACGGCGAAGCGGGCTACCTCGACCACGCGCTGGCGACCGCCTCGCTCGACGCCCAGGTCGCTGGCGCCACCGAATGGCACGTCAATGCCGACGAGCCGGCCATGATCGACTACAACACCGACAACAAGAGCGCCGGCGCCATCGCCCTGATCACCGACGAAGCCTGGCGCGCGTCGGACCACGACCCGGTGGTCGTGAGCCTGAACCTGCCGGCCACCATCGCCGACGTCACGGGCGGCTTCGCGATCCAGCGTTCGGGCCTCTTGACCAACCGCGTGACGGGCCAGAAGAGCGGCACCATCACCCTGACCAACACCTCGGGCGTGGCCAAGAGCGGTCCGTTCCAGGTGCAGTTCAATGATCTCGGTTCCGTCACGCTCGACAACGCCACCGGCAAGATGGGTGGCGCGCCTTACATCACGGTCAACACGGCCTCGGTCGCGCCGGGCGCCAAGGTGGTGCTCAATGTCGTGTTCACCAATGGCAGCAAGACCAACTTCACCTACACCAACAAGATTTTCAGCGGCACTTACTAATTCAAGGAAACCGACATGTTCAATTCTCTTCGCAAAGCGCTGCTGGCATGCGCGCTGGTCCTCTCCAGCGGCGCCGCCCTGGCCGGCCCGACCTACCTGGTCACCCTGCACACCCAGGCCTATTCGGGCGAGAGCGGCTTGCTCGACTTCGGCATGGGCGGCAATGCCGACGCGCCGAGCGCGTTCGCCACGCTGACCCATTTCAGCGGCGCGTTTGAAAACGAGTTCGACCGTTCGCCGAGCACCGTGGGCGATCTGGCCACCGGCGTCACCATCGCCAACAGCGGCGCCTCGAACTACCTGACCCAGGGCGTGCAGCTGGGCGGCGACCTGGCGTTCATGGTCAACTTCAGCGGCGACTTCGACACCCTGGACAGCGCCGCGAGCAGCCTGTTCGCCGTGGTGCTGTACGACGCCCAGCTGACCGAGCTGTGGGCCTTCCCGGTCCAGTTCGATTTGCTGTCGGCCTTCCAGGGCGCGCCCGCGGCCGTGCTGGTGACGGTCGACGACAGCCTGGCCAGCGTGGCCGCGGTGCCGGAACCGTCGTCGCTGCTGTTGATGCTGGCCGCGCTGGCGGTCGGCGGTTTCTTGCTGCGCCGCAAGGTCCAGTGATGTTGCCTTGGGCACATTTGTATGAAAACGACAGTGTGTCCATTTAATTAAGTCGCCGGCGCCGCCCGGCGGCGCCGCTGGCCAGAATGAGCGGCTCGATTTATTCGGGATACGTCTGAATCACCCACCATAATTGTATTAGCCAGTGCTGCACGGCTTCGGCATAGTCAGGCGATGCAATTTTGTGTGAGTATTCATCATGCCTGCCAGCCTGCTCGTAGTCGATGCCGATCCCGCCGCGCAAGAACTGATCCGCCTGAACCTGACGCGGGCCGGGCATGCCGTGGCCAGCGCCGCGCATGCGGAAGCGGCCGCGCCCCTGCTGGAGCAGGGCTTGCCGGATCTGCTGCTGCTTGAATGGGATCTGGCCGGCGAATCCGGGCTGGCGCTGGTGCGCCGCCTGCGCGCGCGGCCCCGCACGCGCGACCTGCCGATCATCATGGTCAGCGCCCGCAGCGGCGAGCACGACAAGATCATGGCGCTCGAAGCGGGCGCCGACGACTACATCACCAAGCCCTTCGGCCCGCGCGAAATGATCGCCCGCATCCACGCGCTGCTGCGCCGGCGCACGCCGCACGCGGCCGACGACGCGGTCCAGATGGCGGGGCTGCGGCTCGATCCGGGCACGCACCGGGTCACGGCCGGGGCGCGGCAGCTGGACCTGGGCCGGGTCGAGTTCCGCCTGCTCAATTTTTTGATGCACCATCCCGAGCGCGTGCACAGCCGCGCCCAGCTGCTCGACCAGGTCTGGGGCAGCCACGTCTTCCTCGATGAACGCACGGTCGACACCCATGTCGGCCGCCTGCGCAGCGCGCTGGCCGCCAGCGGCCACGACGACCACATCGAGACCGTGCGCGGCAGCGGCTACCGCTTCGTGGCCTGGGATGCGCAGGCGCATCACGGCTGGCAAGCCGCGCCGGCCTGAGCGCGGCCGTGCACGCGCCCGTCATCCTCAGCGCGCTGGAGCAGGAATACCTGCTGCATATCATCGAGTCCGGCATGGAGGTGCGCGCCGCCCACGATTTCTTTCTCTGGACCCAGGGCCAGCTGCAAGCCTTGCTGCCGCACGCGCTGATGGTGGCCATGCAGTTCGGCCCGGATGGCGCGTTGCTGCGCACCGAGGCCGTGCATGCCGGCCTGCTTGATGAGGGCGCGCTGGCGCGCCTGTGCGATCCCGAGCACGGCCTGGCGCCGCGCCTGGCGCGCCAGTGCGGGGCAGGGGGCTTGGCGCCGGTGGCGGCGGAGCTGGCCGGCAGCAGCTTCGACCATGCCCTGGTGCACGGCACCGGCGCACTGGCCGGCGGCGCCAGCGCGTTTGCCCTGTTCGGCCTGCCGGCGGCGCCGGGCCCGCGCCAGGCGCATTTTCTGGCCTTGCTGCTGCCCCATCTGCACCTGGCCCTGGCCCGCCTGGCCGCACCGGCGCCGCGGGCGGCCATGGGCGGCGGCGCGCGCGCCCTGAGCGGCCGCGAAACAGAAATTCTGCAATGGTTGCGTGAGGGTAAGAAAAACGCGGAAATCGGCGCCATCCTGGGCATCAGCGCCCTCACCGTGAAGAACCATTTGCAGCGCATTTATCCGCTGCTGGGCGCGCGCAACCGCACCGAGGCGGCCGCGCTGTATCCAGCGCGGGTGGGCACACGTCAGAATGCAAACAAAAGTTGAAGTTCTTACATCCGATATGGTAGCCTTGCACGCCAAATTGGGTCATTGAGGAGTCGGTAGATGTTTGCAGCAAATCAACAAAAAAGGGGGCGTTCGCGCCACGCCGGCTTTACCCTGCTCGAGTTGCTGGTGGTTATTGTCATCATCGGCCTGCTGGCCGCCTACGTGGGCCCCAAATTGTTCGCCCAGCTGGGGAAATCGGAAGTGACGATCGCCAAGGCGCAGCTTGAATCGTTCGAAAAATCGCTCGACACTTTCCGCCTCGACGTGGGCCGTTATCCGACCACCGAAGAAGGCCTGGCCGCGCTGATCGCGGCGCCGCCGGCGGTGGCCGCCAAGTGGAACGGCCCTTACCTGAAAAAAGGCGTGCCGTCCGACCCCTGGGGCAATCCGTACCAGTACCGCGCGCCGGGCGCCAGGAACGAATATGAAATCGTCTCCACCGGCAAGGACGGCCAGCCGGGCGGCAGCGGCGAAAACGCCGATATCGTCACCCAGTAAGCGGCCCACCTGAAGCGATCCTCCCATGCAGTTTGCAGTGCGCACCCTCGCGCCGGACTTGTCCATTACCCGCCTGACCGTCGACGCGCTCGACGAGGCCGACGCGCGCCGCCAGGTGGAGGCGCGCGGCCTGTTCGTGAGCGCGGTCGAACCAGTGCGTTCTGGCTGGCGGCGCGGGCGCGGCGGCAAGCTGTCGCTGGTGCTGTTCAGCCAGGAATTGCTGGCGCTGCTGACGGCCGGCCTGGGGATCGTCGAGTCGCTCGAAGCGCTGCTGGAAAAGGAAGCCAATCCGGCCACCCGCGCCGTGCTCGAGCGCCTGCTGGCCGGCCTGCGTGAAGGCAAACGCTTTTCCAGCGTGCTGGCCGAGCAGCCCGATTTGTTCCCGCCGCTGTACATCGGCATCGTGCGCGCGGCCGAAGGCACCAGCGACTTGCCGCGCTCGCTGTCGCGCTTCATCGATTACCAGCAGCGCATCGACACGGTGCGCGCCAAGATCGTCTCGGCCGCCATCTACCCGGTGATCCTGCTGTGCGTGGGCGCCGGCGTGTCGCTGTTCCTGATGACCTACGTGGTGCCGCGCTTCGCCGAGGTGTACCAGGGCGCCGGGCGTGATTTGCCGTGGATGTCCAAGATGATGCTGCAGTGGGGCCAGTTCGCCGCCGGGCACACCGTGATGCTGCTGGCCGGCCTGGCCGGCGCGGCCGTGCTGGCGGTGCTGGCCTGGCGCCGCCTCACGCGCGACGGCGGCCTGGCCCGGCTGCTGGCGCGCCTGCCCGGCATCGGCGAGCGGGTGCGCATTTACGAATTGTCGCGCCTGTACCTGACGCTGGGCATGCTCAGCGAAGGCGGGATCACCATCCTGCACGCGATCGACACGGTGCAGGCCATGGTCTCGGCCACCGTGCGCGCATCGCTGGCCGGCGCGCGCGCCGACATCGAATCGGGCCTGCCGCTGTCGACCGCGTTCGAGACCCATCAGCTGACCACCCCGATCTCGCTGCGCATGCTGCGCGTCGGCGAACGCACCGGCGACATGGGGCCCATGCTGACCCAGTCGGCCGCCTTCTACGACGGCGAAATCAGCCGCTGGATCGACCGTTTCACGCGCACCTTCGAGCCGCTCCTGATGGCCGCCATCGGCCTGGTGGTGGGCGCCATCGTGGTGCTGCTGTATATGCCTATTTTCGACCTTGCCGGAGACATGTCTTGAGCGCTGCCGCCATGATCGACGCCGCTTTGCTGGCGCGCGCGCGCGCCCAGAGCGTGCAATCGCAACGCCCGCTGGTGGCCGAGCTGGAAGCCATGTCGGGGCTGGACGCGCGCACCATCGTGCGCGAACTGGCGCAGCCGTTCGGCCTGACCGTGATGGAAACGGCCGAGATGCTGCAGCAAGCCCCGGCCTTCGACCTGCTGCCGCTGGCCCAGGCCCTGGTGCGCCACTGCGTGCTGCTGCGCGATGCGGCCGGCGCGCTGACCGGCGTGATCGCCGACCCGTTCGACCTCGATCTGCAAACCTGGATCGAAACCCAGGCCCGCATGCGCCCCGGCGCGCCGCTGCTGCTGCGCCTGGCGCTGGCGTCCGACATCCAGGCCTATTTGTCCAAGCAGGAGGAATCGGCGCGCGCGGTCGACTCGCTCGTTTCCGGCGCCAGCGATGGCCGGCGCGACGGCAAGACCGCCGCCGTGCTCTCGTTCGCCTCGGTCTCGGAAGCGGCCAGCCCGGCCGTCAAACTGGTCAACTCCACCTTGTACGACGCGCTCAAGGCGGGCGCCTCCGACATCCACCTCGAAAGCACCGCCGGCGGCCTGGCCGTCAAGTACCGCGTGGACGGCGTGCTCGATCACGCGACCTCGGTGGGCGGGGTCGAAGTGGCCGAACACATCATCTCGCGCCTGAAGGTGCTGGCCGAACTGGACATCGCCGAGCGGCGCGTGCCGCAGGACGGCTCGTTCCGGGTCGAGTCGGGCGGGCGCGAGATCGACCTGCGCGTCTCGATCATGCCCAGCATTCACGGCGAAGACGCGGTGATCCGGATTCTCGACAAGCGCGCCATGATCGAAGCCTACGGCTCGCTCACGCTCGAAGCGCTCGGCTTCGACGCCGCCTCGCTGGTGTCGCTGCGCGCGCTGGCCCAGGAAGCCTACGGCATGCTGCTGGTGACCGGGCCGACCGGTTCCGGCAAGACCACCACGCTGTACGCGGCGCTGACCGAGATCCACAACGGGCGCGAAAAGATCATCACCATCGAAGACCCGGTCGAATACCAGCTGCCCGGCATTTTGCAAATCCCGGTCAACGAAAAGAAGGGCCTGACCTTCGCCAAGGGCTTGCGCTCGATCCTGCGCCACGACCCTGACAAGATCATGGTGGGCGAAATCCGCGACCGCGAGACCGCCGAGATCGCGGTGCAATCGGCCTTGACCGGCCACCTGGTCCTGACCACCGTGCACGCCAACAACGTGTTCGACGTGTTCGGCCGCTTCACCCACATGGGGATCGACCCGTACGCGTTCGTGTCGGCCCTGAACGGCATCTGGGCCCAGCGCCTGGTGCGCATGAACTGCCCGCACTGCGCGGCCCAGTACGATCCGTCGGAAGAAGAACTGGCCTCGGTCAACCTGGAGCGCAAGGACGTGATCGGGTTCCTGTTCATGCAGGGCAAAGGCTGCGGCGACTGCCGCGGCACCGGCTACAAGGGACGGCGCTCGATCGCCGAGATCCTCACGCTCAACGACGAGATCCGCGAGCTGATCGTCGACAAGCGGCCGATCCGCCAGATCAAGCAGGCCGCCTACGACAACGGCACCCGCAGCCTGCGCCTGGCGGCTTTGGCCCTGGTGCGGCGCGGCGCGACCACGCTCACGGAAATCAAACGGGTGACATTGCATGCGTAAGGGCTTCGGACACACATTGCGGATCGGCGTGGCGCCCGGCGCGCTGGCGCTGGCCGCCTGCAGCCGCTTCGGGCGCAAGGCTCCCGCCATCGTCGGCGAGCTGGCCATCGACGCCCATGGCCCGGGCGCCATCGAAACCATCGGCGCCGGCCTGCGCCAGCTGCTGGCAGACGCCGGCTGCGGCCACATGCCGGCCACGGTGGTGCTGGCCGACGAGCTGGCGCGCCTGTGGCAGGTGGTGCCGCCGCACAACGCGGCGCGCCTGGCCGACCTGGAAGGCGCGGCCGCGCTGCGCTTCCAGGCGCTGTACGGCGAACCGGCCACGGCGTGGAAAATCAGCGCCGGCTGGGACGCCGCGCGTCCGTTCATGGCGGGCGCCGTGCCGCGCCAGCTGGTGGCGGTGCTGGAGCAGGCCGCAGCGGGCCAGCACCTCAAACTGGTCGGCATCGTGCCCCAATTCGTGGCCGGCTTCAATCGCTGGCAGGGCGCGCTCAAGCCCGGCGCCTGGTATGGCCAGGTGCAGGGCGGGGTGCTGACGGTGGGCGCGGTCGAAGGCGGCGTGCTGCAGGCGGTGCGCGCTGCCGCGCTGCCCGACGGCGCGGACCTGGCCTGGCTGGCGCGCCACATGGCACGCGAAGCGCTGCGCCTCAATCTGGCCGTGCCAAGCAGGCTGCAGCTGGCCGGCCAGGCCCCGGCCGCATGGAACAACAGCGCCGGCGCCGAATTGGCGTGCACCTTGCTGGACGCGGGGCAGGGCGCCGCGCTCTCGCTGGCCGCGCGCCTGGCCCTGACCGGATTGGCATCATGAAAACGCTCGACATCGATTTTTCCGCTCCCAGCCTGGAGCGCACCCTGCACCGCACGGGCGCGCGCACCTGGGCCGTGGCCGCGCTGGCGCTGCTGCTGTGCGCCGCAGCCGGCGTGCTGGGCGCGCGCCTGATGGCGCAGCGCCGCGCCGACGACGCCGCACTGCAGGCGGCGCGCCTGCGCGCGGCCGCGCCGGTGGCCGTCAAGGTGGAGAAAAGCGCGCCCCCGATCAGCGAACTGCAGGCCGGCGCCGTGAACGCGGCCATCTTGCAGCTCAACTTGCCGTGGCGCGCGCTGCACGACGCCATCGGCGCCGCCACGCCGCCGGACATCGCCATGTTGGCGCTGGAACCGGACGCGCGCAAACGCACCATGAAAATCACCGCCGAAGCCAAGTCGAGCGACGCCATGATCGGCTACGTGGAAGAACTGAAGAAGCAGGAATTGTTCGCCGGCGTACTGCTGACGCGCCACGAAATCAACGAGCAGGATCCGCAGCGGCCGATCCGCTTCCAGATCGAAGCAGAATGGATGGCGCCATGAGCGACCTCTCGTTTGCCGCCCTGTTGCTGCGCGTGCGCCTGTTCCTGATGGCGCGCGGTCCCGTGCTGTGCGCCGCCGCCGTGCTGCTGGTGGCGGGCGCCGCGGCGCTGGCCTGGCTGCTGCCGCAGCGCGCGCTGCAGGCGCAGCACCAGCGCGCCGCGCTGCGCGTTGCCACCGCGCCGACGCCGACGGTGGCCGCTGCGCCGGCCACGTCGAGCGAGAACCTGGACCTGTTCTATGGCGCGCTGGGCGAAAAACGCTACGCCGAGCAGCAGGTCAAGACCCTGTTCGGACTGGCCGCCAAGGCCGGCCTCACGCTGCGCCAGGGCGAGTACAAGGCGGGCGTCGACCGCAACGCGCGCCTGGCCACTTACCAGGTCACGCTGCCGGTCAAGGGCAGCTACAACGACGTGTCCAACTTCAGCCTGATGGCGCTGCGCGCGATTCCCTTCGCCTCGCTCGACGAACTCAGTTTCAAGCGCGAGAACATCGGCGACAGCCAGCTCGAAGCGCGGGTGCGCCTGACCCTGTTCCTGGCCGACCAGCCGCACGGAGGTGCGCCATGACGCCGCGCCATATCGTGATGGCCGTGGCGCTGGCGGGCGCCGCCGCGCTGGTCATTTTCGGCGACAACCGGCCCGCCGCCGATGTGGTGGAAGCGGTCGAGCGCGCGCCCGGCGCGCGCAAGCCCGCGCCGCTTGCCGCCAAGCCGGCGGCCAAGGCGCAGGCGCCGGCCATCCTGCGCCTGCAGCCGCGCGCCACCCTGATCGGCGACGATGACGACAAACTGGGGGCCCCGGGCGACCTGTTCGGCCGGCGCGACTGGACTCCGCCGCCGCCGCCGCCCGACCCCGCCGCCAAGGCTGCCGCCGCCTTGCCGCCCCCGCCGCCGATGGCGCCGCCGCTGCCGTTCACCTACCTGGGCAAGGCGGTGGCCGACGGCGCTTGGGAAGTGTATCTGGCGCGCGGCGACAAGACTTTTATTGTGCGTGACCAGATGGTCATCGAAGGCACTTACCGTGTCGACGCCATCACCCCGCCCAACCTGACCCTGACCTACCTGCCGTTGAACCAGGTTCAACAGCTCAACATTGGAGTACTCGACTGATGTCTCGTCACCTGATCGGCACACGTTGCCTGCATTTGCCGCGCCGCCTTGCCTTGCCGCTGGCCGCGCTGCTGCTGGCCGGCTGCGGCAGCGGCCAGATGGCTTACCGCGAGGGACGCTCGCTGGTGGCGGCCGACAAGGTGGAAGCGGGGCTGGTCAAGTACCAGCAAGCCATTGCCGCCGACCCGGGTAACCCCCAGTACCGCATGGCTTACCTGCAAACGCGCGACCGCAGCACGCTGCGCCTGCTGGACCAGGCCGACCGCACGCTGGCGCTGGGCAAGGCCGAACTGGCGGCCCAGGATTACCAGCGCGTGCTGGCGATCGATCCGGCCAACGAGCGCGCGCGCCTGGGCATGCGTGCCATCGAGTCCGACATGCGCCACGTGCGCCTGCTGGGCGATGCGCAAGCCTTGTTCGCCAAGGGTGACTACGAAGCCGCGCAGGCCAAGGCCGAGCTGGTGCTCACCGAGCGCCCCAACCACGAACAGGCGCGCCTGCTGTCGAACCGCGCCGCCGACAAGCTCAGTGCCGCGCCGGTGGCCGAGACGGGCCTGGCGGCCGCCTACAAGCAGCCGATCAGCATCGAGTTCCGCGAGGCGCCGCTCAAGCAGGTGTTCGAAGTGATCTCGCGCCGCTCGGGCCTGAACTTCGTGTTCGACAAGGACGTCAAGGCCGACCAGCGCACCTCGATCTTCCTCAAGAACAGCACCGTCGAAGCGGCCATCCACTTCCTGCTGGTGACCAACCAGCTCGAGCAGCAAATCATGGACGGCAATACCATCCTCGTCTTCCCCAACGTGGCCGCCAAGCTCAAGGAATACCAGGAAATGACGATCAAGACCTTCTACCTGTCCAACACGGACGCCAAGTCGGTCGCCAACACGCTCAAGACCATCCTCAAGACGCGCGACGTGGTGATCGACGAGAAGCTCAACCTGGTGATCATGCGCGACAGCCCGGAAGCGATCAAGCTGGCCACCAAGCTGGTGGCGCTGCAGGACGTCTCGGAGCCGGAAGTGATGCTGGAAGTGGAGATCCTCGAGATCAAGCGCAAGCGCCTGGTCGACCTCGGCGTGTCCTGGCCGGAGAAGCTGGCGCTGGCGCCGCTGACCTTCCTCGATATCGACGGCAAGCCGGCCCCGCTGACGATCGACAATCTGCGCGGCCTGAACCGCCGCAATATCGGCGTCTCGGGTGTGGCGGCCACCATCAACGCCAACCAGAACGACACCGATTCGAACACCCTGGCCAATCCGCGCATCCGCGTGCGCAACCGCGAAAAGGCCAAGGTCGTCATCGGCGACAAGGTACCGAACATCACGACCACGATCTCGCCGGGCGCCAATGGCTTCGCGTCGGAGTCGGTCAGCTATCTGGACGTGGGTCTGACGCTCAACGTCGAGCCGACCATTTATCTGAACGACGAAATCGGCATCCGTATCGCGCTCCAGGTGAGCAACCTGGTGAACACGACCACCACCAAGTCCGGCACCACGGCCTACCAGATCGGCACCACCGAAGCGACCACGATGCTGCAGCTCAAAGACGGCGAGAACCAGGTGCTTGCAGGCCTGATCAGCAATGGCCAGCGCAGCAGCGGCAACAAGGTCCCGGGACTGGGCAGCATTCCGCTGCTGGGCCGCCTGTTCGGCACGCAGGGCGACAGCGACGACAAGACCGAGATCGTGCTGTCGATCACCCCGCATCTGGTGCGCAGCATTCAGCGTCCGGCCGCTTCGGCCTCCGAATTTGGCGCCGGCACCGAGACCAGCTTCCGGCGCCGTCCGGATCCGGCGGTGCGCGCACCGGTCGTGATGCCGCCCACACCAAACCAGCGCCCGCTGCCGGCCCTGCCGGCCGCCCAGCCGGCTGGCGTGCTGCCGCCGGCCCAGCCGGTGCCGCTGGCGCCGCCGCCGCAAAGTCAGCCGCTGCCGGCCGCCCAGCCGCCGGTGGTCAATCCGGTGCCGGTGCCTGAAACCGTGCCGCTCAAAGAGCAGCAGTGATGCTGGCGCGCGCCCGCGGCTTTACGCTGATCGAGCTGCTGGTCACGCTGGCCATCCTGGGCGTGCTCGCCTCGCTGGCGCTGCCGGTGTCGCAGGTGGTGGTGCAGCGCAAGCAGGAGCAGGAGCTGCGGCGCGCGCTGCGCGACATCCGCGGCGGCATCGACGCCTACAAGCGCGCCTACGACGAGGGCCGCATCGCCCGCTCCCTCAACAGCAACGGCTACCCGAAGACGCTCGACGAGCTGGTTGAGGGCGTGCCCGACCTGCGCAACCCCAAGCGCGCCAAGGTGTTCTTCTTGCGCCGGGTGCCGCGCGACCCGTTCAGCGCCGACAGCGCCGCCAGCGACGCCCAGACTTGGGGCAAGCGCAGCTACGCCAGCGAAGCGGCCGATCCCCAGGAAGGCGAGGACGTGTACGATGTGTACTCGCTGTCCGAGCGCGTCGGCCTGAACGACATCCCGTACAAGAAATGGTAACCATGAACCGCAAAGGCTTCACGCTGATCGAACTGCTGGTGGTGCTGGCGATCGTCGCGCTGCTGCTCACGCTGGCCGTGCCGCGCTATTTTCCAACCATCGACAGCGCCAAGGAAACCATCTTGCGCGAGAACCTGCGCAACACGCGCGACGTGATCGACCAGTTCTACACCGACCGCGGGCGCTATCCCGATTCGCTCGACCAGCTGGTGGAAAAGCACTATCTGCGCGCGCTGCCGGTCGACCCGATCACCGAGAGCAGCGAGACCTGGGTCCTGGTGCCGCCGGAGGACGCCACCAAGGGCAATGTGTACGGCATCAAGAGCGGCGCGCCCGGCCTGGACAAGCACGGCAAACCCTATTCGGAGTGGTAGCGGCCATGCGGCGCCTTCCTGCACGCGGATTCACCTACCTCAGCCTGATCGTGCTCTTGATGATCATGGGGCTGGTGGCGGCGGCCGCGCTGAAAATGGGCACGCTGATCCAGCGCGCCGCGGCCGAGGAAGAATTGCTCGAGATCGGTGCCCAGTTCAGCGAGGCGCTGCGCAGCTATGCGGCCGCCACGCCCGAGGGCCAGCTCAAGCAGCCGCGCACCCTGCAAGACTTGCTCAAGGACCCGCGCTTTCCCAACCCGCGCCGCCATCTGCGCAAGATCTTCGTCGACCCCGTGACCGGCAAGGCCGAGTGGGGCATCGTCTGGCTGGGCGACAAGGTGGGGGTGCTCGGCGTGTACAGCCTGTCGAACCGGCGTCCGCTGAAGGTTGCCAATTTCGATATCCGCTTCCAGAACCTGGAAAACCGAGAGCATATCTCGGACTGGAAATTCATGATCGCCGGCGGGGACGGCGCGCCGCCGGTGCTCACGCCGCCCAATTCGCCGGTCGCCACCTCCCTGTTCGAGCAGCCGGCGGCGCCGGGCAGCGCCGCATTGCCTGGCGCATCTGCGGCCCCGGCCGCGCCACCGCCGCCCGAGCAGCAGCCGGGCGAGCCGGCGCGCGAGACGGTGGAAGCGGGCGACCTCGATGCGGCCGAACAGGAGCGTGCCGCCGCCGAAAAGAACGAGGCCGAACGCCAGCAGGCGGAAGAAGAGCAGCGGCTGCGCGAAGCGGCCGAGGCGGCCGAAGCGGCATCGGCGGCGTCGATCGAATCGACCGTGCCGCCGCCACCGCGCAAGCGCTAGCGCGCCGCGCGCCGGAAGTCGCCGACCCGGAAGCCCAGCGCGAACAGCAGCGCGAAATACACCATCACGCAGGCAGTAATGATGGCGCCCAGTTCGAGCGCGCGCATCAAGCCGTGCACGCCCGGGCCGGTCCAGGTGAACAACTGGCTTGCGTACCAGGCCAGCGCGCCCATGGCCAGCACCGCCAGGCTCAATTTGCCGAAGAACAGGGGCCAGCCCGGCTGCAGGGTGAAGATATCGCGTTTGCGCAGCAGGAAGTACATGGTGCCGGCATTGATGCAGGCGCCCAGGCCGATCGACAGGGCCAGGCCGGACACGCCCAGCTGCGGCACCAGGGCCAGGTTGAGCAGCTGGACCGCGATCACGGTGCCGATGGCGATCCGCACCGGGGTGCGGAAGTCCTGGCGCGCATAAAAGGCCGGGGTCAGGATCTTGACCACGATGATGCCCAGCAGGCCGGCGCTGTACGCCACCAGCGGCGCGGCGGCCGCGTGGGTGGCGGCAGCGTCGAACTTGCCGTAGTTGAACAGGGCAGCGATCAGCGGCTCGGCCAGCATGGCCAGGCCGACCGCGGCCGGCATGGCCAGCAGGAAGGTCAGGCGCAAGCCCCAGTTCAGCAGGCCCGAATACTCTGCCGGGTCTTCATTGCTGATCGCCTTCGACAGGCCCGGCAGCAGGATGGTGCCCAGCGCCACGCCCAGCATGGCGGTGGGGAATTCCATCAGGCGGTCGGCCCAGCTCAGGGCCGATACGGCGCCCGGCCCCAGGTGGCCGGCGATGGTGGTATTGATCAACAGGCTGATCTGCGCGGCCGACACACCCAGCAGGGCCGGCCCCATCTTTTGCAAGATGCGGCGCACGCCCGGGTCGCGCAGGGCAGTGATCGGGTTCAGGTGGATGCGCGGCAGCATGCCGATTTTCACCAGCGACGGGATTTGCAGGGCCACCTGCAGCAGGCCGCCCACCATGACCGCGATCGCCATGGCGTAGATCGGGTGTTCCAGATAGCGGGGCAGGAATAGCGAGGCGCAAATGAAGGACAGGTTCAGCATCACCGGCGTGAACGCCGGAATCTTGAACTGGCGCCAGGTATTGAGGATGCCGCCGGCCAGGGCCACGAAGGACATGCAGGCGATATACGGGAACATGAAGCGCGTCATCCACACCGCCGCCTGGTTGCTGTCCGGGGTCTGGCTGGCCGGGTCGACGATCCAGTAAATCAGGAGCGGGGCGGCCAGGATGCCGGCCAGGCTGACCAGCACCGTGCTCCACAGCAGGAAAGTGGCAGCCTGGTCGATCAGCTCCTTGGTCTCCGCTTCGCCATTCTTGTTTTTATATTCTGACAAGAGTGGCACGAAAGCTTGCGAGAACGCACCCTCGGCGAACAGGCGCCGCAGCAGGTTGGGCAGGCGGAAGGCGACGATGAAGGCATCGGTGTACACGCCGGAACCGAAAGCGCGGGCCATCAGGCTTTCGCGCAGCAGGCCGGTGACGCGGGACAGCATGGTCATGCTGGAAATGGCAGCGAGGGTCTTGAGCAAGTTCATGGGCCGGGATTATAGCCCGGCAAGGGCGGGGCGCAGCGAATGTTGATTTAAGAATTGCCCTTGACGGAATAGTTCGCTATAATCGAAGGCTGTACAGAATTCTGTTACGCAGACACTAATGTTTAGCAGACGCTAATGTTTGCAAACGCAACTTGACCCGATCTAGGAAATTCCATGGCAAATACCGCACAAGCGCGCA
>Ga0209023_10000710_pt1 | contig 48485 bp, 43 predicted proteins | sample LakOneMetagenome_FD_187468 | JGI IMG/M metagenome (GOLD analysis project Ga0209023, IMG submission 187468) | Freshwater and sediment microbial communities from Lake Erie, Canada (SPAdes) (version 2) | ecosystem: Environmental > Aquatic > Freshwater > Lentic | place: Lake Erie, Canada... | reverse complement strand
TCACCGTACTTGAATTTTATGTTGCCTATAAAGATTATGAGTGGATGATGGAAACAACCGAGAAGCTTTTAGAAAGAGCTGCCATCGCAACCAATGGCAATACTAAAGTTACGGTCAGTGGAAAAGAGATCGACTTTAAAGCGCCGTACAAAAGAATAACGATGTTTGATGCCATTAAAGAATATACCGGTTTTGATATTTCCACCATGGATGAAGCAGGCATACGTGACGTGTGCAGGCAATTGCATATTCATACCGATGAAAAGATGGGCAAGGGAAAACTGATCGACGAGATCTTTGGCGCCAAATGCGAAGGCAATTATATTCAACCCACATTCATTACCGACTACCCGGTGGAGATGAGCCCGCTTACCAAAAAGCACCGCAGTAAACCCGGGCTGGTTGAGCGTTTTGAACTGATGTGCAACGGCAAAGAAATTGCCAATGCCTACAGCGAACTGAATGACCCCATTGAACAGCGGGAGCGTTTTGAAGAACAAACCAAACTGATGGAACGGGGTGATGATGAGGCCATGTTCATTGACTATGATTTTTTACGGGCACTTGAATACGGCATGCCGCCCACCAGCGGAATCGGTTTCGGCATTGACCGCATTGCCATGCTCCTCACCAACCAGCACTCGATACAGGATGTGTTATTTTTTCCAATGATGAGACCGGAGAAAACAGATGATTAGTTAATTCTCCTGATGCTTCTTGCAATATTGCCCTCGTTCCCTCTCCTTAAGGAGAGGGAACGAGGGTGAGGCCACAGAATAAACCTGAATAGTAAAACTTAATCTTACATTAGCAGTATGAAAAGATCTTTTTTCATACTGCTTTTTTTTATTTGCAGCACACCCCTCCGGGCACAAAAAAATATTTCCTGCCTGATCAAAACAGAACTCGGCGACATTACGGTTGAATTATACCCGGCAAAAGCTCCGCTTACGGTTGCCAATTTCCTTAAGTATGTGGATGCCCGCTTATACGACAGCAGTTCCTTCTTTCGTGCCGTTACATTAAACAACCAGCCAAAAGATTCCATAAAGATCGAAGTGATACAGGGAGGTAATGTCGACTCTGCCAGAGAGTTTTCCGCTATCCCGCTTGAAACAACAAAACAAACCGGTCTGCTTCATAAGAATGGCAGCATTTCCATGGCAAGAGGAAAACCGGTAACCGCTACATCCAGCTTTTTTATTTGTATCAATGATCAACCATCACTTGATTTTGGCGGCAGGAGAAATAAGGACGGGCAGGGTTTTGCTGCATTCGGAAAAGTTATTAAGGGAATGGATGTGGTAAAAAAGATACAACAGCTTTATCCCCGCCAGGGGCAATATTTTAAACCCCCGGTATATATTCTTTCTATCACCAGGAAATAAACGATCATGCAAAAATTTCTTCCGGCATTCTCAATCGCTTTACTGTTTACGTACAGCCTTGAAAATGCAACAGCACAAAATTTTGTAAGTAACCAGCGTCCGTCAAGCGGCACGGAAAGAATGGCTGCTTTTAAAAAACAGCAGTCTTCTTTAAACTCTTCTCCTTACAAAAGCCTTACATGGCGTAATGTGGGGCCCGATATTGTAAGTGGGCGCTGCACCGATGTGTGGGGCATCTCCGGCAACAAGAATATTTTATACGCTGCTTTTGCAACGGGTGGTTTATGGAAATCGGAGGATGCAGGAAAAACATGGAAACCTTTATTTGATCAGCTGGGCACACAGTCAATCGGCAACATGGCAATCGCACAATCCAATCCGGATATTATTTATGTAGGTACAGGCGAAGCAAATATTTTCAGGGCATCCCTGCCCGGCATCGGTATGTTCAAATCTGTTGATGCCGGAAAAACATGGCAGCACATCGGGCTGGAGAATACAAGCACCATTGCCAGGGTTGTGGTGCATCCGGCAAACCCGTCGGTTGTATACGTGGCGGCAGGCGGAAATGAGTGGAGTTATAATAATGACCGGGGCGTCTATCAAACAACGGATGGAGGTAAAACATGGAAGAAGATATTGGGCAATGATGATAAAGCAGGTTGTATCGACCTGAGGATGGATCCTTCAGACCCTAATACTATTTACGCTTCTATGTGGAACCGGATCCGCAAACGCTGGAGCGATCCCGTACCGGAAGACGGCGATCATATTTATAAAACAACTGACGGCGGCAAAACATGGAGGCCCCTTACCAATGGATTGCCCGATACAAAAACAACCGGCAGGATCGGGATCGATATTTCAAGAAGCAACCCCTCTGTTATTTATGCCTTTGTTGATAATCACGATAAAAAAAGAGAACCCAAAAAGGGAGAGCTTGACAGTTACGGCAGGATAAAAGAGATCGTAGTGAAAGGGGTTGAAGTATACAGAAGCAATGACAAAGGAGAGAGCTGGGTGAAGATGACGGAGAACAATGATTACATGGAAAGGTTTTGCGGTACCTATGGCTGGGTAATGGGACAAATAAGGGTGAATCCTTTAGATGAGAACTGCCTGTACATTTTAGGACTGGCCATGGCAAAATCAAATGATGGCGGAAAAACATGGAAACGCTTTCAGCCTACAGACACAACCGGTGATTATATACACGGAGATAATCATGCCCTGTGGATCGATCCGGCCGATTCCAATTACATCATCAACGGCGATGATGGCGGTATTGCACTAACGTATGACGGCGGAAAAAAATGGAAGAATTTTTATAAAGCAATTCCAACCACACAATTTTATAATATCACCTACGATTCAAGGGTTCCTTACAATATCATTGGTTCTGTGCAGGATGAAGGGTCACTCAGGGGAAGTATAAAAAATACATTCGGCATAAAGGATACAACAATCACTCAATGGAAATGGGGGCCGGGTGGAGAAGGCGTTATTCATGCCATTGACCCGGGGGATGCAAATACAATTTATACTTCTTCCTTTTATGGCCGGTTAATAAAAGCAAACCTCGACCTGGTTGATTCTTTACAGGAAAGAAGCATTGCTCCCAAAAAAGCAGAAGACGAAGAAACCCACCGGGGCGAATGGCTGGCCTATACCATGATCTCCCCACACAACAGCTTCACGGTTTATCATGGCATGCAGTATTTGTTCAAATCTGTTGACAGCGGTTATTCCTGGAAACGCATCAGCCCGGACATGAGTTACAACAACAAACAAAAAATGGGTAAAACTCCTTATGCCATAAATCACCAGGCAATAACGGCTATTGACGAATCGGTTTTTAAAAAGGGGCTGTTGTATGTGGGTACCGACGATGGCAGGGTATGGATAAGTGAAAATGATGGCGGCAACTGGAAAGAAATAACAAAAGGCCTGCCTGCAAATGCGCATGTATCAAGACTGGTTGCATCAAAATATAGCCCTTCCGTTGTTTATGTTACATTGAGTGACAGAAGAGAAGATAACATTACCCCTTATATTTTCAGATCAACCGATTATGGCAAAACATGGGTAAGCATAAATGGCAATTTACCGGCAAGTCCTGTTAACGTGATCAGGGAAGACCCTTTGCATAAAAATATCCTGTACTGCGGAACCGATATGGGTGCTTATATCAGTAAGGATGGAGGAAATAAATGGATATCATTGAACAATAACCTTCCGGCAGCTGTTTCTGTGCAGGATCTGTTCATTCATCCAGGAACAAACCAGTTGGTGATCGCAACCTATGGCAGGGGTATTTATGTGTTAGATGATATTTCATCTTTACGAAAATGATGAGCCTGGCTGATCGAATTGATGAGCCGGCAATTATCCGTTCATAAATTTTGCCCCGTTATTTATCTCAAAAAAACTACCTTCCGCCTTCAATCAACAAACAACCAGAACATGATAAAATTTGCAAAACATGCTGCCCTTGCAGCCGTACTTGTTATCAGCTTTTCGGCACAGGCACAAAAGAAAGACCTGGGTAACGACCAGTATTTTAAAAGTAGTTTTAAAGGCATCACACAACCCCTGCCTGCTGTTACAAAGTGGATGGATGACAGTCATCTTATTTTAAGAAGAGAAGGAAAAAATTACGTGATCGACTGCAAGACCGGTGTTGAAACAGAAGCCACCGAAGCCGATATGAAGACAGAAGCCAGGCCGGATAAAACAACGGTCTATCTCAAATCGGGTGATGTGTATGCAAAAGTGGCGGGTGCAGAAGTTCAGTTAACGAATGATAAGGGCAAGAAAGCAAATCCCACCCTCAGCCCTGATGGCAATTACGTTGCCTTCACCAGGGACAATGATCTTTATACCATCAACATCGGAACAAAAAAAGAAACAAGGCTTACCACCGACGGAAGCGAAACCATACTCAATGGTTATGCCAGCTGGGTTTATACCGAAGAGATCCTGGGCCGCCGTTCGCAGTACCGTTCTTTCTGGTGGAGCCCCGACAGCAAGAATATTGCTTTTTTCAGAACCGATGATTCGCCCGTTCCGGTATTCACCATCACCGATGCCAATGGTTTGCATGGTTATGTTGAAAAGGAAAGGTATCCAAAAGTAGGCGATCCAAACCCGGAAGTAAAAGTTGGCATTGTAAAACCCGATGGTGGCAATATTGTGTGGGCCGATTTCAACCCGAAGGATGACCAGTACTTTGGCGGCCCTTACTGGATGCCCGACGGAAGTTCTGTATTAATTCAATGGATGAACCGCTTACAGGATAATCTTATCATTTATGAAGTGAGTCCGTCTACCGGTGCCAAACGGGAATTTTATAACGAGAAACAAAAGACCTGGGTTGACCTGGATGACGAAGGCGAACGCATTCATTTCATGGAAAACAAAACAGGTTTCATTCTTTTCAGCGATGCCACCGGATGGAAGCACATGTATTTTTATGATATGAAAGGAAAATTAGTGAATGCGATCACTTCCGGTAAATTCACTGTTACCGATCTTACTTATGTGGATGAAAAGAAAGGCATCGTTTATTTCACGGCAAGAAGCCAGGAGAACACAGCAAGAAATGATTTTTACCGGGTGAATATAAATGGGAAGAATATGGAGCGTCTTACTTTAGGCGAATACAATAATACCATCAACCTGTCTCCCGATGGTTCTTATTTTGTTACTACGTATTCCAATGCATCCACGCCTCCAAAGATGACGCTGATAAGCAACAAAAGAAAGATCGTGAAGGAACTGGGCGACAGCAAAGGTCCCGAGTTTGATAATTACAATTTAGCCAAAACAGAGATCATACGGGTAAAGAGTGACGATGGTTTATACGATCTGCCTATGAAAGTGACCTGGCCGGTGAATATGGATAAGAATAAAAAATATCCCGTGCTTATTTCTATCTATGGCGGGCCCAATGCCGGAACCGTGATGGATACCTGGGGCCTGGGCGGTAACCAGCAATGGTATGCTAAAGAAGGATTGATACAGGTATCGATGGATCACCGTGCCAGCGGGCATTTTGGTAAAGAAGGCGTGAATTATATGTATCACAACCTTGGCTACTGGGAGATGAAAGATTACAGCACCATGGTAAAATGGCTGATCGCAAACGGCAGCGCCGATGCATCAAAGATCTGCATCACCGGTTTTAGTTACGGCGGATACATGACCTGCTATGCACTTACTTATGGCAGCGATGTATTCACACACGGCATGGCGGGCGGCAGTGTTACCGACTGGACGCTGTATGATTCTCATTACACTGAAAGATACATGGGCACACAGGCCAACGATGCAGAGGGATATAAGAACAGTGCCGTATTAACTTATGCAGATAAATACAAAGGCATGCTGCAGATCGTACACGGCATGATCGATGATAACGTACACATACAAAACAGCATCCAGTTCATCAGCAAGCTGCAGGACCTGAAGAAGGATTTTGAATTCATGCCTTACAGCGGCGGCCGGCATGGCTGGGGTGGAAATAAAGGAATACATTTCCAGAACATGAAAACAAAATTCATTTATAAATATTTACTGGAAAAAGAAGCGCCGAAAGAAATGATCAAATAATTGATGCCCCTGTAAAGAAAAGCCATCCGTAAACTAACCGGGTGGCTTTTGCATTTATAAGACCAGCGATGTTGCATGGCTGAAGATTAATGATTATTTTTCGCTTAACTAAACCCAACCAACATGACCAAACTTATTCCCACAAGACTTGCGGAAGCCGGCTATGCATTTGTGATGGCTGCTTTTGGAGCCTTGCATTTTCAAAACGCCAATCTCGAGCAGGTACAAAAAAATATTCCTTCCTTCTTCCCGGGCAATGCTTCCCTGTGGATATACCTGAGCGGCATTGGATTCTTCCTGGCAGCGTTGGCCATTCTTATCAACAAATGGAAACGGGTTGCCTGCTATACCCTGGCCGCCATGTTGATCGTGTTCATTCTTGTTGTTCATTTAGAAGGCGCTATCAAGGATCACGATTTTTATCAACCCCTGAAAGATACCGCCCTTGCCATGGCAGCTATCATGATCGGCAACAATGTCTCTAAATAAAAGATCAAAATAAAACCCCGCCATTACAGCGGGGTTTCCTTTATTTAACAGGAATTGTTATCCTGCTTTCTTCCTGTTCATCCTGTTTTTAAATGTGAGATAGTCGAGAAAGTAGATAACCCTCACCGACAAACTGTTGAACTGAGACCCATCAATGGTATTGCCGAGGTTCTTCCCGTATCTCTGTTCGAAATTCCCGCCGTATTGGAAATTATCCGCAATATCCTTCCATACAATACTGAAAAAGCTTCCCTGGGCAAATTGCCAGGTATACACCATATCCACGCTCAAGTAATTATAGTTCTGGTTAACGTTTTGCGTAAAAGGGGTAGCCGGGGTTTGAAGATCGCCATACTTATCCAATTCATAGAACTGAAGCGGGTTAACCTTGCTCCAGTAGTGCCTTGCCCGCAATGTAAGCCCCATGCGATTGGTGAAGTTGTACTTTATGTTCAGTACGTTTTCCACACTCGTCACATTTCTTCTTGCAAAAATGATCGTGTCGCTTAAAGGCCCGACGTTTCCGGCAAAGCCCGATTGATTATGACTGGTGCTTATGTACGTAGAGCCATCCACTGAGAATTTACTGCTGAAGCGGATCTTTCCAAACAGGTTCAGGTCAAAATTCTTCCTGTGAAATACGCCTCCGGTTCCTGCATAAATATTTCCACCCCAGGAAAGTTTTTTTGCCCCGTTGCTTTCCCACCAGAGGTTGAGGTTTACCCTTCCTTTGTTTCTGAATACCCTGCCGTATGTTCTTGGTTCATAAAAATCGTTGCCATTGGGGCCGCCGTTAATATTAGCACCGATCCACCAGAGCCTTTTGGTTTGTGCATTAAAGTTGAAGTTGATGCCGGCATTCTGGTACATCATTGAACTGCGTCTTAAAATATCAATGGGAGAAACAAGCCTGCTGTACCAGAAATTTGTGTTGATCCGTAACTGGTTATACCATCCTTTTGGTTTGGTCCAGCTATACCCCAACCAGGCTCCCTGGTCCATCGTGTTATTATTGGTAAAATACCCCAGGTCGCTCTTATCATATTTATCATTGTACAGGTCCTGCCATACATTGAAGTTGAAACGTCCGCTGGTTTTACCAAGGTAGATGCTGTGTGCATAACCGGTTGTGGTCTTTCCATCACGGCCGATTATGTTACTGAAGCTAGCATTGCCTCCCACATTCCAGGTATTCTTCTTATCATTCAGGTCGAATAACGCCGAAGTTACGTTCGCATCATAAGCATTGCCGCTGCGCCATACATTGGTATTCACCAGCGATACACTGCTATTGTGCTTCAGCGTCTGGTCCAGTACAAAAACATTGTAGTTGGTAAGTGGCATCGTTTCTTCCTTACGGTCTGTACCGTTGACTTTGTCCTTGAATCTTGCAAACTGGCGTTGAGTAACGGCATTCAATACCCCAACGCCAAGTCCCTTCTGTGTTCGGCCGCTTATTTTAGTTGCGTTGATGACCTTGGCCTGTGCCGGGTCTTCTTCTACTGTTTCATTAGGCTGGGGGGAGGTGGGGTTCCTATACGTTGACTCTAAGCCGATACGCCGGCTGTAAAACAGGTTGCCTTTATTGAACAGCTCGGTACCTTCGGTGAAGAAGGCTCTGTTCTCATTAAACTTTTGTTCAAAAGGGCTGAGATTTAAAATGCGGTTATCGGATTGTACCTGTCCAAAATCCGGTATCAACGTCATATCTAAAGTAAATGCCTGGTTAAGGCCATATTTGAGGTCCATCCCGCCGTTGATAGTTGCCGAATTTTTCTTTACGCCTTCTGCAGCAGTGCCATCATGATTTACATAGGTGGAAAAGTAGGGCGAGAATTGTAACCGCATGGGTGGTTTAATATCTTCGAGCCCGTTATAAAATCCTTCCTGTGTTAAAAAACCATTTACATTCGGGTCTATGGATTGCCAGAACAACTGCTGCCCGCTCTTTTGCCTGCGGCGAACAATATTCAACCCCCAGTCCTGCACTTTTTTCTTTCCAAACCGTATGGCAGAATAAGGAATAAACATTTCAAAGCTCCATCCATCGGCCTGTAGTTTGGAAGCACTTTGCCAAACAGCATTCCAGCTAAAGTCTTCGCTGTTGCCATTTATGTTTGGAGAAACTTTTGCATCCATCTGTTCGCCCAGCGGCGTTACAAAATATTCAAAGCCGTTCAGTTTGTCCTTATAGGTATCAAAGATGACTCCCACAAAATCATTGTTACCGAACCCGTCCCGGCCGGTTAGTTCTGCTGCAATGCTGTCTTTGGTCTTCTCATGTAAATACCCGCCAACATAAATCCCTTCATTGTTATATACAAAATAGATCTTTGTGGCATTATCCGGATTTTCGGGTTTGAATGGCTCAGGCCGGAGCATAACGAATTTATCTGCTACGGGAGCTTCTTTCCAGGCTGCGTCATCTAAAATCCCATCCAATTTAATGGCTGAGTGAATTCGTTTGGCGGATAAACTACGCTTTGCGGTTTGACTGTACCCGGCAACAGATACGAGTGCGCAAAAGCAGAATGCTTTCAGTTTAAGGGAAATCATGGCTATACTTTATTGGTTTGCGAAAGCACCATTCATGGCGAAATGATGCTAATACGAATTTAAACGTACACGCTCCAACAAATGTTACCACTCATCAAAGAAAGACCCTTTTGGGTTTTTGTTAACAAGGTATTATACAAACAGGTCATTGTATAAGCGCCCCCCGGGTACAACCGCATATTTTTCAAGATCTGTTATCCCTTCGCCGGCCAATACCATTTCGTCAATAAAACTGTTGCCGGTACATGAGGTGGATAGTTTCGATAATATAAAATAAGCAGCGTCTGCCATTATTTCGGGGGTACGGCTCATTTTCATCAGCATCTCACCGCCCAGTAAATTATTAACCGCAGCTGTGGCGATCGTGGTACGGGGCCACAAACTGTTTGCTGCAATATTGTATTTTTTTAATTCGGCAGATAAACCAAGTGCGATCATGGTCATATCATACTTGCTGATGGTATAGGCCAGGTGCTTTTCAAACCACTTCAGGTCCATGTTTATCGGTGGAGATAAATTAAGGATGTGGGCATTGGTTCCTTTCTTAAGATGGGGTATGCATGCACGGCTCATCATGAAAGTTCCCCGTACGTTAATATCATACATCAGGTCGAAACGCTTGGGTTCGGTTTGTTCGGTGGGAGTTAAGTTTATGGCCGAGGCGTTGTTCACCAGGATATCGATGCCGCCGAATTTTTCAACGGCTTTATCCACCACGTTCTGTACCTGGTCTTCAAAACGGATATCGCATTGAACCGCCAGGGCCTTGCCGCCGGCCGATTCCATTTCTGCTGCTGCAGAAAAAATGGTGCCCCCCAGTTTGGGATTCTCTTCCACGCTTTTTGAAGCGATCACGATATTCGCCCCTTCTGCCGCCAGTTTTAATCCAATGGCTTTGCCAATACCCCGGCTGGCACCGGTAATTATTACTGTCTTGTTACTGAATGACATAGGTTCTTTTTTCAAATCTAACACAAAAGCGCTAAGAAGGTTTTCAAAAAAAAATTAAACAAATGTTTGATTAATATTAAACAAGCGTTTAATTTTGCGTTTCATTTACAGATCATGAAATTTAATGACAAACAGATCCAGATAATTGAAACTGCCGAAAAACTCTTTGCAGATAAGGGATTTTCCGGTACTTCCGTACGTGACATTGCTGACGAAGCCGATATAAACCTTGCCATGATATCCTATTATTTCGGTTCTAAAGAAAAACTGCTGGAAGCCTTATTCACCCACCGTATGGACGGAACCACCGCCAAACTGGAAGTTATTATTGGTAATAAAGAAATGGCACCCCTCGAAAAAGTGAACATGATGATCGATTTTTTTATTGAAAAATTTCATTCGCAAACCTGCTTTCATAAGATCATGATGAGGGAGCAGGTAGCCATTCACCGGGCAACCACTGCTGAACTGATACAGCAGCTTAAAAAACACAACCAGCAACTCGTAAAACAGATCATACAGGAAGGCCAAAGATCGGGCGACTTTGTGAAGCATGTTGATGTACCCATTTTAATGGCAACACTTACCGGCACGGTGAGCAACCTGGTTACCACCCAGCATTTTTACAGGGAAATAAACAACCTGCAGGATATGCCCGACGAACAGTTTCAGAAACTGATGAAGAAAAAAATAAGTACTCACCTCAAATTCATTTTTAAAGCAATTCTTACTCATGAAGCATAAACTTATTTTACTCCTCGGCATTTTCCTGGGCACGCAATCATCGTATGCACAGGAAAGCAGGACTCTTACCTTAAAAGAAGCCATTGAGCTGAGTTTGAAGAACAGCAGGCAGCTAAAAAACAATGAAGCTAAAATTCTTGAAGCGGCGGCGGCCGTAAAAGAAGCGGAAGAAAAAAAATTACCCGATGCAAGCGTAAGCGGCTCTTATCTTTACCTGCCCATTCAGCCAACGATCGACCTGAAAACCGGATCGGGAAATGGCGGCGGGCCTTCTGTTAACCAGGCCATCTATGGTACCTTGAATGCTTCGATGCCTTTATACAACGGCGGTAAGATCAGGTACGGCATTGAATCCGCCAAACTGCTGGAGCAGGCTGTTAAACTGGATGCAGACAATGACCGCGGGGCCGTGATCCTGAACATCATCAGTTCCTGCATTAATTTATATAAAGCCCACCAGGCAATTGAACTGGTAAAAGAAAACCTTGCACAATCCCAGCAACGGGTAAAAGATCTTTCCAATCTTGAAAAGAACGGGTTGCTTGCCCGGAACGACCTGTTAAAAGCAGAATTACAATCTTCCAATACAGAGCTTACTTTACTGGATGCAGAAAGCAATTACAAACTGGCCTGCGTAAACATGAACATCATGATGGGCCTGCCGGAGCAGACGGTATTAGTTCCCGATAAAAGCGGCCTTGCATTGCCTTCTGCCATTAAGACACTGGAAGAATACGAACAGGATGCTATGCAGAACCGTAAAGACATTGCTGCAACATCATTCCGGAAAAAATCAGCCGACATCAATGTGAAATCAATAAAGGCAGAAAAATACCCTTCCATAAGTTTAACCGGGGGATATATAGCCGCCGATATTCCAAAGTTCCTGTCTGTTTACAATGCTGTGAATATTGGCGTGGGCGTTAAATATAACATCGCATCTCTCTGGAAAAACAAATCAAAGGTTCAGCAGGCGGAAGCAAGGGCAAAACAAATATCCATCGGTCAAGAAATACTTTCAGATAATATACGCCTGCAGATAAACCAGGCATACCAGGCATACCTTGTTAGTGTAAAGAAGATACAGGTGTATGAAAAATCGGTAATGCAGGCAACTGAAAATTACCGCATCACCAAAAACAAGTACGACAACTCCCTGGCAACAACCACCGAGTTATTAGATGCAGACGTAGCCCTGCTTCAATCGAAACTGAGTGTTACCAATGCAAAAGCAGACTCATTCATTGCCTATAACCGGTTATTACAGGCAGCAGGAATTTTAAATAATTAATTCAGTAAAAAATAAAAGACAGAGCTATGGATCAGCAAGTAAACGAAAAAACAGCCGCCCCGAAAAAACGCAGCAAGGTTTTCATAATTATCCTGGTACTGCTTGTTGCAGGCGGCACCTGGTTTGGTTTAAGTAAATACCAGCACGGGAAGCATCACGAAGAAACAGACGATGCCCAGGTGGAAGCCAACATAAGCCCGGTGATACCCCGTGTGGCCGGTTATGTAAAAGAAGTCCGTGTAAAGGATAACCAGGTGGTAAAGAAGGGAGATACCCTGCTTATACTCGACGACCGCGATCTTAGCCTTCGTGTACAACAGGCAGAAGCTGCACTGGCAACGGCTAAGAGTAACCTGGGTGCTGCTGAGTCAAGCACCAGCGCTTCCCGGGCAAACATTGCCAGCGTAGGCGCCGGCGTATCAACCATTGATGCACAGATCGATGCTGCCAAAGTTAATCTGTGGCGGGCAACGCAGGACCATGAACGCTATGCAAACCTTATTAAAGATCATTCCATCACACAGCAGCAGTATGAACAGGCATTGGCTGCAAAACAAACTGCAGAAAAGCAATTGCAGATACTGGAACAGCAGAAGAACCAGGTGAAACAGCAAACCAGTGCGGTGGCGTCCCAAAGCAATGCAACTTCTTCCCAGATCGGCGTGGCCGGATCTGTTATAAAACAACGGGAAGTGGAAGTGGCGGAAGCCAAGCTTAATCTTTCCTACACGGCCGTTGTTGCACAGGAAAGCGGGCTGGTATCAAAAGTAAATGTGCAGGAAGGGCAATTCATACAAGCCGGGCAACCTGTATTCAGCATTGTTTTAAGCAATGATGTTTGGGTGGTTGCCAACTTCAAAGAAACGCAGTTTGAAAAAATGAAGATCGGGCAAAGGGTCATCGTACATGTAGATGCATTCCCTGATCACAATTTTGAAGCGACCCTTACTTCTTTTTCTCCGGCAACCGGTTCTAAATTTTCTTTATTACCGGCAGACAATGCAAGCGGCAACTTTGTAAAAGTGGTACAGCGACTTCCCGTAAAAATTGAATTCAGCAGATCAGAAGATCCATTGGTAAAGCAATTGATACCCGGTATGAATGTCACCGTTGATGTACACCTTGATTAAATTAATGCAGGTCAAAACAGCTGTTCTTTATGCAACAAATGGAATCGTTAGTGGAGTATGGCAGCAGAAGGGTGATCATCACCATTACTGCTATATTTTGTGCACTGCTTGAAATTGTAGATACAACCATTGTAAACGTGGCACTTAATGATATGCGTGGCACGCTGGGGGCAACGCTCAGCGAAGCCGGCTGGGTGATCACTGCGTATGCCATCGGCAATGTCATCATCGTACCAATGACAAGCTGGCTATCGCAGCAATTCGGAAGAAGAAATTATTTTGCAGCATCCATCATCATATTTACGGTCTTTTCTTTTTTATGTGGTAATGCAACCGGCATATGGGAACTGGTGGCTTTCCGGTTCATACAGGGTATCGGTGGCGGGGCCTTGCTGGTTACTTCTCAAACCATCATCACGGAAAGCTATCCTCCTGAAAAAAGAGGAATGGCGCAGGCGATCTACGGGTTGGGTGTCATCATCGGCCCAACATTGGGACCTCCGTTAGGGGGCTATATTGTTGATCATGCATCATGGCCTTATATTTTTTACATCAATATTCCCATTGGTATCATTGCGGCGCTCTTAACCCTGCAATTTGTAAGAAGCCCTAAATATGCAGAAAAAAGTGCGGTGTCGGATATTGACTGGCTGGGCATTGGTTTGCTGGCCGTAGCGATCGGTTCTTTGCAATATGTTTTAGAAAAGGGCCAGGAAGATGACTGGTTCAGTAACAATACGATTGTAATACTTGCCATTGTTGCAGGACTTGGCCTGTACTTTTTTATCTGGCGTGAACTGACTTTCAGGAAACCTATTGTAGAATTGCGGGTTTTAAAAAACGGCAACCTGCGGGTTGGGACCATTCTTTCCTTTATCATGGGATTTGGTTTGTATGGCAGCACCTTCATCATACCATTGTATGTACAGTCTATTTTAGGATGGACAGCGCAGCAGGCAGGTATGCTCATGATTCCCGCAGCACTTACAACTGCCGTAATGATGCCCATGATTGGTGCCATGCTGCAAAAAGGCGTCCCGCAGCAATACCTTGCGGCCGGAGGCATGCTGCTTTTTTCGATATTCACCTATTGGGGTTACAGCATATTAACACCCGGCACCAGTGCTGATGACTTTTTTTGGCCGCTGATCATGAGAGGAATTGCGATGGGGATGTTATTTATTCCCGTAACAACACTTTCACTTTCCACGTTAAAAGGGCAGGGAATAGGCCAGGGCGCTGCATTTACCGGGATGATGCGGCAATTGGGAGGTTCCTTTGGCATTGCGCTTATAACAACGTTTTTGTCAAGGCAAAATGTTATACACTGGAGCAATCTTGCTTCCAAATTAGATGCAAACGACCCTGCAGTGCAACAACGTTTGCACGGCATACAGCAGGCAATAATGAGTAAGGGTAATGCCGTGGATGCCGTTAAAGGAGGATATGCAGGTTTAAATGGAATGGTAATTAAACAGGCTGCGGTATTATCTTACATGGATGTATTCCTTTACCTCAGTATTATGTTTTTGGTATGTGTACCTTTTGTATTGATGGTGAAAGGAAATAAAAAGAAAAAAGTTGACCTGGGAGAAGCAATGCATTAAGGGGCTCCCGGTACTTTACAAAAAATCATTTCCATTCGGCATTTTTTGCTGTATAGCCTTTTACATAAAAACTGTAATTGCTGATCCTGTTTCCCGGACGGTTAGCTGAGCGTCTGGTGTAGATCGCTACCGAGCCTCCAAACCCATCCAGGCCAAGCCTTGACCCGGGACTGTAAATTTTCACCAGTTCAATATCCTGTACACTTATTGAAAGCGGTGAAAAGTCGGGGTCGGCAAATTCATCAACAAAAATATTCACTTTCTCATTTCGCCAGTATAAAAGGGTGCGGCCGCTTGCTTCATCGTTTACCGTAACGAGCCCCGCAATATTTGCGGTCAGGTAACTGTAAATGTCTGGATAGTTTCGCAGTTCATCATTGTCATGAAAATCGATTGTTCTGGCATTATCAGATGCAAACAACCCGCTCACATTTTCCTTTTCATATCTTTCCCGCTGGCCTTTTTGTTTGGTCTTCACCACAACTTCCCGGAGCAGTTGTTTGTCTTTTTTATCGGCCATGGAAAAAACATAGCCAACCTTTGCAGTATCTGCCGGGATATTTTGTGTTTCTGCTGCACCGACCGTTACCAACTCTGTTGTTACTGCTTCGGGAACAAATACAGAATCGAGGGGCGTTTCAATAGAGATCTTTAGCCTGTTCTCTTTGCTTTTCTGTACCGGTGAAAAACCAAAATAGACCGAATCGGTGTAGAACAGGTCGTCGATCTTAAAAGAACTATCGGAGCCCAGTTTAACGCCATCAATGATGGGTGCTTTGTTTTTGGTTGTTGCGATGTAATTAATTTCATCGTCCTCATCCTTTGCATTCAGCAGCTTCCCTTTTACGGCAAGAAACCTGTTTTGCAGTAAAAAGTTAAATGCATAGGTGCCGTTGGGAATACTGTCGCTGATCTTTAATGCAATTTTATAACGCCCTTTTATAAAAGGGTAACGGTATTTCCAGCGCTTGCCTGTCTTTACATTATCGATCCACAGGTGAAGGGTTTGTGCAACCCGGTCGGCTTTGTAAGGCTCGGTATATATTTCTATTTCAATGCTATCTCCATGCACCAGGTTTTGCCGGTCGAAAATAACGACCAAGGTATCTGCTGCAACTCCCTTTGTTGCAAAAGCAGATAATACCAGTACCAGTATTGAAAATGCTTTTGCAATCATGGGTTTAAATTTTATACTTCAGAACAGGATCACACAAGTGCTGCCTCGTGTGTAATGTTTGTGTTCAGCAGTTTTGAGATGGGACAGTTTGCTTTTGCCTCTGCCACGGCTGCATCAAACTGTTCTTTATTAATGCCGGGGATCTTTGCGGAAACAATCAGGTGCGATTCTGTAATGGCGCCTGCAGCAGGATCCAGTGTTATTTCACATTTTGTATTGATCTCGTCGGCGGTAAATCCGGCAGCTCCTAATACAAAACTAAGTTTCATACTAAAGCAACCTGCATGGGCGGCTGCTACAAGTTCTTCGGGGTTCGTACCCACTCCTTCTGCAAAACGGGAGTTGAAAGAATACTGGGTCTTGCTTAATACGGTACTTTGCGTGCTCAGGTTACCGGTACCTTCTTTTCCGGTGCCGTTCCAAACGGCAGTTGCGTTTCGTTTCATGTTGTTTATTTTATGTGTTTGTTGTATTGCTCTTCATTAAATCCCACCACAAGGTCATCTCCCTTTTCCATGATGGGCCGTTTAATGATGCTGTTGTGCTTACTCATTGTTTTTACCGCAGCCGGCTGGCCGGTTATCTTTTTCTGCTCGGCCTCCGGCAATTCCCGCCAGGTAGTGCTGCGTTTATTAAAAACAGTTTCCCATCCTTTCTTAGTGCACCAGTCATTCAGCTTTTTCTCCGCAATGCCCTGCTGCCTGTAATCATGAAATGAAAATGGAATTTTATTTTTTTCAAGCCAGGCCATTGCCTTCTTTGTAGTATCGCAGTTGGGGATACCATATATTATCACAGCTGCCATTTTAATAATCAGGTAGTTTAGGTTTTGTTTTCATGATCGACTCGATCTTATCCATCAGTTCCGGCGTAAGCATGGCAGCCACATCCAGTGCTTTTAGGTTGTCGGACAATTGTGCTTTTTTTGTTGCACCCAGAATGGCGGTACTTACGTTTGGATTTTTGATGCACCAGGCAATACTGAGCGATGCTGTGCTTACACCCATCTTTGTTGCCAGTTCGCTCAGCTTTTTTACTTTCTTTATTTTTTCGTCCATTACCCACCTGTCTTTCAACCAATCAAATCCTTCCAGTGCAAAGCGGCTTCCTTTTGGTATACCGTCGTTGTATTTTCCTGTCAGCATCCCCGAAGCAAGCGGGCTCCAGATGGTAGTGCCCATGCCAACGTTCTTAAAAATTTCCAGGAATTCATTTTCCATTTTATCTCTTTCGAACATATTGTATTGCGGCTGTTCCATGGTGGGGCCGATGAGCCGGAACTTTTCCGCTGCCCGGTGGGCTTCCATGATCTCAACGCCGCTCCATTCACTCGTTCCCCAATACAGTACTTTTCCCTGTTGTATGAGATGATTCATGGCCCATACAGTTTCTTCAATGGGGGTATTTTTATCGGGCCGGTGGCAGAAGAACATATCCAGGTAATCAACCTGCAGCCGTTGCAGCGCTTCATCACAGGCTTCCAGCAAATGTTTACGGCTGCAGCCTGTTTGATTCGGTTTATTCTCCTTTCCCCGCCATCCCCAGAATGCTTTGGAAGAAACGGTGTAGGAAGTCCGGTCCCATTTTTTCTTTTTTAAAACACGGCCCATCATCTTTTCGCTTTCGCCCAGTGCATACACTTCAGCATTGTCGAAAAAATTAATGCCGTTATCATAAGCAATGCCCATTAATTCATCGGCAACCTTATCATTGATCTGTTTGCTGAAACTTACCCAGCTTCCAAAGGATAAAACACTTACCTGCAATCCCGATCGGCCTAAACGACGATACTCCATAAATTACTGTGTATTAAAAACTCTAAGTTAAGATAACAAAGCCAAAATGCTTTTTGTTTTACACTAACTTAATCTGCGGGAAACTGTGAATTGGGGACCCGGATAAAACTATTGGTCACATTTTTTATCACCCATTCTTTAAAATCCTGCCGGGCTTCCATGCCTACGCCATCAATGATCTGGAGTTTGCGGCGTATGCGTACGGGCTTATCGGTATAAAATTCAAACCCGCTGCGGCTCCTGTCCCACCACAATTCGTTGCAATAAAGCGTATCGCCTTTAACATTGATCACCCGAACACTGTCTTTGAGAAAGACCTTGCTTTCCTGGTCGTAGTATTTTCCATACAGGGCATCAAGCCGGCTGTCGACAGCGCCCGTTTCATCATAAAAATCCACATGCAGTTTATCGGGGAATTCAACATAAGGTTTCATATCCTGGACCCGCAACATCTTAGGAGATAAAAGTTTCGCTTTTGCTTTTCCGGCGAGGGTATAATTTATATCAACAATATTCACCTCTTCAATACCGAGGTTCCTGCTGTTCATATCCTTCACTTCCTTATCTGAATTTTCACAGGAAAAAAAGAATAAAGTAAACAGGATCACCAGGGCCTTTTTCCGCGACTGCTGTAACAGTAAGAAATGAAATGATCTGCCTGAAGGAACAACCATGTAATGCGATTACGGTAAATAAAACTAAAGTTAGCTTAATAATATTTACGCTTCTGGAACCAGCTTGCATTCATTGAAATGCCAATGCTGATGCGAACAACATTCTCACGGAGGTTGGTCTGCTTATTTCCCCGGTTGCCTACTTCAAGGGCGGTGTTAAGCATCACAAATTCCCCGGTATAACTGATCTTTTTTAAGGAAGTCAATGGCATGCCTGTACCAATGGTAAAACCATATTCAGGCCTGTTCTTGTTTACGTTGATGTAATCGGGGCCATAATAAAAACCGGCCCGGTACTTAACAAAGTTGAAATATTTTATTACGGGGTTGTTTATTTTATTGGGGAAATACTGTGCGCCAACCCGGATGGTCCAGTTGTCTTTTACGGCATCCGTTTGTCCGTAATAGCGATAGCTGCTCCAGTTTCCGTATTCAAAATCGGCGCCGATCATCCAGTTCTTATCCACGTAACTTGCGCCAAATCCTACCCGTGCCGGATATCTGATCTTTCCTTTCACGTCTTTATCTTCAAAAACACTGTCGATGCGGTAATAGCTGCCGTTGGGATCATAAACAATTGTTTCCCGGATATTATCGCTGCTGGCCCGCAGGTTCTGTTGCATATTTCCATAAAGGCCGAGCTTCAGATTTTTTGTTGCATTGCCATTCTTGTCTTTTTCAATCGGAATATCATACTGAACACCGGCATTGAAAAAGAAGCTGCCAAACGTGGTTTTATTTTCAGAGTTTGAAAGGTAATAGTAAGTGCTGTCGTTGATAAATGTAAGCTTGGTGCTGTAGTCTTTGCTGCCAAACATATACCCCACGTTTACGCCAATGCTGAAGTTTTTTACCCGGAAACCAGATCCGATGAATGCCTGGTTAACGCCGCCCGTACCTTCATAAACCGTATTCAGGCTATCGATGCCTGAAAGGCGTTCGCTTTTTTCTATCTTATAATTTATTTTAGACACCGGCTTTATCCCAAAAGCCATTCCCCAACGCATATCCTTCTTTGCCATTTTTGCCGTGGTAAGCGGAAAGCCCACCTGCAGGTAGGAGAAATAAGTATTGGCTGAAGTGAATTTTTTTGCCGGGTTGCTGCTTTTTAATGTACGTGTATCTATTTCGGCCCCTAAATCAAAAATGGTCAACCCTATATTGGCCAGGGAAGCCGGATTGGTTAAATTAATGCTCCGGGTATCATTAGTGGCTGCAGAAATGCCTCCCATGCCCCGGGTAAAAATATTCTGGTTGGGGGTAAGGTCGCCCAAACCATAGCGTGAATAAGGGGAATTTTCCTGGGCGCTCGCTGATAAATACAGCCCTAAAACGATAAAGAGTACGGAAGAAAATTTAGCTATTGTTAGTTTCGCTGAGTGCATACAGGCCTTTAAATAAAAAATTATAGTCGGCAAATATCTTGTTTTTAAGCTGCCCGGCAAAATAGCTTGTATCCCCCCCGGTTAAAACAGCGTTAAAGTTGCCGTATTTAGCGGCATACGCATCAATAAAACCATCAATTTCAAAGGCCATCCCGGCTATTACGCCGCTTTGCATATTTGTTTTTGTATCATATCCAATTAACGGAAAATTCCAGTCTTTTTGAACCAGGGGTAGTTTTGCGGTATAATACTGCATGGCCTTGAACCGCATTTCCATTCCCGGGGAGATGCTGCCGCCCAGGAACTGCCGGTATTGGTTTAAAAAGTTATACGTGATGCAGCTTCCCAATGCAATGATGAGTGTATTTTTTCCAGGGAAAAAATGAGCAGCAGCAGCGCAAAGGGCCAGCCTGTCAGAACCGATCGTTTCGGGTTTGGCCGATGGAATGGTAAAATTGATGCGGGTGAGATGAGATACTTTATGAAAAACGGTTTTTGATGCAAGCAGTTCCTCTATTGCTGCATTATGCTCAATTACCGAAGAAAGAATTGCTTTTTGAGGTTTGAATTCAGTAAGCAGCTTTTCAACCGTTTCGGTACTGTCATTTTCCAGCACCACATCGCCTAGGTACTTATCGCCTTCAAACATGGCTGCTTTAAGCCGGGTATTTCCAAAATCGAAGCACAGCGTTTTTGTCATCAGAGTCCCTTTAGGTTTTTAAAGTGTCCGTTCAGCTTTACCTTTTCTTTCAGTGTTTCCATTTCGGCAAGTACGGGTATTACTTTTTTGAGGTGACGTTTTAAATATTCCTGGCGCTGTAATTCCTGTAACAATTCCAGCAATTCGTATTCTTCCTGGAGGGATAATCCGGCATGATGCGCCACGTCGTAACTCCACAATTCTTCTTCGGGTTTCGGAAATTTTTTTTCTATGTTAAGCAGCTTGTGCAACTCCTTTACTCCTTTAACAATACGCTGCATTAAAGCCTTGTTGCCTTTTTCATTATTATCCGGGTAGTTCACAATAGCGCCGCTGTACAATTTACCCGGTAAACTGTTCACCATTTCCAGCATACGGAAGACCTGCAGGCCCTCTGTTTTAATATCCATCTTGCCGTCGTCATACACGTTGCTGATCTCCTTTACCTGTACCACTGTTCCCATCTCATTTATCTTGTCATTTATCACCGATGGAATACCAAATGGTTTCTTTGTTTCGAAACATTCGCTGATCAGTTGCTTATAGCGTGGTTCAAAAATGTGCAGGTTTAGTTGTTCGCCGGGGTAAACAACAATACCGAGCGGGAATATTGGGATGAAATTGGTCATGAATAGCTAATAAGTAAGCAAATATAAGACCTCCAATAGTTATGAAACCCTGATTTAAAAGCTTAAATTTACTGTGGTTGTCACTGCTGAGCTAAACTTGTAATTTAATTACACATAATTCAGGCCATGCACCGGAAGTTGATATCATCTGCTGTCCTCCTTTTTTGTGTTAATATCATACATGATATTACTCCTTCACATAAATTAATCATACCAAACCCCGCTTATGCTTTCACAAAAGCAGATCATTCATTCAAAAGAAGATCTGTAACCAGTCCGCCTTTTTGGGAAGCCCATAAAAAGAACAATGCTGCTGATACGGCTGCTTTAAAGCAAAGTAGCTGGTATACAGATGTAATAAAAAATATTGAAGCCGGCGAGTATGAAATAAAGAGAGATGAAAGGACAGGTTTGTATTGTGGTGCTAACCGCCAACAGGAATTAAGGTCATTTTTTAATTACAATAGTTTTACCCTGCAACCGCGGGGTGAAAAACAGGATTGGACATTGTGTATGCTGCTTTCCGGTATTTATGCAGGTAAAAAACTGATTGCCCGGCCCGAACAAAACGATCTGCCGATAATCAGCTCCAATAAAATTGTCTTCAGTAATACCGATTTTTCAACCGTGTACATCAACAGCAAAGAGGGAGTAAGGCAGAATTTTATCATTCAAAAAGAGCCTGCGGATAAACCTCAAACCATAAACATCAGACTTCAAACAAACAAGAACTGGTACATAAATAAAGTGCATGACAAAGAATTACACTTTGCAAAAGCAGAAGGCGATCAACTCTCCAGAAAAATTACCTACAACAGTTTAAAGGTCTGGGATGCCAATAATAAAGAACTGGTTGCAAGGTTTGTGGTAAATAAAAAACATAACGCTTTTGAAATTGAAGTGAATACAATTGGTGCAGCGTATCCAATCACCGTAGATCCTATAAGTACGGGTACCAATGGGGTTGCTGATTGGATTGGTGATGATGCAGACCAGGCTGGTGCAAAGTTTGGAATAAATGTAGCCTCTGCCGGAGATGTAAATGGTGACGGTTACAGCGATGTAATTGTTGGAGCATTTGAATATGATCAAGGATCAAATATAAATGAGGGAAGAGCTTATGTTTATCATGGTTCTGCTACAGGACTATCTACTACTCCTAATAATATCTTAGACCCGCCTGGAGCATCAGGAAATGCTGTTTGTTTTGGGACATGCGTTAACACTGCGGGTGATGTAAATGGTGATGGTTATAGTGATGTAATTATTAGTGCCCATGGTTTTGATGATCCTCCTTATACGGACGAAGGCAGGGCATTTGTGTATTATGGTTCGGCAGCAGGGCTACCAGCATTACCAAGCAGTGTTTTAGATGATGTAGATCAAACCTTTGGATTACTTGGCTATGTAAATGGTGTTGCTTCGGCCGGAGACGTAAATGGTGATGGTTATAGTGATGTAATAATCGGATCAAGCGGATATGATGACGGGGCTAATGCAGATGAAGGAAGGGCTTTTGTTTACTATGGTTCTGTTACAGGATTATCAGCCAGTCCAAATGTTATCCTGGATGATGCCAATCAGGCATCTGCATTTTTCGGGCGTAGTGTGGCCTCTGCAGGTGATGTAAATGGGGATGGATACAGTGATGTAATTGTTGGAGCTAATGGGTACGATGATGGGGGTAATACAGATGAGGGCCGTTGTTTTGTATACCACGGTTCTGCTTCGGGATTGTCAACTATCCCTGCAAGTATTTTAGATGATGCTGACCAGGCCTTTGCAGGGTTTGGCTTTAGTTGTAACAGTGCCGGAGATGTAAATGGTGACGGTTACAGCGATGTGATCGTTGGCGCTTCCGGTTATACTGATGGCGTAAACTCATTTGAAGGAAGAGCCTTTGTATATTATGGCTCTGCAGGAGGGCTATCTGCACTGCCAGATAATATTATTGATGATGCAAACCAGGCAAATGCAGGACTTGGAATAAGAGTAGCATCGGCAGGGGATGTGAATGGTGATGGATATGGTGATGTAATTGTGGGAGTGTACCAATATGATGATGGAGCCAATGCAGATGAAGGAGCGGCTTTTGTTTATTTTGGTTCTGCTGCAGGTCTAGGTGCAACTCCAGGTGCAATTTTGGATGATGCTAACCAGGCTGGCGCAGGCTTTGGTTCCGGTGTTGCTTCAGCCGGAGATGTAAATGGTGATGGCTATAGCGATGTAATTGTGGGAGCCTGGTTATATGATGATGGAGTCAATGCAGATGAAGGCCGTGCATTTGTTTATCACGGCGGCCCCGATGGTTTAAAAACTACTGAAACCTGGACGGTAGAAAGCGACCAGGCTGATGCACGTTTGGGTTTTCATATTTCCGGCATCGCATCAGCAGGGGATGTAAATGGAGATGGGTACAGTGATGTGATATTGGGAGCAGCTTATTACGATAACGGTGAAACGGATGAAGGGCGAGCCTTTGTTTACTACGGTTCGGCAACCGGTTTACCCATAACCCCCAACTGGACTGCAGAAAGTAACCAGGCCAATGCTCTTTTTGGAGCTTGTGTTGCTGCAGCGGGTGATGTAAATGGAGATGGGTACAGTGATGTGATCATAGGAGCCTGGCAATATACAAATGGTGAAGCCAATGAAGGAAAGGCTTTTATTTATTATGGGTCGGCTGCAGGATTATCGCTGACCGCAAACTGGACAGCAGAGAATAACCTGGCCGGGTCGAGTTTTGGGTTCAGTGTGGCTTCTGCAGGTGATGTGAATGCTGATGGATACAGTGATGTTATAATAGGTGCCGTAAATACAGGCAGCGCTTATGTTTATTATGGGTCAGGTACAGGACCGGCTGCAACTCCGGCCTGGTCAGTTGTTGTCGGGTCTTTATTCGGTCATTCGGTTTCCTCGGCCGGTGATGTAAATGGGGATGGGTACAGCGATGTAATTGTTGGTGCACACAATTATACAAATGGTGAAAGCGGAGAAGGCAGGGCTTTTGTTTATTATGGGTCGGCTGCAGGCTTACCTGCCACTGCTAACTGGACAGCAGAAGGGAATCTTGCATCTGCAGGCTTTGGTGTAAAAGTTGGCTCAGCCGGGGATGTAAATGGAGATGGGTACAGCGATGTGATCATAGGGGCACACACTTTTAGCCCGGGAGGTAAATCCTTTGTTTACTACGGTTCGGCTACAGGCTTACCAGCCACTGCTGATTGGTCAGTAGTAAGCAGCCAGGCCAGTGAATTTTTCGGAATTGTAAGTTCGGCAGGTGATGTAAACGGCGATGGGTATAGTGATGTAATTGTTGGTGCATTTGGATACAATAGCGGAGTTGGCCGTGCCTATCTTTATCATGGTTCTGCAACCGGCTTATCTGCCACTGCTAACTGGACCTTCGATCCCGGGTCGGCTGGCCAGTTCGGTTATAGTGTAGCGTGTGCCGGTGATGTAAACGGCGATGGATATAGTGATGTATTGGCAGGATCTCCATATTATTCGAACGGGCAACCAAACGAGGGCAAAGTTTTTCTCTTTTACGGAAATGCAAACGGTGGTTTAAGAAATAACCTCCGTCTGTATAATACTGATCTCGTAACCCCAATTCAGCAAAGCAACGCACTTGTACCCAATCTTTTTGGTGCAGGCTTGTTTTCAAAATCCCCGTTAGGCAGGGTAAAGGGTAAATTGGTTTGGGAAGTAAAAAGGCAAGGCCTGCCGTTCAGCGGCAACCCCATTACCAACAGCACGGCTTATTTAGACAGGCAGCCTGCTTATAGCGATCTTGGTATTACAGGCACTGAGTTAAAATACAATGTTCAAAAAGCAGGACTTCAAAATAAAGTAAGGGTAAGGGTTGAATACGATAAAGCAACCGCCATCACCGGCCAGGTATATGGGCCATGGCGCTATCCTGCGGGATATACACAGGGTGCTTATGGAATGAATTCAATTCCTCTGCCTGTAAAATTAAATGAGTTCAATGCCGCATTGATCGCAGAAAAAGTGCAGCTATACTGGTCAACAGCCGACGATGAGAATGTGGCTACTTACCAAATAGAACGCAGTGCCAACAACAGGGATTTTACAGACATCGGAACTGTTTCTTCTCTTCATCAAAATAACTACCGCTATACCTTTATTGATAACAACCCGCTTAAAGGCAGGTCCTGGTATCGCTTGCGTATCAGGGATCAATACAGCCGCATTAATTTTTCAAACAGCGTTCTGATCAAAAATATCAATGATGCTGTTCTTGTTTATCCAACGATCGTTAGCAGGGGCGAAGCAGTAAACCTGCAGTTCAGGAATAATGTTTCAGGAAATGCGGAAATGCTGCTGGCGAATAGCAGCGGGACTTCTGTTTTCAGAAAAACGATCGTACCTGCAGGGGGCACTAACTACCCGTTGATCTTCTCTTCATTGCCATCAGGCGTTTATGTTTTATCGGTATGGAATAAAGGGGAAAGGATCGTTACACAAAAGATCGTTATCCGGTAGACCGGGCGGCCTTGTTCATATTCTTATACAGATCATTCAGGTAATGATATTTCATAAATGTGTACCAGGCTGTTGTTCTTGCAATGATAAATCCTTCCTTGCCATCTAAAAAGCCCAGGCGGAAAATATAATGCTGCACAAACGCAAACACCGGTGACAGGTATTGCTTGAAAAAAGCAGGCTTCTTTCCCGATTCTAAATATTTTTTTGCATTCATCCGGGCATAGCCGGCCATTTTATCTTTATACTCCTGCCGGTTGTGAACGGTATGGTGCAGGATATTCCCTTTGAGCATGGTTATTTTAACCCCTGCCGGGAAAACCAGGTTCTCATGAACCGCTGCATTGTTCCATTGCACATTTTTCCGGTTAAACAGCCGGATGTGTTTATCAAACCCCCACTCGCCAAAGCGTATCCATTTATTGCAGAAGAAATTCTTAAAGCGGATATTGAACACTTCGTTCTCGTCCTGTAAAGAAAGCTGTTGCAGGGAAAGTTTCAGTTCGTCGTCAATCGACTCATCGGCATCCAGGCTCAGTATCCAGTCATGCTTTGCTGCAGCAATGCCCTTGTTCTTATTGATCCCGTATCCTGCCCAGCTGGTTTCAATAACGGTGGCATTGAATTGCCTGCATAGTTGAACGGTGTTGTCTGTACTCCCGCTGTCAACGATCACCACATCCGTGATCAGTGGCTGCAGGCTTTGCAGGGTGTTGCTTATCACATGCCCCTCGTTCCTGGTAATGATGACAACTGAAATGTTCATGCTGCAAAGAAACAATAAAAATCAGGACAGCGGTTTCCCGGGCTTTGCTGCAAAAACTTATTTCCTTTGGAATTTGAAATTAAACATTGAAATTTGTTCAATGTGGAAGCAACAGCTGGATGAAATCAAAGAAGGCAACAGTAAAACAATAGCCCGTTGCATTTCCTGCATCGAAAATGAAGCGCCCGGCTATGAAGAACTTTTGCAGCAGCTTCCCATATCGTCCACTCCCGTGATAGGCATCACCGGTCCGCCTGGCGCCGGCAAAAGCACGCTGGTTGATGCACTTATAGGCAAACTGGTAAGTGAGAACAGATCCGTTGCGGTTCTTTGTGTTGACCCGTCTTCGCCTTTCAATTTAGGCGCCCTGCTGGGCGACCGGATCAGGATGAGTGAATGGTACGATAATCCTAAGGTCTTTATCCGTTCATTGGCAACAAGGGGTTCACTGGGCGGACTGCATCCAAAGATCATTGAGATCAGCGACCTGCTGAAAGCGGCCCCGTTTGATTATGTAATTATAGAAACCGTTGGTGTGGGACAGAGTGAAGTGGAGATAGCCGGGCTCGCAGATGCCACCGTTGTGGTAGTGGTGCCCGAAGCCGGAGATGAAGTACAGACCATGAAGGCAGGCCTGATGGAAATTGCCGACATCTTTGTGGTAAATAAAGCCGACCGGCCCGATGCAGACCTCTTTGTAAAAAATTTACGTCTGATGCTTGCCCCTGCTTTTCACAACCATACCATGCCTATACCGGTGATTAAAACTATTGCGGTACAGAAAAAAGGCATCGACGAACTGGTGAAAAATATCAATGAGATCATCCTTCACAAAAAAGAGGATGAAAAGAAATACTGGCTGCTTGCTGAAAAAGCATACTACCTCTTACAGCAGAAAAAAATGGCCGGCATAGATAAAGCAGTGCTGAAAGAGCATATAAAAAATGCCGGTACCGGTTTCAATTTATACCGGTTCATTAAACAATATTAGTTACCCGTATTGTTTAACGCTTCCTGTTCTTCAAATTTTTTGTTGTTCTTCCACCACCGGTAACCGATAAATCCGACAATGGCAAATGGCATCATCATTAAGTAAAGGATGGCTGTATTTAACCCCTGGGCGGGCTTTTCTCCCAATTGCTGAGCTGTTTTTGTACAAACCGAACACTGGGCCCACACATTTGCTGTAGAAAAAAACGTAAGGAGGAAGAACAGCAGTATGCGGAAAAAATATCTCATTGTGCAGGCAAAGGTACGGCGGTAAAGCTTATCTGAAAACAATGTTTAACAGAAAATAATGGGCCGGCTTATTTAAAAAAACTACAGATGCCTTTACTTTGCAGTAAATACAATTAAAGTATGATGAAAAAAATTTTACCTCTCCTCTTTACTTTATTTACCCTTTCCGCCGCATTTTCACAACCTTATAATGCAATGGGCTTTTACAAGACCGGGATAGATCAAAAGAATAAAAATATGATCCTGGAAGCGATGGTTTCGTTCAAAAAAGCCATTTCGCTTGATAAAAAACTGGATTCTGCTTACCTGGAGCTGGGGGGTATTTATGCAAGAACTCCCCGTACCGACAGCGCCGTATGGTATTTCAACAAGGCAGTTTCCATTAACCCTTCCATGGTACCGGCGCTTCTTGCCCTCGGAAATTTTTACCGGGATGTGAAACCGAATTATGATTCTGCATTGATCTGTTATAATACTGCCCTTAAAACAGACAGCCTGAATAAAGTAACCTACTACAGCATTGCCTGGTGCTATAATGCCAAAACAGAGTACGACAAAGCCATCCCGGCCGCTGCCAGGGCGCTTGAGATAGATAATGGGTACAAACCGGCATACAGTGAACTGGGGCATGCTTTCAAACGCACGGGAAAATTCAAAGAAGGTATTGAGCAATTCAGGAAAAACCTTTCGGTATCGGTAGTTGATGTTGCTTTATTATATACAGGCCTTTGCTATGTTGAGTTAAAAGACAAAGAAAACGCCATGCAGCAATACGAAGAACTTAAAAAAATAAATGAGAAAATGGCGGCTTCGCTGAAGAGGCAAATAGATGCCATGAAGTAAGATTTCTTTATTCTTTACCGTATCCTTATCTCTGATCCAATAGCGGCATTGTGAAAGATCTCCTGGTCGAAGAATTTAGGCTCGGTTACAAATGCCTTGAGTTCTCCCTTCATGATCGTTGCGCTTAACAGGTCGTCTGCCCTGTAAACAACAGGGGTTTGTACAGCCCGTAATTTTTTTGCGGCAGACAGTGTAATTGCATACGCATGGGTACAATCATGAAACCCGGCTTTTTTTAAATGTTTGCTGAAAGGCTTTGGCAACAGATTGTTCACCATTGTAAAACTCCACCGCATTAAACCAAGTGCGCTGGCTATTTTGTAAAAAAATTGTTTCGTCTTTAACCCTGCCGTTACCTTTTCATGTTTCAAATACCCCAGGTAAACCAGTTCCCAGTCGTCGGGCAGTTCCTGCAAAGCTACAGGTAAAGCAGCCATGTTGTCAATAAGCGGCAACACATCATCTTCCAGCACCAATACTTTTTTCCACTGCTGCCTTATCATTTCTTCATATAACATACGATGGGAAAGCGAGCAGGCAATTTCGCCAAGGTTCAGTGCTTTTCCCTGCCGCTGGTTTTTTTTTGTCTGCTCCTCGTCATACGTGCCGTCTTTTTTCAACAGCGCTTCATCCAGCTTCAGCTTATCTGCCCCCCAGAAAAAATCAAATGCCAATCCTTCCAGCCGCTGCTTTACTTTTTCATGCCGGTCGGTAAACCGCGGTACAGAAACCACCACGATTTTATCAAAAAAATGTTCAAGAGATCTAATGGAAACTTCAGGTATGTGCATGGTTGCAAATTTACCAACAAAACCAACACCAGCATGTACAACCATTTTGGTGAACCGGCTGTATATTTGATCATCGCAGGAATGTTTTTTTATTAACTTGCACAAACACGCAACCCAATCAAACAACCAATCAGTATGAAATGTAGGTTCTGCAGTAAAAAAATAAACAATGTGCTTATTGACCTGGGCAGTATGGCCGTTTCAAATGCCTTTTTAACTGCCGAACAGCTGAATAAGGGAGAAACCATTTACCCGCTCAAGGTATTGGTTTGTGATAACTGTTTTTTGGTGCAGGTAGATGAATACCAGAAAAAAGAAGAGATATTCTCGGCCGAGTACGTGTACTTTTCATCCGTTTCGGATTTCTGGCTCCAGCACAGCAAGAAATATGTGGAGAAGATGATCGCTGATTTTAAACTGAACAGCAATTCCCTGGTAGTGGAGATTGCGTCCAACGACGGCTACCTGTTGCAGTATTTTAAAGAAAAGAATATTCCCTGCCTGGGTATTGAACCAACGGAAAGCACCGCACAGATCGCCATCAGCAAAGGGATCAATACGATCGTGGAATTTTTCAGCGAGGAGTTTGCCTATAAGTTATCCGCTCAAAAAACAAGCCCCGATCTTATCCTCGGAAACAATGTGCTGGCGCATGTACCCAACCTCAACGATTTTGTAAGGGGATTGAAAGTGTTGCTGAACCCTGCAGGAATCATGACCTTTGAATTTCCACACCTTGCACGGCTCATAGAAAAGAAAGAGTTCGACACGATCTATCACGAACACTTTTCTTATTTTTCTTTTTATTTTATCTGCAATATGTTCCGGTTTCACGGGTTTGAAGTGTTTGATGTGGAAGAACTGGAAACACACGGTGGATCACTCCGGGTATATATCAGGCATAAAGAAAATGAAGCGTTGCCAATAACCAGCCGTGTCAATGATCTTTTAGGCACCGAGATCGGTAATGGCATTAACCGCATTGACTCCTACACCGGTTTCCAGGAAAACGCCAACGACATAAAAAATAAGTTTCTCAGCTACATCATTGCACAAAAACAGGAAGGGAAAAAGATCATCGCCTTTGGTGCGGCAGCAAAGGGCAATACATTTTTAAATTACTGTGGCATCAGGCCGGATATCATCGAATGCATTGTAGATGACACGCCTTTTAAGCAGGGGAAATTTCTTCCGCAAAGCCATGTGCCGGTGGTTTCCCGGAATTATTTCGATAACAACCGGCCAGACATCATCATCATATTACCCTGGAACTTCAAAAAGGAGATCATCAGCAAACTTGCCTTTACCAAGGAGTGGGGTGCAAAACTGGTGACCTATATTCCGGAACTGGAAATCAATTAAGCCCGGGTAAGTTTTATGAACAAACCGTTTATTTCCATCTGCATTCCGGCTTATAAAAGAGCAGCCCATATGGAAAGACTGCTTGAGTCGGTACGCATACAGACTTTTAAAGATTATGAAGTAGTTGTTTCAGACGACAGCCAGGATGATTCGGTTACACAACTTATCGACCGGTTTAAAGACCTTATCCCGATCACCTACTGGCATAACATCCCTGCAGCAGGCACGCCTGCAAACTTCAACGTGGTAATGCGTAAAGCAACCGGCGAATGGATCAAGATCATGCACGATGATGATTGGTTCTCTTCCGAAACTTCTTTACAGAAATTTGCCGATGCTGCCCGGACTGCAACATGCAACTTTATTTTTTCGGCATGCAACAACATTTATTCCGGTTCAGGGAAAGAGGTAAATGAATTTTTAAAAGGCTGGAAAAAAAAGATGCTGGAAGACAATACCCTCAACCTTTTATTCCTGAATGTGATCGGGCACCCGCCGACGACCATGCATAAAAAAGATGATGATATTTTGTACGACCTGAGATTCAGGTGGGTTTCGGATGTTGATTTTTATATCCGTTATTTTGTCAAACACCCGGGCTATGTTTACCTGGATGAGATGCTGGTGAATATCGGCACCGATGAAACACAGGTAACAAGCAGCCTGTATAAAAATCCAAAAGTTGAAGTGCCCGAATACCTTTTACTGCTTTCTAAATTCCCCACCGGTCTTTTGTTGCAGCATGAATATGTATTTCACTGCGTGTGGAATCTTGTAAGAAGGTTTCGCATCAAAAACATTGCAATGATCAGGGAGCTTGGCTACAATGGACAGTTACCGGACCGTATCCAGGACATCATCGATTATCAAAAACCAATACCCCGTATCATCATCAAGCAAACCGACTGGTCGAAGATACTAATGAAGCGATGCTACCGGAAGATCACTCAGGGTTTGAATAAATAAAACGCCGCCTGGTCTGCCTGCTGTTCTTTATTATTCTGAATGGTAATTGATTTAAACCGCTCAACATCTTCCTTACTGTAACCCGATGCCGGTTTATTTACCATGTAAGAGTTGGGGTCGGGCAATGCAATATCTTTTGCATACTGATCGCTGCCGATCAGGCTCATATAATTACCATCAAACACTGTCTTCTTTAACTCAAACCCTGCCTGCGCCGCAAGTAACTGCATACTCTTTAATGAATGAATGATGATATGCCTGGGTGCATCCAGGTCCATCCAGTTAAGGCCGTATTTTTTCCAGCTGTACATACCCATTACCGGCGTCCGGATCAAAACATATCTTCCCTTCTTAACCAGTTTATATAATTGTTGCAAAACTTTCAATGGTTCATCCATGTGCTCAAAAGCATGGTGCAGCATCAGGTAATCATACTGGCCTTCCGTTTCAAAAATACTTTTCTTATAAATATTGATGGAACCGTACTGCATATCCTTATCTATAAAAGGATCGATCCCGGTAAGGTTTGTAAATCCAAGACTGAACAGGGTTGACAGCAAACTGCCATTCCCCGTTCCGATATCCAGTATAGCATCGTCGTATTTTATCGCCGGAATTTTCATCCAGGAATAATAATCGGGCACTTTATAACCGACAGAAAGCAGCCCGCCGATCAACGCATTTTTACCATGAAGCAGGTATTCTGTTTTTATCCTCCGCAGCATACCGGGCTTTTGTAAGTTTAACCGACGGTTAAAAGAATAATAACCTTCGTTGGGGTAATACTTTCCCAGGTCGGCAGGAATGTCCATCAATTGCATGCAGCCGCAGTTACCACATTCCATATACGTGAATGTCTCCCTCATTCCCAGTTGCATTTCTTTTACGGTGTACAGTTTATTGCCATTGCTGTTACCGCATACTTTACAGTTACGTATTTCCATTTTATTTTATTCTGATGCAAACTTAATAAAGAGCAGGTTATTCAAAACAAAAATCCCCCCGGTTGCGGAGGGATCATAAATTATTCATGAGCAGAAGATCAGACTGCTTCTGTGCTCATCGACTTCTGCACTTTCTTCCTGTCGTCTTCGTTCAATATCACTTTGCGCATTCGGATGTTTTTTGGCGTAACCTCGATGCACTCATCCTGCTGGATGTATTCCATGCACTCTTCCAGTGTCATCAGCGTTTTTGGAGCGATGCGGCTTGCATCATCACTGCCGCTGGCACGGTGGTTGGTCAGCTTCTTAGGTTCCGTTGCATTTACTACAAGATCGCCTGGTTTTATATGCTCTGCAATAACCTGTCCTGCGTAAACCTCTTCTCCCGGGTCAACAAAGAAGGTTCCCCTGTCTTGTAATTTGTCTATTGAATAACCGGTTGTTTTTTCTGTATTCTTCGAAAGCAATACGCCGTTATTACGTCCGGGTATGGGTCCTTTCCAGGGACGGTACTCAATAAAGCGGTGAGCCATTACGGCTTCGCCGGCTGTATTGGTAAGCATATTACTTCTTAGCCCGATCAAACCACGTGAAGGAATTTCAAACTCCAGGTGCTGCATCTCGCCCTTGGTCTCCATTACGATCAATTCTCCTTTGCGCTGCGTTACCAGGTCAATAACCCTTCCGCTGAATTCCTGCGGCACATCCACCACCAGGTTCTCATAAGGTTCACATTTTTTACCATCGATCTGTTTAACCAGTACCTGTGGTTGTCCTACGGTAAGTTCATACCCTTCCCGGCGCATGGTCTCGATCAGAATGCCCAAATGCAAAATACCACGCCCAAATACCTGGAAGCTGTCGGCTCCGTCTGTATCCTCAACACGTAATGCCAGGTTCTTTTCGGTTTCTTTCATCAGCCTGTCACGCAGGTGGCGGCTGGTCACAAATTTTCCGTCCTTACCAAAGAATGGCGAATTATTGATGCTGAAAAGCATACTCATGGTTGGCTCATCCACACTGATAACCGGTAATGCTTCCGGGAAATCAGAATCGCAAATGGTATCGCCGATATTGAATTCTTCCAGGCCAACAATGGCACAGATATCACCGGCACTTACTTCGGTTGCCTTCTTTTTGCCCAGCGCTTCAAACGTATATAATTCTTTAACTTTTGATTTCAATATCCTGCCATCGGCCTGCACCAATACGATGTTCTGTCCTTCTTTGATAACACCTCTTGCTACTTTACCCACAGCAATTCTCCCTAAGAAAGAAGAATAATCAAGTGACGTGATCTGCATTTGCGTAGTTCCTTCATTCACTTTCGGCTCCGGAACATGTTCCAGGATGGCATCCAGCAATGGAAAGATATTATCCGTTTCGGTCAACGATGTATTCATCCAGCCCTGCTTGCTGCTGCCGTAAATGGTTGGAAAGTTCAGTTGCTCTTCTGTGGCATCCAGGTTGAAGAATAATTCAAAAACTGCGTCATGCACTTCATCAGGACGGCAGTTTGGTTTATCAACCTTATTGATAACAACGATCGGGTGCAGTCCCAGGTGCAATGCTTTTTGCAGTACAAAACGGGTTTGCGGCATGGGGCCTTCAAAGGCATCCACCAGCAGCAAAACGCCATCGGCCATTTTTAATACCCGTTCTACCTCTCCGCCAAAGTCACTGTGACCCGGGGTATCAATTACGTTAATTTTAATTCCCTTGTAGGTTACAGACACGTTTTTACTGAAGATGGTAATACCTCTCTCTCTTTCAAGGTCATTATTGTCCATGATCAGTTCGCCTGTTTCCTGGTTGTCACGGAAGATGTTGGTACTGTGCAGGATCTTGTCCACCAGCGTCGTCTTTCCGTGGTCAACGTGGGCAATGATCGCAATGTTTCTGATATTCATTATTAAAAGTATTTAGCTTTAAGACCCCGGTTTCCAATAACGCATTTTAGCCCGTTGTTGTTGCCTGTTTCTTACCGCTGTTTTTAAGGGCGCAAAGGTACGCTAATTCAGCCGGATGGCAAGGTTAATTATGAATAAATATGCAGCGGGATTACTTTTTAAAAAACGGGGTATTAACAGTAAATTACCTGTTATGAATAATGTAAGAAAAACAGGAGGCCGTAAACGGATAGCACTGGTTGCACACGATAACAAAAAAGCAGAGCTTATTGAATGGGCTGTTTACAATAAAAACTCGCTGGCAAGGCATGAACTGGTTGCTACCGGCACCACAGGCAAATTACTGGAAGAAGAATTGGACAGGCCGGTAAAAAAAATGCTCAGTGGCCCGTTGGGTGGTGACCAGCAGGTAGGTGCGATGATCGCCGAGGGTAAAATTGATGTACTGATCTTTTTCTGGGACCCCATGGAAGCACAGCCACACGACAGTGACGTGAAGGCATTGTTGCGGTTGGGAGTTGCCTGGAATATCCTGCTTGCTTGCGACCGGTCTACAGCCGATTTTATTTTAACCTCCCCCCTGATGCAGGATGAATACGAGATCGTCATTCCGGATTACAGCGGGTACATGAACCGGAAACTAATAAAATGATCTTCTTGTTTATCGTACAAAAATTATTCTCGGTAAATTTACCCTTCAATTAATTTTTACCCGTGTCATTTCAACTTCATTCTCCTTATTCTCCCGCCGGTGACCAGCCGGAAGCGATCAGCCAGTTAACAGAAGGAATTCTGAACGGGGAAAGATATCAAACTCTTTTAGGTGTTACAGGCAGTGGTAAAACTTTTACCATGGCCAATGTGATACAGAATGTACAGAGGCCCACCCTGGTCATCACACATAATAAAACACTGGTAGCCCAGTTGTATGGTGAGTTCAAGCAGTTCTTTCCCGACAATGCTGTTGGTTATTTTGTTTCTTACTACGATTACTACCAGCCCGAGGCGTACATGCCTGTGAGCAACACATACATTGAAAAAGACCTGAGCATTAATGACGAACTGGATAAACTTCGCCTGCAGGCAACGGCACAGTTATTAAGCGGCCGAAGAGACATCATCGTTGTTGCCAGTGTGAGTTGTATCTACGGTATGGGTAATCCTACTGATTATGAGAACGGGATCATCCGCATTCAGAAAGGCCAGATAATTTCCCGCCAGGGTTTTTTGCATTCACTCGTAAATTCTTTATACAACCGGAGCGAAGGTGATTTTACAAGAGGTACTTTCCGGGTGAAGGGGGATACCATCGATATCAACCTTCCTTATGTCGATTTTGGATACCGCATTAGTTTTTTCGGCGACGAGATCGAAACCATAGAAACCCTGGAACTGAGCAGTGGCAAGCGCATCAGCAGTGTGGAGAATGCAGCGATCTTTCCTGCCAATTTATATGTTGCGCCCAAGGATGTGTTACAACAGGTGATCCATGAGATACAGGATGAGTGTGCCGCACAAACAGAGTATTATAAAAATTCCGGAAAGTATATTGAAGCACAACGCATCAGTGAGCGGGTGAATTACGACCTGGAAATGATCCGTGAGCTTGGCTATTGCAACGGCATTGAAAATTACTCCCGTTTCTTCGACCGGCGCAAACCCGGCACAAGACCTTTTTGCCTGCTGGATTATTTTCCGAAAGATTTTATATGCATTGTTGATGAAAGTCACCAGACCATTCCGCAGGTGAGTGGTATGTATGGCGGCGACCGGAGCCGAAAACTTGTTCTGGTTGACTATGGTTTTCGTTTGCCATCGGCATTGGACAACCGGCCATTAAATTTTAATGAGTTCGAATCACTGCTGAATCAAACTGTTTTTGTGTCTGCAACGCCGGGAGATTATGAACTGGAAAAATGCGGAGGCATTGTTACCGAACAGGTAGTGCGGCCTACCGGTTTATTGGATCCGCCCATTGAAATACGTCCGTCTGTAAACCAGATCGATGACCTGCTGGATGAAATTGATAAACGGATCACCAAAGGCGACCGGGTGCTGGTTACCACACTCACCAAACGAATGGCTGAGGAGATGGACAAATACCTGCACCGCATCAACATAAAAAGCAAATACATTCACAGCGAAGTAGATACACTGGAACGGATTGAGATACTCCGTGAACTCCGCCTTGGCAAAATTGATGTTCTGGTTGGTGTGAATCTTTTACGGGAAGGACTGGACATCCCTGAGGTATCGCTCGTTGCCATCCTGGATGCAGATAAAGAAGGGTTTCTTCGAAATGAAAAAAGCCTTACCCAAACAGCAGGCCGGGCTGCCCGTAATGTAGATGGCCTGGTTATTTTTTATGCCGATGTTATGACCGAAAGTATGCAGAAGACGATTGATGAAACCAACCGCCGGCGGGAAAAACAGGTGGCTTTTAATATAGCGCATAACATTACTCCCACCAGCATCAAAAAAAGCACGGAACAGATCTTTGCCCAGGGGTCGGTACTTGATGTGAAAGGATACGATCCGTCCCGGCCCTATTCCCTGGCACCCGATGATGAACTGGTTACCGTTGCTGCCGAGGACCAGGCGGTTTATTCCACCATTCCCCAGCTGGAAAAAGCCATTGGCAAGATCAAAAAAGATATGACCAAAGCCGCCAAGGACCTCGATTTTATGGAGGCTGCCCGGCTGCGGGATGAGATGTTCCGGATGCAGAAGAATTTAGAGGAGATGAAGAAATAATTTACTACCTTAACCCTCCTTTATTAATAAAATGCTTTTGTATGACAACGATAGCGCTGTATAACCTTAAAGGCGGTGTTGGTAAGACCGCCAGTTGCGTAAACTTTGCTTACCTGGCTGCGGCCGATGGTTACAAGACGCTTCTGTGGGATATTGACCCCCAGGGTTCATCCACCTTTTATTACAAAGTGAAGCCAAAAACACATCCGGGTATAAAAAAACTGGTGATGAAGGATGCCGACCTGGAGAATGCCATCATGAGTACTGATTTTGAACTGCTGGATGTGATCCCCGCTGATAATTCCAGTAAAAGTTTCGACATCATGCTGGAAGAAATGAAGGGAAACAAGAACCGGCTCAAATCTATCTTAAAACAACTGCAGGGCGAATACGATTTCGTTTTCATCGACTGTCCGCCCGGTTTTAGTGTACTGAGTGAAAATATTTTTAATGCGTCAGACATTGTATTGATGCCCGTAATTCCAACCACGCTCTCCATCCGTACCTATCACATGGTGAAGGATTATTTTAAGGAAAAAGACCTCGACATGAGCAAGATGATGTGTTTTTTCACCATGACCGACCTGCGCAAGAATTTACACAACGAGATCATGAATGAACTTTATAAAGACAAACGTTTCTTCCAGAATTATATTCCGTACTTATCTGATGTAGAAAAAATGGGTGTATACAAAGCTCCTATTATGGAATTTGCCAACAGCAGCTATGCAGCACAATGCTACCGGGAGCTGTGGTTAGAAATTAAAGAAGGTGTTTTATAAGGAAACTTACTATTCAAAAATAAACAGGGTTGTTAAGATGAAACTTAACAACCCTGTTTATTTTTAATAAGGAACGCTGAACGTTCCGTTGGTCACAATTTTTTTATTCGACCCCATAAAATCAAATATATCGCCGGAAAATGTTCCGGTAACCCTGTTGGCCGTAATGGTTTGTATGGTCACGGTAAAAGGATTGGAATTTGCCGGGAAAGGTTGCCAGGAATTCAAAGGCGAACCAGCATCCGGAAGAAATGATGCTGAACAATACCTGGTCAGGTTGGTTAATGTTGCTTTACTGTAACTGCCTACCGTAATTGCCGCTCCATTATTATCAACGACAGATACGCTAAAACTGGAAACACCGAGATCACCGCTTACGTCAAAAGCACCGAGAACCAGTATGCCGTTCAGGTTGGTGCTGAAATCTTTAGCTACGCCATCGATGGTACATTTCAAATAATCAGTACCGCCGCCGCCGCCACCACCGGTATAGGTAATATCAAAAGAACAGCCGCCCGCAGGCGTATAAGTAAACGCACCCGCTGCGCTTGGGATATTGCTGCTTGTTAAGGTTATGGTATTAGCCCCGGTGCTGGTAAAATTACCCGAACCCGAAAAGGTCACACCATTGCTGCTGTTTGTGCTTACAGAATAAGAACCGGCTACCGTTACATTTACGCCCAGCACAATGCTATTGGTTCCATTTAAAGCTGTACCTGCTGCATAGGTTCCATTAATGACAGGGGCTATGCAATTTCCCGGCGCTCCATTATAGGTAAATGTAGCGGGTGGAGCAGGTGGCGTTACAGTAATACTAAAACTACAACCATTATTGCTTGGTGTATAGGAGAAAGAACCGGTAGTTGTGGGAGCACCGCTGCCTATTAATCGTACCACTTGTGCTCCGGGAGCAGTAAAAACACCACTTCCCGAAAAAATGATCCCGTTGGAATTATTCGTAATAATGGTATACGCTCCGGGAGTTGTAACGTTTACGGCCAGATCTACATAGTTGCTTGTACCCAGGCTAATACCACTTGAATAAGTACCACTTACGATTGGTGCCGTACAGTTACCCGGTGCGCCCGCATAGGTAAAAACTGCCGAAGGCCCGCCTGCACCAAACGATACATTAAAATTGCAGGTATTATTTGTGGCAGGCACAAAAGAAAAACTACCAGTGCGAACCGGAGTGCCAACCCCGGTTAAAACCACTTTTTGTGACCCAATGGAAGCAAATGTGCCACTGCCTGTAAAATACACTCCGTTGGCAGAAGTTGTACGCATGCTATACGTTCCTTCTACATTAACATTGACTGAAAGTGTTATGGTGTTTGTCGAATTTAAGGCAGTGCCAACACTGTAGATGCCGGCAACTACCGGACCTGCACAATCTGAAGGAGCTCCTTCAAAAGAGTAAAACGAAGTTCCGCCGGCATTAGCGCCGCCGGTTGAATCTTTTTTACAGGAAAATAAAAATAGCATTAAAGCACATGATAATGCAGCCTGGATAAAATTTCTGCGCATACGGGTATAATTTTAATAGAGAACAGAAGGGTTAAAAAGTCTTTTGTAAAGATAAACGTACAAATTTTGAATAAAAAGAAAAAATAATGCGCCGCAAAAATGAGCGCCGAAAGCTAAAAGATGTATTTTTATTTAAAACATTACTGATTTATAACTTTAGTTCATCATCTTATCAGCGCTTATGAAAAGAGAATTATCCAGTTGGTTTAGCCCGGCCCTGCAAAAAGAGATGCCCATTGTTACCTATGGTGACTACGGCTTTGCACTTTTATTCGTTCCAACTGCTGCGGCAGATTATTTAGAGTATGAGCGTTTCCAGATGATGGAAACGCTTGCGCCTTACATCAACGCCGGGAAAGTGAAGGTTTTTTCCATAAACAGCATCAATAATGAAAGCTGGCTAAATGATGATATGGCGGGAGAACACAAAGCCATCCGGCATAACCAGTTCAACGAATACGTTTTTAACGAGGTCATTCCCTTTATCAAGAACTGCACATCCAACGAAACGGAGATCATCGTCAGTGGAGCTTCCTTTGGCGCACTGCACAGCATGAATCTCTTCCTTAAGCGCCCAGACCTCATCAACGGCGTGATCGCCATGAGCGGAGTATACGACCTTACCGAATATTCCAAAGGTTTTTGGGACGAGCAGGTTTACTTTAATTCCCCCATGCATTATTTGGGCAATCTTACCGACCACAACATCCTGGAACAGATCCGTAAAAGCAGGCACATCCACATTCTTACCGGCAGCGGTGCTTATGAAGACCCCAATGCTGCCCGGGCTTTTGCCGGACTACTTTACAGCAAGGGCATCAACTATGAACTGGACGTTTGGGGCGAAGAATGGCAACATGACTGGCCCACCTGGAGAGCCATGTTGCCCGTTTACCTGGAAACCCGGTTCTGATTTTTCTCGCTTACACAATATCATAAGGTCTTTTTCAGTTATACAGGTATCCAAAAATCCTAAAACAGTGAAAAAGCCCTTTCTTCTTTTCACCCTCAAGTGCTGTGTGATCTTATATTTTGCAGCCTGTACAGGTATCAATAACTACACCGTTTCCGTTGCCGCCACCCCTCATGTAACCAAAGGAACCTGGAAAGTGGATCATCTTATGTCCACTGGCACCGATGAAACCAGTCAGCTTAATGGGTACAACCTGACCTTTTCTCCCTCCGGGAAGATCATTGCACAGAAGAACAGTGAGGTAGTTACCGGAAACTGGTCAGAAGATGAAATAGAAAAAAGGATCACCATCAGCCTTGATACCAAAGACCCGGCATTGGAAAAACTGAATCACTATTGGGATATTTCCACCGCTACCGATAATAGCATACAATTAAAAAATACCGAAAACAGCCCAGGGGGCCGGTTACAGATAACCAGCTTATGATAAAAACAGTTTTGTTTTAGTTTGAGTTTAATGATGTTAAAAAGCTGTTCCCTTAAAGGAGCAGCTTTTTAAGTTTTGGCATGAAGTTGACGAACGAGCCAATTTGTTTTACTTTTACGACATGCCAAAGAAATTATTTTTACTAGATGCGTTTGCACTTGTTTTCCGTGCTTACTATGCACTCATCCGCAACCCCCGTATTACCAGCAAGGGTCGCAACACCAATGCCCAGTTTGGTTTTACCAATACCATCCTCGAGCTGATAAAAAACCAGAACCCTACGCACATGGCCGTATGTTTTGATACGCATGCGCCAACAGAACGGCATACAGACTTTGCCGATTACAAGGCCAACCGCCAGGAAACGCCGGAAGATATCCTGTCGGCGGTGCCCGATATAAAACGCATCATCGAAGGATTGAACATCCCTGTTATTGCATTGGATGGGTATGAGGCCGATGATGTGATCGGTGCATTGGCAAAGAAAGCTGAGAAAGAAGGCTACGAAGTGTATATGGTAACGCCGGATAAGGATTACGGGCAGTTGGTTTCCGGGAATATCAAAATTTATAAGCCCCCTTACCAGGGAGGAAAGTTTGAAATACTCGGACCAAAAGAGGTTTGTGAAAAATGGGATATTGAAAATGTGAACCAGGTAATTGATATCCTCGGGTTAATGGGCGATGCGGTGGACAACATACCCGGCATTAAGGGTGTGGGTGAAAAAACAGCCGCCAAACTAATAAAAGAATACGGCAGCGTAGAGGGTGTGCTTGAAAATGCAGATAAGATAAAGGGTTCTATTGGCGAAAAAGTCAGGGCTGGCAAAGAAATGGCGGTGATGAGTAAAAAACTGGCAACCATCATTACCAATGTACCAGTTGAATTTCACGAAGAAGATTTCAGGATAAAGGAAATGAACAAACCTGCATTGAAAGAGATCTTTGAAGAACTGGAATTTAAAACACTCGGCAAAAGGATACTGGGAGAGGAAGAACCCGGAAATGAAAATACAGAAGCAGGTATAAAAGGAAATGGTTCTGCAGAAACGAAAACGAAAGCCGCTTCACCACAGATGGATCTGTTCGGTAACATTATTGAACAGCCCGAGGTTGTTGAAGTAAAGACGGGGGATGATGAAGAGATTGTTACTGTTAGCAGGAACATCCACAACACAGCGCATGATTATACGCTGGTTCAGACAGATGCCGAAATAAAAGACCTCATAAAATATTTATCCGGCTACACAGAGATCTGTTTTGACACAGAGACCACCGGTATTGATGCCAATGACGCTGAAGTGGTAGGCCTGAGTTTTTCAGTAAAACCGGGCGAGGGCTTTTATGTTTTCTGCCCGGCTGATCAAAAAGAAACCAACCGGCGCCTGAAATTTTTTGAGCCCCTGTTTAATGATACCGCCAAAACCTGGATCGGGCATAACATCAAGTACGATATGCTGATCTTAAAGTGGTATGGCTTTGAGCTGGCAGGTGACACATTCGACAGTATGCTGGCACATTTTGTTATTGAGCCCGATGGAAAGAACGGCATGGACGCTTTAAGTGAAAAATACCTCGGATACGAGCCGGTACATATTGAAGAACTGATCGGCAAAAAAGGAAAGGGCCAGGGAAATATGCGGGACGTAGAGCCGGAAAAAATAAAAGACTATGCAGCAGAAGATGCAGATATCACTTTACAGCTAAAGAATATTTTTATTCCTAAGCTGAAAGAAAAAAAAGTAGAGAAGGTTTTTTATGAAGTGGATAATCCCCTGGTGAAAGTATTAACCGCCATGGAGTTTGAAGGAATAAAAATTGATGAGGGTTTTTTAAATAATTATTCAAAGGAACTGGAAAAAGAAGCAAAAGCAGCAGAGGAATCGGTTTATAAGCAGGCCGGTGTTCGCTTTAACCTGGCATCACCCAAACAATTGGGAGAAGTGTTGTTCGATAAAATGCAGATCGACCCCAAAGCAAAAAAAACAAAGACAGGGCAATATGCAACCGGCGAAGACGTGCTTTTAAAACTGGCAAGCAAGAATAAGATCGTGGATGATATTCTTTCCTTCAGGGAATTCACCAAACTGAAATCAACCTATGTGGATGCACTGCCGCTGATGATCAATAAAAAAACAGGGAGGGTGCATACATCCTACGCACAGGCAGTTGCGGTTACAGGAAGGCTGAGCAGCAATAATCCGAACCTGCAGAATATCCCGGTTCGGACAGAAAGAGGCAGGGAGATAAGAAAAGCATTCATACCGAGAGATAAGGACCATATTCTTGTCTCTGCCGATTATTCTCAAATTGAATTACGCATTGTTGCAGCCATCAGCGGCGATGCAAATATGTGTGAAGCCTTCCGCACCGGAAAAGATATCCATACAGCCACGGCAGCAAAGGTTTTTAATGTGGCGGAAAAAGAGGTGACAAAAGAAATGCGTTATAAAGCCAAGAGCGTGAACTTTGGGATCATCTACGGACAAGGCGCTTTTGGCCTGGCGGAAAACCTGGGCATCAGCCGTACCGAAGCAAAAGAGATCATTGATAATTATAAAAAGCAATTCCCCAACATACAGAAGTATATGGATGATACCATTCACTTTGCGCAGGAGAATGATTATGTGGAAACCCTGATGGGCCGTAAGCGCTGGCTGAGGGATATACACAGCGCAAACTTTACCGTTCGTGCCTTTGCTGAACGCAACGCCATCAACTCACCCATCCAGGGCAGCGCTGCCGACATGATAAAGATGGCTATGATAAAGATCCACCACGAATTCAATAAACATAAGTTCAAATCAAAAATGTTGCTGCAGGTACATGATGAATTGGTCTTTGATGCACACAAGTCGGAACTCGAAAAAATAAAGCCGATCATTTTAGATTGCATGCAAACAGCGCTGGCATTACCAAACGGTGTTCCTACTGATGCGGAGATCGGATCCGGGGTGAATTGGCTGGAAGCACATTAAAATAAAAGGGTTACCATTACGATAACCCCTTGTGCTTAAACCAACCTGTATATGAATTTATTATCAGTACGGATCTTATAGCTGTCCGGTTGTCTTTTATGCTAAATTCCTTCTGGTTGAACTGATCTTTTTGCGGCGCTGAATGTTCCACAGATCAATAGAGGTGAACGTTTTATTTTTACCGGCATGCTCCAATGCAAGCGTTTCTTTTATCTCCCGGGCCAGTTTATCAAGTTCCTCCTTATTTATTTTTTCCAGGAAATTTATATTTGTTTTCATGACTGTCTTTTTGTTGATACAAAGTAACATCTGATTAAGGTCATTAAAAGAGCCTATTGAGCATAAGGCGGCTTTTAATTACCGATCGGCGGCTTTCACCTTCCCTGTTCTTTAAATACTAAACAGATTTTACATACAACTCAACAATTGATAGGATATTTGCCTTATGAAACCAACACTGATTTACTGTTACGATGCATATTGTGGCTGGTGCTACGGATTCAGCCCGGTCATAAAAAAAATTGCTGAGGAATATAAAGGCAAACTCGATGTTGAAGTACTGAGCGGTGGCATGATGACCGGTGAAGCGGCATTACCCATTGAAAAGATCGGCCCGTTCATTCAAAAATCTTATAAGAGGGTGGAAGAACTTACCGGTATAAAATTCGGCAAAGATTTTTTATGGCACGTGTTCAATCCGGAACAAAGCGACTGGGTTATGAATTCTGAAAAGCCTGCGATCGCTTTGAGTATTTTTAAGGAATACCTGCCGGAACGGCAACTGGAGTTTGCCACCGACCTTCAATACGCACTCAACTACGAGGGCCGGGACCTGGATGATGACGAAGCCTATCGCCACCTGCTGGAGAAATACTCCATACAACCGGAAGCATTTTACCGAAAGTTAAAAAGCGAAGAATATAAAGAAGCTGCTTACTACGAATTTACCTTATGCAAACAATTACAGGTTACCGGCTTTCCAACTGTATTCATTCAAACCGGGGAATTGAAATTTATGATGGTTGCCAGGGGATATACCGCTTATGAAGATGTGAAAGAGCGGGTCGGGAATGTGTTGAAAGAGATCGGTGAGTAGGGCTGTTATTTTTCATGGTCAGGCGGGGGTAACAGACCAAAAAGCCGTTCATAAATTTCTGTTGCACATATTTTTTACAAATTGTACTTTGTAAAAAAAACAACCATGAAATACTTTACACTAACAATTTTTGCTGCATGTCTTTTGCTTTTTTCATGCAACAGTTCCGGCGACGGAGAAAAAGCCAAAACAGATTCTTCCACAACAATTAAAGCCGAAGCAAAACCAGACGTTGCACCGGATACTGCCGCCATGAATAAAGCCTGGGCTGAGTTTATGACCCCCGGCACCATGCATAAGTGGATGGAAAAAACAAACGGAACCTGGGAGGCTGATCTTACACAATGGATGGACCCTAAAGCCCCGCCGATGAAATCAAAGGCAACCATTGTGCAGAATTCTGTACTGGGCGGAAGATATGTAACAAGTAAATATACAGGTACTATGATGGGTGCACCATTTGAAGGAATGAGCACCATGGGTTATGATAATGCAAAGAAAATATTTGTAAGCACCTGGATCGACAACGTGGGTACAGGTATGGTAAACATGACCGGTACTTATAATGAGGCAACAAAGACATTAAGCCTGAGAGGAACCCAAACCAACCCAATGAACGGAAAAGACGGAAACATCAGGGAAGAAATGTCTATTGTTGATGATGATACTTATACCATGGTAATGTATGGCGATGATTATGCAGGAAAAGAAATGAAATTCATGGAAGCCACGGTTAAAAGAAAGAAATAGAAACAGCTTATAAAAGAAATCCCCGGAAATTCCGGGGGTTTCTTTTATCTTCCTTTCCCGCCTGTTTTGCTGGTTGCAAGATTTTTTTCATAGATCTCGATCCATTTCTCAACCGTTATTTTGCTGCACAGTTCGCCAATCAATTTGTATGGTATGTTCTCCTTTTTTTTAAAGCGGATACAGCTTTTTCCCATATCCAGCTTTCCCACACCGGCTTTAGTATATTCATCGGTAAACCATTTTAACAGTTTAGGGTCAGCATATACACCCATATGATAAAAGGAGATGGCATTCTTCTGTGATGCCAGGCAAGCAAAGGGTAAAGGCTGTCCGGGATTACAGTGATAACCGGCCGGGTAAACAGAATGTGGAACGGAATAGCCAAGCATACCATAGCCCATAACTTCTTTAAACCCTTTGGGCAGGTTTTTTAAAATTACTTTCCGCAGTTTGTTCATTGCTTCCTGTCTTTCGTATGGAAGCTCTGCTAAGTACTGGTCAACGGTTGTTGCTTTCGACTGCATAAAACCAATTTTAAAAATTTAAAATCCGGAAAAATTCCGGCCAGGGGCCCATTTCTTCTTTGTATTGTTTTGCCATCACCCTTGTTATTTGTGCAATATGTGTAAGGTCGTGCGCTACCCAGGTAGCCAACAGGTTTCTTAGCGTAACATCCCCCAACACCGGGTGCATGCCATGTTTGTCAAGGTCTGCTTCTGTTAACTTCAGCGACCTGAACCAAACCATATTCTCTTTTCGTATTGCTGCAAATTCATCCAGCAACTGCTGCAATTTTTTCCCCTGGCTTTCTTCATACATGGCTACCCGGTTCCAGCGCTCAAAGGTTTTGGTATTGCCAAATTCCAGGATCATCCTTGCACGGGCAGTCCAGTCTGTTTTTTCCCCATGAATCAAATGGCCCACAACGTCGTAGGGAGAAAACGTTTCCGGGCCTTCATTGGGCATTATCCAGTCATCAGGCAAACCTGAAAGCAATGACTGCAGAACAGCCGGGGTTCTGTCCAATATCTCGTACGATCTTTCTAAACTGTATTTCATTGCTTATTTTTTCTTTTTGGATGCTTTGGCCGTTTTATTATAATCAAGTGCAAGTTTTACCCAGTACGCCAGTTTGTTTTTTGTATCAAGAACATCCGCATCTACAAAAACGTAACCCTTCATTACCTTACCGGTAAAGTCCATTGGCCTGCAGCCTTCTTCTTCCATCACTTCATCCGACCTTGCCGGGTCAAACCGTACCATCAGTCTTTCCTTTTCAACACCTATACACATTTTATCATTCACCATAAAACATAAACCTCCGAACATCTTTTTTTCTTCGGTTATTTTGTGTGTGGCAGAAATGATCTCTCTTACCCGGTCGGCTAATTTTTCGTTATAGGCCATACTTTTATTTGGGTTGAGGAACGGAGTGCAATGCAATCCTGTTGCCTTCGGTATCTATAAATACTGCCATGAAGCCATATTCAGGACTTATCTCTGTTTTTGGTACCAGGATATTTCCACCGGCCCCGGGAATTTTATCCAAAACCTGTTGTACATCCGGGTTAGCATTCAGGTAGATTAAAGGGCCATCGGTTAACGATGCTTTGTGAAAACCGCCGCTGTCAACCAATGCACCACCAACCTGCGTCATCATATCATCCAGTGGAAACATCCGCATCTTCATGCTGGGAAAATCCATAGGGATCATGTTGAATCCGAAAATGGCCTCGTAAAATTTTTGTGCCCGGTTAATGTCTGTTGTTGGTATCTCAAACCAACTGATCGCATTTTTCATTTTTTTTTTTTTAAGTTATCTATTTTTTCTTCTGTATTCCAGGTCATATTCGGTTATCCAGGTGGCGCCGTTGTCTTTACTGATCTCCCCATGCTGCCGGAGCTTAACCGGGCTTAAATTGGAAAAGGTTATTCTTCTTATGGCCATCGTGTCTTTCCTGAATTTGAATGGTGTAGAGGAAAAGATGATCTCGTTATTTTCAAATTTTCCCTGCATGTACTCATTCGTTCCTCCTGCATTGTCAACCCAGGTCTGTTGCCATTGTTTGGTGGCTGCATTATATGTATTAAAACTTTTTCCGGCATACCGAAGGCCCTGTTGTACGGATGCGCTGGTCCATTCTTCAAGGATGATACAACTGTCCAGTATCAGGCTGATCTTACTGTCACCAGCCTTTTGCCCGTTTGTGGCAAATGCCTCCCATTCCCCGATCCAGAAATCAAATTGACGGTATTCTGGCCGGCTACAGGGTAGTTTGCCGTTCTGTGCGTTTACAGAAGTAAGCACCATACTTAAAGTAATAATTGTAATTAACTTTTGCATATTAGTTTTTTAGTTACAGACAATTGCATCCTTCTTTTCGTTTCTTCCTTCATCCGCTTATTCTCCCGCCTGTCATTTAGTTTTGGGTTAAACAGGTCTATCTGCCCTTGTCTTGCACTTTGTGCCTTCACATTTAAAGAGATTCAAACGAAAGTTATCCGCCCTATTTTTTATTTCAAAGTATGAAATTAAAAATTATCCCGGAAGGTTTTTTTACAGGTGGCGATGCAGCCGTTATATTTTTTCCATAAATATTTATTTGCGGCCCGTTTGCCATTTTTTAACAATTGAATTGTGCAAACACGAAAGCAATTTCATCCTAACTGCAAATCAACTGTTATGCAACTGCCCGCTTTTTTTAACGATGCCCGTTATTTCCAGATCATTTTTCAATCTG
>Ga0209023_10000709_pt1 | contig 48502 bp, 43 predicted proteins | sample LakOneMetagenome_FD_187468 | JGI IMG/M metagenome (GOLD analysis project Ga0209023, IMG submission 187468) | Freshwater and sediment microbial communities from Lake Erie, Canada (SPAdes) (version 2) | ecosystem: Environmental > Aquatic > Freshwater > Lentic | place: Lake Erie, Canada... | reverse complement strand
GGCCGGCGCGGGCATGGCGAAATTGGTAGACGCATCAGACTTAAAATCTGCCGCCGCGAGGCGTGCCGGTTCGATTCCGGCTGCCCGCACCACATCACCCATTCATTTGGGGCCTTGCATGGTGTAGCATGCGCACAGCAAACGCTACACTCAGCAATAGAAGTGCAAGGACCCCGAATTGAACATCACGATTAACGACGAACTCCGTACTTACGTCGACCCCCTCACGCCCGCCGAACACGAAGCCCTGGAACGCAGCCTGCTCACCGAAGGATGCCGCGAGGCGCTGATCCTGTGGCAGGACGTCCTGATCGACGGCCACAACCGCTACGCCATCTGCACCCAGCATGGCATCCCTTTCCGCACCGTCCAGAACGACAAGTTCGACTCGATCGAAGACGTCAAGCTGTGGATGATCGATAACCAGCTGGCGCGCCGCAGCGTGACCGACTTCCAGCGCGGCCTGATGGCGCTGCGCAAGAAGGAGATCCTGGCCGCGCGCGTGGTTCAGAAGACCGACGACGAACTCGAGACCGCGGCCGACCAGGCCGTGCCTTTCTCGCCGCCGTGGAACTCGCGCGAGGAAGTCGCCCGCGCCGCACGCGTCTCGGCGAACACCATCAGCCAGATCGAGCGCATCCAGAAGGCCGCCGCGCCGGAACTGGTGGAAGCGGTGCGCAGCGGGACCATCTCGATCAGCTCCGCCGCCAACGTCGCCGCGCTGCCGCGCGATGCCCAGGTAGCGGCAGTCGCCGGCGGCAAGAAGGAGCTGCAGCAGGCCGCACGCCAGGTACGCGAGCAGAAGGCCGCGGCCCGTCCCAAGAAAGAGGTCGACGCCGGCACCCCCGAAGACCAGGTCAAGGTTTTGAAAGCCCAGGTGGCCGAGTTGAAGGACCGCGTCGCCACCCTGATCAACGAGAACGAGGTGCTGAAGCAGAAGCTGGTGCTGCTCGGCGCCGAATAAAGCCGCCGCATATAACAATACAGGAGACCCCATGCCGACTTCCCGTCTGATCGCCCCGGCCGCTTTGGGACTGGCGCTGCTGGCTGCGCTGCCGCCGGCCGCGTTGGCCGCTGCACCCAAGGCCACGGCGCAAGCCGAAAGCACCTTCTCGAACGCAGAACGCGCTCGGCTGCACAAAGCGGCGCAGCGTGTAACGATCCTGCGCGACAAGTGGGGCATCCCTCACGTGTTCGGCAAGACGGATGCGGACGCGGTCTTCGGCATGGTGTACGCCCAGGCGGAAGACGACTTCAACCGGGTCGAGCTCAATTACATCAATGCGATGGGGCGCCTGGCCGAGGTCGAGGGCGACAAGGAGATCTGGCGCGACCTGCGCATGAAGCTCTACATCGATCCGGCGGACATGCAGGCCAAGTACGCGGCCAGCCCGGCGTATCTGAAGAAGCTGATGAACGGCTGGGCCGATGGCCTGAACTGGTACCTGGCCAGCCATCCGCAGGTCAAGCCGAAACTGCTGACCCGTTTCGAACCGTGGATGGCGCTGAGCTTCAGCGAAGGCAGCATCGGCGGCGACATCGAGTCGATCAACCTGAAGCAGCTCGAAGCCTTCTACGAAAAGCGCCCGGCGCCGGCGCTGGCGATGGCCGACCTGGGCAAGGGCTTCGATCCGGAGCCGAGCGGCTCGAACGGATTCGCGATCGCGCCCCGGCTCACCGCCGGCAAGCACGCGCTGTTGATGATCAACCCGCACACCTCCTTCTACTTCCGGCCCGAAGTCCACATGGTCAGCGAAGAAGGCCTGAATGCCTACGGCGCCGTGACCTGGGGCCAGTTCTTCATCTACCAGGGCTTCAACGAGCGCCTGGGCTGGATGCATACCTCGGGCGGCGGCGACGTCATCGACGAATACCTGGAAACCGTGGTCGAGCGCGGCGGCAAATTCTTCTACAAGTACGGCAGCGAAGAACGTCCGCTGCGCAGCAGGACCATCGTGCTGCCGTATAAGACGCCGGACGGCATGAAGCGCCGCAGCGTCACCGCCTGGTTCACGCACCACGGTCCGGTGATCCGGGAAGAGGGCGGCAAATGGGTGAGCGTCAAGATGATGGACGATCCGGTGCACGCGCTGGAGCAGTCGTATGGCCGCACCAAGGCGCGCGATTACGCGGCCTTCCTGAAGGTGATGGACCTGCGCACCAACTCCTCGAACAACACGGTCTACGCGGATGCGGACGGCAATATCGCCTACTTCCACGGCAACTTCGTGCCGCGCCGCGATCCGCGCTTCGACTGGACCCATCCGGTCGACGGCAGCGATCCCGCCACCGAGTGGCAGGGACTGCACGAGGTCAAGGAGACGATCACCGTCTTCAACCCGAAGAGCGGCTACATCTCGAACACCAACAACTGGCCCTGCACCGGCTTCGGCGCCAGCAGCCCGGATTGCGCGGCCTGGCCGAAGTACATGTGGTCGCTGCCGCAGAACGCGCGCGGCGTGCACGCCGAACGGGTGCTGCACGATGCCCACGACCTGAGCCTGGACGGCCTGATCGGCAAGGCCTACGACCCTTACCTGACCGCCTTCGAGCCGCTGGTGCCGGCCCTCGTGAAAGATTGGGAGGCGCTGCCGCAGGGCGACGCCATGAAGGCGCGCCTGGCCGAGCAGGTGGGCATGTTGCGCGGCTGGGACCTGCGCTGGGCCGTCGATTCGGCGCCGACCTCGCTGGCCGTGTACTGGGGCCAGGAGATGGTCAGGGATGCCGCCACGCGCGCCCAGGAAGTGCCGGTGGTCGACTTCATCCAGACCCGAATAGGTGCGCCGGAGCGCCTGGCGGCGCTGGCCCGTGCGTCCGACAAGCTGCAGGCCGACTTCGGCAGCTGGAAGACGCCCTGGGGCGAGATCAACCGCTTCCAGCGCCTCGGCGGCGAGGTCGACCAGCGCTACGACGACAGCAAGCCCAGCATCCCGGTCGGCTTCACCTCGGCCAACTGGGGCTCGCTGGCGTCCTTCGGCATGACGGCGAAGCAGACCACCAAGCGTATCTACGGCGACCGCGGCAACAGTTTCGTGGCCGCCGTGGAATTCGGGCCGCGCCTGCGCGCGAAGAGCATCCTGGCCGGCGGCGAAAGCGGCGATCCGGCATCGAAGCACTTCAGCGACCAGGCCGAAATGTACAGCCGCGGGCAGTTCAAGGACGTGCTCTTCTATAAAGAGGACATCGAGAAATATCTCGAACGCAAGTATCACCCTGGACAGTAAGGCGTTCTGCGCTAGTCGTGCGCGCACTTTTATGTCTCGCAAAGTGCGCGCAAAACACCTGTTAGCACGATTGCAACACTTATGCGCCTGATATTTACTGGCGGTCCGATCGAAGCCAACAGGAGTGCAATCGTGCGTACCAAACCATCTCTCAAAAAAATCTTCACTGCCGCGGCGCTGCTCTGCGCCGCCGCAGCCGCCCAGGCCGACATTACCGTCTACACCAGCGAGGCCGATTTCCTGGCCGCGGTGCAGGGAACCGGCGTCGACACCTATAACGACCTGAGCATCCAGCAGTACGGCGAAACCCTGAACCGCACCGCCGGCGGCTATACCTATGACGTCTACTCCGCCACCGGCCTGTGGGGCGCGGGCGGCGAGGGCGGCGACTACTGGCTGTCGAACAACACGGCAATCGCGCCGATCGTGTTCACGAACTTCAGCGGCGGCGTCAGCGCCTTCGGCGGCAACTTCTTCACCTCGGACGTGCTCGGCCAGTACACCACGGGCAACCTGATCCTGACCGCCATGGACGGCACCGCGCTGACTTACGGCCTGGCCGGCGCCACCACCACCGACTTCCTCGGCTTCGTCTCGACCTCGCCGCTGTCGGCGGTCACGCTGGCCACCGATGGCGGTACCGGTTACTGGCCGACCGCCAACAACGTCGTGCTGGCCGTGCCGGAACCCACCACCTACGGCATGCTGCTGGCCGGGCTGGGCTTCGTCGGCGTGATGGCGCGCCGCCGCAGCTGAGCCTGGCGCAGGCTTGAAGCCGCCCGGACGCCTTTGATCGGCGCCGGGCGGTTTTCCATTGGCGGTCCGCTTGTTATAATTTTGCACCTCAACAAGTCAGGTCCGACAGGACGCAGGCGGAACGCGCAGTGGCAAAACTCTATTTCAGGTATTCGGCGATGAACGCCGGCAAATCCACCTCGCTGCTGCAGGTGGCCCACAACTACGAAGAGCAGGGCCAGAAGGTGCAGCTGTACACCGCCGCCATCGACGACCGCTACGGCGTCGGCCGGATCACCTCGCGTCTCGGCCCGCAGCGCGAAGTGGACCTGTTCGACCAGGACACCGATTTCCTGGCCAGCGCGCCCGAGGTCGCCTGCGTGCTGGTCGACGAAGCGCAGTTCCTGACCAAGGAACAGGTCGTGCAGCTGCACCGCCTGGCCCAGGTGCGCGGCGTGCCGGTGATCTGCTACGGCCTGCGCAGCGATTTCCGCGGCGATCCCTTCCCCGGCTCGGCCTACCTGCTGGCGCTGGCCGACGATATCGAGGAAATCAAGAACATCTGCACCTGCGGCAAGAAGGCGACCATGAACATCCGCGTCGACGCCGAGGGCAAGCGCATCCGCGAAGGCGAGCAGGTCAGCATCGGCGGCAACGAGAGCTACCGCCAGGCCTGCGGCCGCTGCTTCTACACGCGCTGAGGACAGGGCGGGGTGGCCGACATCCTGCTGTACCTGGTGCCTTCGCTGGCGCTGGCCTTCCTGATCTGGCTGGTGACTTCGCTGCACCCGCTGTTTTTCGTGTTCAGCGCGGCCGGCACGCTGTGCCACGAGCTGGCGCATTTTTCGGTCGGCCTGCTGCTGGGCGCGGAACCAACCGGCTTTTCCATCATTCCAAGGCGTACCGGGCGTACCTGGGAACTCGGCTCCGTCACCTTCGCCAACCTGCGCTGGTACAACGCCGCCCCGGCTGCGCTGGCGCCTTTCCTGGTGCTGCTGGTGCCGCTTGCCGTGGCCTGGTGGTGTACCCGCGGCGCATGGCACTTCGGCCCGGCCGACCTGGCGCTGACCCTGCTGCTGGCGCCGCAGTTCCTGTCGTTCTGGCCCTCGCCGGTGGACTGGCGGCTGGCCGTGCGCAGCTGGCCCTGGCTGGTCATTATCGTTGTGGCATCGATCGGCTTTTACTTCCTTAAGCTCGGCTGAAGAAGCGTGCAGGCCGACTCTACGTCGTCGCACTATCCTGTAGAATTGGTCGCACGAGAGAATCCGCCCGGAGAAACGAACAATGAAGAAGCAGATGTTGGTGGTTGCAATGACCGTGGCCATGTCGGTCATGTCGGCCCACGTCGTCACCGCGCAGCCCGAAAAGGTCCAGCTGAATGCAGCCCAGGCCAATGCGGCCAACGCGGCCCCGGCCAGCACCGGTCCGCTGAAGCCGTCCGCCGCCCAGACCCAGGCGGCGCTGTGGGCGTCGCGCGTCCTCGCGCGCTACCACTACAAGGCGATGCCGCTGGACGACGCCATGTCGGCCAAGATTTACGACAACTACTTCAAGACGCTCGACAGCGAGAAGCTCTACTTCACCCAGGCCGACGTCGACCAGTTCGCGCCGGCCCGCACCAAATTCGACGATGCCATCAACAACGAGGACCTGACGCTCCCGTTCCAGATGTACAACGTCTACCAGCAGCGCTTCAACGACCGCATGGCCTATGCGCGCGAACTGGTCCAGAAGGGCAATTTCGACTTCACCACCAACGAAACGCTGCAGATCGACCGCGAAAAGGCGCCCTGGGCCAAGAACGAAGACGAAGCCCGCGACCTGTGGCGCAAGCGCGTGAAGAACGACTGGCTGCGTTTGAAACTGGCCGGCAAGGACGAGAAGGGCATCCGCGAGACCCTTGACAAGCGCTACGAAGGCTACCAGAACCGCCTCAAGAAGCTGAACAACGAGGACGTGTTCCAGATGTTCATGAACGCCTACGCCACCGCGATCGAGCCGCACACCAATTACCTGGGACCGCGCTCGGCCGAGAACTTCGACATCATGATGCGCCTGTCGCTGGACGGCATCGGCGCCGTGCTGCAGTCGCGCGACGATTACACCGTGATCCGCGAAGTCGTCCCCGGCGGCCCGGCCGACAAATCCGGCAAGCTGAAGGTCGGCGACCGCATTGTCGGCGTGGCCCAGGGCAACGGTCCGTTCACCGACGTGATGGGCTGGCGCATCGACGACGTGGTGCAGCTGGTGCGCGGCGAGCGCAATTCCACGGTGCGCCTCGATGTGCTGCCCGGTGACGCCGGCCAGGACGGCAAGCACGTGACGATCCCGCTGGTGCGCCAGAAGATCAGCATGGAAGAGCAGTCGGCCAAGAAGCAGATCATCGAAGTCAAGGACAACGGCGTCAAGCGTCGCATCGGCGTGATTTCGCTGCCGACCTTCTACCAAGACTTCGACGCCCGCCGCAAGGGCGACAAGGACTACAAGAGCGCGACCCGCGACGTGCAGCGCATCCTGGGTGAGCTGAAGAAGGAAAAAGTCGACAACGTGCTGATCGACCTGCGCAACAACGGCGGCGGTTCGCTGATCGAGGCGGTCGAGCTGACCGGCCTGTTCATCGACAAGGGCCCGGTGGTGCAGCAGCGTACCGCCGAAGGCCGTACCGACGTCGAGAGCGACACCCAGGCCGGCCTGGCATGGGACGGTCCGATGGGCGTGATGATCAACCGCGGCTCGGCGTCGGCTTCCGAAATCTTTGCCGCCGCGATCCAGGACTACGGCCGCGGCATCGTGATCGGCGAGCCCAGCTTCGGCAAGGGCACGGTGCAGACGCTGATCAACCTCGACCGCTTCTCGCAGAACGACAAGATGAAGTACGGCGAGCTGAAGATGACGATCGCCCAGTTCTTCCGGATCAACGGCGGCACCACCCAGCTGCGCGGCGTGACCCCGGACATCAAGCTGCCGGTGACCTCCGACAGCGAGAACTTCGGCGAGTCGTCCTACGACAACGCGCTGCCCTGGGTGCAGATCAAGCCGGCGACCTACCTGCCGTCCGGCGACCTGAAGGAACTGATCGGCCCGCTGCAGAAGCGGCATGAGGTCCGCGTCGCCAAGGACAAGGAATTCCGCGACATCGAGCAGGACATCGCCGAAGCCCTCAAGCTGCGCAAGGACAACGTGATCTCGCTGAACGAGGCGGTGCGCCGCAAGGAACGCGAGAACCAGGAAGCCAAGGCGCGCCTGCGTGAATCGCGCGTGGCCGATGCGCAGGAGCCGGGCAAGGCCGACGAGCCGGTTGCCGGTCCGGGCAGCAAGGAACAGCGCGCCAAGGCGCCGAACCCGACTGCGCCGAAGAAGAACAATGTCGCGCTGAAGGGCGCGCCGCGTTCCGACGACGGCCTGCAGGGCGACGAGCGCAGCCTGGCGGCGGAAATCGCGGCCGAGAAGGCGGCGAAGAACGCGAAGGACGTGTATCTGCAGGAAGCCGCCCACATTCTGGCCGACGAGGCCGGCATGCTGAAGGCCGATACGCGGATGGCGTCGCGCGCCATGCCTTACTTGTCAGGATTGAAACAAAATGGCAATTGATGCCTTGCTTATAAGGTAACAATTTGTTACTGCTACTTGTCCGGTGGCAGGCAAAACAAAGGCTTCCTCGCGGAAGCCTTTGTTTTTACAGGCGTTCCAATTGAAAATTGTCTTTTATGCAGCTGTGATACATTAACTCAGCAATTGCACAAAAAATAATTTTCAACATCAAGCAAGGAGCGCAACATGGCAATTCGTACTCTCATCGCTACCGCCCTGATGGCTAGCGCATGCGCTGCCCATGCGGACGTGATTCCGTCTTCCAATGGAGCCGGTGTCGTCAGTGGCAGCAACAGCGAAGTCCTCGTGCAAGCCCTGTACCAGAAGGTCAGCGCCAGCGTCGGCAGCGACATGAAGGTATCCCTGAAACAAGGTATCGACGGCGTCTACGTGACGGGTCTGAGCGCCGCCAAAGCGGCCGCCCTGGCGGGCGACGGCATGTCGGTGATTGCCACCCCGAATGGCTACAAGATCGTCGACACCTCGGGCGCTAGCGTCAGCAACAACGCAACCGTCGGTGGCGGCGCCAACTCCAGCATCGGATCGGGCGCCCCGGCCGGCAACCCGACTGCCAGCCTGAGCACCCCGAGTGCCACCCCGAACGCGACCCCGTCCGGCACCCAGAACGCCGCCCCGGCCGTTGCGCCGCCGGGCCTGGATAACCTGACCGGCAACGGCAACACCGCGGTCGACACCGGCATCAACGTCGGCGTCGACGCCGGCAACGGCAATGGCAGCGGCAATGGCGCCGGTACCGGCAGCGGCCAGCAGGCGGCTGAAGTGCCGGAACCGTCGAGCATCGCGCTGATGCTGGCAGGTATGCTGGGCGTCGCCGGTCTGGGCCGTCGCCGCGCACGCTGATCCATCGGTCTTACGGCATCGAAATCCAAGCGGGCTGCGGCCCGCTTTTTTTATGTTTCAGGTACAATCTTTTGAACGGTCGTGCTTTTTTGCGCCGCACACAAAGAGGAGACGGAATGGACCTGAACTATACGAATGACGACCTGGCTTTCCGCGACCAGGTACGCGCCTTCCTGGAAGCCGAACTGCCGCAGGACCTGCAGCACAAGGTGCTCAATCACCTGCGCCTGAGCAAGGACGATTACGTCCGCTGGCACCGCATCCTGGCGCGCCAGGGCTGGGTGGCGCCGGGCTGGCCGAAGGAATACGGCGGCCCCGGCTGGACCGCGGCGCAGCGCCACATCTTCGAGGAAGAATGCGCGCGCGCCGGCACGCCGCCCATCATGCCCTTCGGCGTGAACATGGTGGCGCCGGTGATCATGGCCTTCGGTAGCCAGGCCCAGAAGGACCATTATCTCCCGCGCATCCTGTCCTGCGAAGACTGGTGGTGCCAAGGCTATTCGGAGCCGGGCGCCGGCTCGGACCTAGCCTCGCTGAAGACCACCGCGGTCAAGGACGGTGACCACTACATCGTCAACGGCCAGAAGACCTGGACCACGCTGGCCCAGCACGCGGACATGATCTTCTGCCTGGTCCGCACCGACCCAGGCGTGCGCAAGCAGGAGGGCATCTCCTTTCTGTTGATCGACATGAAAACGCCGGGCATCACGGTCCGCCCCATCATCATGCTGGACGAAGACCACGAGGTGAACGAGGTCTTCTTCGACAACGTGCGCGTTCCCGTGGCGAACCTGGTCGGCGAAGAGAACCGCGGCTGGACCTACGCGAAATACCTGCTCGGCCACGAACGCACCGGCATCGCCGCCGTCGGCCGCTCGAAGCGCGAACTGGCGCGCCTGAAGCGCATGGCCGGCCGCGAGCAGAAGAACGGCCGGCCGCTGATCGCGGACCCGCTGTTCGGCGCCAAGGTGGCGGAACTGGAGATCGAGCTGATGGCGCTCGAGACAACGGTGCTGCGGGTGCTGGCGCAAACCCACAAGGCGCCGGGCCCGGAAGCCTCGGTGCTGAAGGTGCGCGGCACCGAAATCCAGCAGCGCCTGACCGAGCTGATCGTGGAAGCGGCCGGCCCGATGGCCCTGCCTTTCGACGAAGCCTACCTCGAAGGCGAAACGGAACACAGCGCCTTCGACGACGATTTCGCCGCGCCGCTGCTGCCGCATTACTTCAATTACCGCAAGACCTCGATCTACGGCGGCTCGAACGAAATCCAGCGCAACATCATCTCCCAGATGATCCTGGGCCTGTAAGGAAGACACACCATGAACTTCGAATTCAAGGAAGAGCAGCTGCAGCTGGCCGATGCCCTCAAGCGCTGGATCGCGCGCGACTACGGTTTCGAGGCACGCCGCGCCATCGTGCAATCGTCGGCCGGGGTCTCCGAACAGGCCTGGGCGACGTTGGCGGAACTGGGCCTGACCGCGCTGCCGGTGCCGGAAGAGCAGGGCGGCTTTGCCGGCGACGCCGTCGACATGTTCGTCGTGATGCAGGAGCTGGGCCGCGGCCTGGTGGTCGAACCCTACTTCGCGACCGTGCTGGGCGCCGAGTTCGTGCGCCTGGGCGGCAGCCACGCCGCGCTGCTGGAACGGGTCGCTACCGGTGAACTGAAGCTGGCCTGCGCGCTGGGCGAGCGCCAGTCGCGCCACGACATGCGCGATATCGCAACGCGCGCCGAACAGGCCGGCGATGGCTGGCGCCTGAGCGGCGAAAAGAAAGTGGTGCTGCACGGCGCCCAGGCAGGCGTGCTGGTGGTGTCCGCGCGCAGCGCCGGCGGCCAGCGCGACGAGGACGGCATCACGCTGTTCGCGGTGCCGGCCGATGCGCCGGGCCTGCGCATCGTGGAGTACCGTATGCTCGACGGCCAGCGCGCCGCCGACGTGCACCTGGACGGCGTGCAGGTGGGCGCGGAAGCGCTGATCGGCGCGCCGGGAGACGGCTGGGCGATCCTGGAAGCGGCGCTCGACTACGGCGCCGGCCTGCTGTGCGCGGAGGCCGTCGGCGCGATGGACGCGCTGTTCGCCGCCACGCTCGACTACCTCAAGACGCGCCAGCAGTTCGGGGTCCCGATCGGCAAGTTCCAGGCCCTGCAGCACCGCATGGCCGACATGTACATCCACCTCGAACAGGCGCGCTCGATGGCGATGCTGGCGGCGGTGCGCCTGCGCGGCGACAACGCGGCCGAACGGCGCCAGGCGGTGTCCGCGGCCAAGTACCGGGTCGGCCAGGCGGCGCGCTTCGTCGGCCAGCAGGCGGTCCAGCTGCACGGCGGCATGGGCGTGACCGACGAACTGCCGGCTGCCCACTACTTCAAGCGCCTGAGCACCATCGAGCTGACCTTGGGCGATGCAGACCACCACCTGGCGCGCTTCATGGCGCAGCCGGGCTTTGCGGGAGCGGCAGCATGAGCGCCAACGCCGGTACCGAATGGTATTTCGAGGATTTCTTCCCCGGCCAGGACATCGACCTCGGCAACCGTACGGTGAGCGAAGAGGAGATCATCGAATTCGCGAGCCGCTTCGATCCGCAGCCCTTCCACGTCGACAAGGACGCCGCCGCGCAATCGATCTACGGCGGCGTGATCGCCAGCGGCTGGCATACCTGCAGCATGATGATGCGGCTGGTGGTCGACGGGCTGATGGCGAAATCCTCGAGCATGGGCTCGCCCGGCCTGGACGGCGTGCGCTGGCTGGCGCCGGTACGCGCTGGCGACACCCTGAACGTGCGCTACCAGACCACCCAGGTCAAGGCTTCGAACTCGAAGCCCGACCGCGGCGTCGTGTGGTCGAAGTGGGTGGCCATCAACCAGCATGGCGAGACGGTCTGCACGGTCGAAGGCATGGGCATGTTCATGAAAAGGCCGGCCTAGGCGGCAGTGCTCAGTTGCCGAACGTGACGTAGCGGTTGCGACCGCCCGCCTTGGCCTGGTAGAGCAGGGCGTCCGCCACCTGCACCAGGTCGCCGGCCTGGCTGTGCTCGCCCGGCACCATCGCCGCGATGCCGATGCTGACCGTCAGGCGCTGGCTGGTGGGCGAGGCGGCGTGCGGGACGTCGATCATCTCCAGTTCGTGCATCAGGCGCCGGGCGACGCCGGTGGCGCCCTGGTCGTCGAGCTGGGGCAGCAGGATCGCGAACTCTTCGCCGCCGTAGCGCGCCACCAGGTCCTGGCTGCGGCCGGCGGCGCGGCGCATCGCGCGCGCCACCTGCACCAGCGTGGCGTCGCCGGCCGGGTGGCCGTAATGGTCGTTGTAGAGCTTGAAGTGGTCGATGTCGACCATCAGCAGCGACACCGGCAGCTGCGCACGGCCGCAGCGCCGCCATTCCATTCCCAGGCGTTCGTCAAAGGCGCGGCGGTTGGCGACGCCGGTCAGCGGGTCCAGCAGGATCAGGGCGCGCAGGGCGTCGCGCTGGCGTTTCACGGTCAACTGGGTGCGTACCCGCGCGCGCACCACGGCCGCGTTGACCGGCTTGCTGATGAAGTCGGCCGCGCCGGCGCCCAGCGCGCGGGTTTCGTCCTCGGGTGACTTGAGCGCAGTGACGAAGATGACCGGGATGCCGGCGGTCTCGGGCATCGCGAACAATTCCTTGCACACCGCGTAGCCGTCCATGCCGGGCATCACGGCGTCGAGCAGGATCAGGTCGGGGTGCTGGCTGCGGGCGATCTCGAGGGCGCGCGGGCCGTCCATGGCGAACAGCACCTCGTGCTCGTCCTGCAGGGCCGCGTGCAGGATCTGGATGTTTTCCATGGCGTCGTCGACCACGAGGATGCGGCCGCTCCCAGCCATATCGGTCCAGCTCATGCATCCCCCTTCTCGTCCAGTGACTCTGCCAACAAGGCCGTGACCAGGCGCGCAGCCGCGTCGAAGCGCAAAGTCGCCACCGCGTCCGCCAGCGGCTGCACGGCCTCCGGAGCCAGGCGCGCGAGCGCAGGGCGCAGCGACGCGAAGCGGGCCATGGCCTTCATGTTGTTATTCTCCAGCAAATCGCGCAAATGCGCCAACGCGTCACGGAGCGGCTGCTGTTCAGTTTCATTCTCGGAAACACTGGCGCCGGGCGGCGCCGTGACGGGATCGTCAGCCAGGCTGCGCGCCGTCTCCAGCACGGTGGCCATGGCGCCGTCGAGCCGCGCCAGGCGCAGCGCCAGTGCGGCGTCGTCCTCGCTGCGCAGCGCCTGCTCCAGATCGAGCGCCTGGCCGGCCACGTCGGTGGCGCCGAGGTTCACCGCAACCCCGCGCAGGCGGTGAATCAACTGGCCGGCGCGGACCCGGTCGCCCGCCCCCAGCAGGGTGCGCACTTCGTCCAGCACGCCGCCCTGCGAATGCTCGAAGCGGCGGAACACGGCGGCGAACGCGGCAAAGCTGCCGCCGAAGCGCGGCAGCGTGGCCTTCAGGTCGATCCCGGGCAGCAGGCGGGGCGGCAGTGCCGGCTCGTTCTCCGCCCTATCCGGGGATGCCGCCTCGGTGCGGCCGGTGATGCGGCGCAGGGCATTCACCAGTTCGTCGACGTCGATCGGCTTCGCCAGGAAGCCGTTCATGCCGGCCTGCTGCGCGCGCCGGCGGTCTTCCTCCATCGCGTTGGCCGTCATCGCCAGGATCGGCAGCGCCGTTTGGCCCATCGCGCGGATCGCTGCCGCGGCTTCGAAGCCGTCCATCACCGGCATCTGCAGGTCCATCAGCACCGCGTCGTAGTGAGCCGCGCCATCGGCCAGCATGCTGACCGCGAGCTGGCCGTTGCCGGCGAAGTCGACGCTGGCGCCGGCATGCAGCAGCGCGTAGTTGGCCACTTCCTGGTTCAGCAGATTGTCCTCGACCACCAGCACGCGCATCCCGGCCAGGCGGCCGCTCAGCGGCGCCGCCGGGGATGCGCCGGAACGCGCCGCGGCCGGCACGCCGCCGTCCGCCAGTTCGGCCAGCGCCTCCTGCAGGGCCGCCGGCGTGAAGGGCTTGGCCAGCACCGCGTCGACCTGCAGGTCGGCGGCCAGCGCGCTGAGCCGATCGTGTTCCGGGTCGGCCGCGAGCAGGGCGCAGCGCGGCATGGCGATGCCGCGGTCGGCGCGCGCGAAGGCCAGCACCGACGCGCCGTCGAGGTCGGGCATCGCGCTGTCGATGAAGGCCAGGTCGTAGCGGCGTTGGCCGCGCAGCAGGGCCAGGGCCTCGGCGCCGCCGGCGGCGCGGTCCACCAGCCAGCCGCGCGCCTCGAGCGCACGCGCCAGCGCGGCGCGGCTGCTGGCATTGTCGTCCGCCACCAGCACGGTCCTGTTCGCGCCCGAGGCGGGCGGCGAGGCGGGCAGCGCCGGAGACGGGCCGGCCTCGATGCCGAACCAGGCCGAGAAGCCGAAGCGCGCGCCTTCGCCGGCGACGCTCTCGACGCGCAGGTCGCCGCCCATCAGCCCGACCAGGCGGCGGCTGATCGCCAAGCCCAGGCCGGTGCCGCCGTACTTGCGGCTGGTCGAGCTGTCGGCCTGCGAGAAGGCTTCGAACATGCGCTGCTGCTGCTCGGGCGCGATGCCGATGCCGGTGTCGCGCACCGCGAACGCCAGTTCGACCCAGCCTTCCTCCCGACGCAGCACGTCGATCGACAGCACGACCTCGCCGCGCTCGGTGAACTTGACGGCGTTGCCGACCAGGTTGAGCAGCACCTGCTGCAGGCGCATCGGGTCGCCGTCCAGGCGGGCGGGCAGCGCCGGGTCCACCGCGAACACCGGCTCGATGCCCTTGTGCCAGGCGCCCGCCGTGCCCAGCACCGCGATGCTGGCGAGGACGTCGTCGATGCGGAACGCAGTGCGCTCCAGCGCCAGCTGCCCGGCCTCGACCTTCGAATAATCCAGCACGTCGTTCAGCATGGCCAGCAGCGCGCGCGCCGCCATCTGCATGCGCGCGACGTAGGCGCGTTCGCGGCGGTCCAGCTTCGCTTCCTCGAGCAGGCGCGCCAGGCCGATGATGGCGTTCATCGGCGTGCGGATCTCGTGGCTCATGTTGGCCAGGAACTCGCCCTTGGCGCTGCTGGCCGCTTCGGCCGCATGCAGCGCTTCTTCCAGCCGCGACTGGGTCCGTTTCAGTTCCGTGACGTCGGAATGCAGCATGTAGAAGCCGCGCACCCGGCCGTCCTCGTCGAAGTCGGGGATGTAGCTGCCCCAGGCCTGGATGACGTGGTCGCCGCGGCCATCGCTGCCCTTGCGCCGCAGCTGGCGCTCGAAGAACTGCGGCTCGCCGCGCAGCACGCCCTCGACGTAGGGCGTCACCTGGGCCATCTGCGCCTCGTCCATCAGTTCGAGAGCGGTATGGCCGATCACCTCGCTGGCGGGACGGCCCAGCCATTCGAGATAGGGCCGGTTGGCGAACTGGCAGTGCAGCTGGGCGTCCCAGTAGCCGACCAGCGCCGGCAGGTTGTCGGTGACGGTGCGGATCATGCGCTCGTTCTGCTCGAGGCGCTGGCTGGCGGCGCGCAGGGCGGCGTCGGTCCGGACCCGCGCCGTGATGTCGCGCACGGTGCCGTGGACGATGCCCTTGCCGCCGATGTCGACGCCGTTGAGCAGCACGTCGGCGTGGAACAGGCTGCCGTCGCGGCGCATGTGGATCCACTCGAACTGCCAGGTGCCTTCGTCGACGGCGCGCCGCATGTATTCGTGCGCCAGCTGATCGGAGCGCCGCCCGTCGGGCTGGAACTCGGGCGAGACGCTGGCCGGCCCCAGCTGCAGCAGTTCGTCCACGCTGGCACAGCCGAACAGCTCGACCGCGGCCTGGTTGGCGCTGACGAAGCCGGCGCCGAGGGCGGCCAGCAGGTGGGCGTCGGCCGAGCCTTCGAACAGGGCGCGGAACAGGGCTTCGTTGTCGCGGTTGCGCTCTTCCTGGGCGCGGCGCTCGGTGATGTCGAGCACCACGGCGTTGATGCCGACCAGTGCGTGGTCTTCGCCGGTCACGGGGTAGTAGCTGCACATCCAGTAGCGCATCACGCCCGGTTCGGCCGGCGAATCGCCGCTGTCCTCGACTTCGATCAGCGGGCGGCCGCTGGCCAGCACGCGGCGGTAGGGTTCTTCGATCGCCACGCCGCGCTCGCCCAGCAGCTCGGGCAGGGTATGGCCCACGTGCTGTTCGGCGGGGATCGCGTTCACTGCCGCCAGGTAGTCGTTGACCATCACCACGCGCAGCTCGCGGTCGAGGAAGGCCAGGCCCACCGGCGCGGTTGCGTACACGGTGGAGAGCAGGGCGTTGGAGCGCTGCAGTTCGGTGGTGCGCGCCGCCACCAGCGCTTCCAGGCGGGTGCGGTACTGCAGCAGGTCGCCCTCGACCTTGCGCAGCGCGCGCGCGACGGCCGCCGCTTCCTTGATGCGCAGTTCGGGAATCCGCAGCGGCCGCCCGCGCCCAAGATCGGCCGCCGGTTCGGTCAGCGCGCGGACGTCGCGTGCGATCGAACCACCGATGCCCCAGGCCAGCAGCAGGCTGATCGCCAGCAGAAAGCCGATCCCGGCCAGGGCCGTGCCCGGCGAGCGCCCTAGCAGGTCGCGCGCCGCGAAGCGCGGAAAGCCGATGGTGACGGTCCAGCCATGCGCCGGTGTGCTGGCGTAGGCCGCGTTGACGCTGCCGTAGCCGGGGCGCGCCAGCGTGGTCTTGCCGCTCGGGCTGCGCGCCAGCGCCGCGCCCAGCTCGGGCGGAATCGGCGCGCCGATGCTGCTGACCGGCTCGCCGCTGCGCGCAACCAGGCGGCCGTGGTTGTCGTAGACCTGGGCGTCCCAGCGCTCGGGCAGCTGCTGGCCGGCCAGCAGTTCGGCCAGGCGGCGCGGGCGCTGCTCGACCGACAGCGCATAGGCCACCTGGCCTTCGCGCCAGACCGGCACCGCGATCGAGATCACCCAGGGCTGGGTCGGATTACCGCGGTGCAGCCCGGAAGTGACGGCGTCGCCGCGTTCGAACACGCGCCGGATGTCGGCTTCGTTGCCGCTGGTCGTGAGCGCCGTGCCGAAGGGATGCCGGGTATCGAGCAGGTCGCGGCCGTCGGCGCCGCTGAGCACGAAGGCATAGGCCGGGAATTCGGGACGGAGCAGGCGGCGCGCCGCGGCGTGGAAGGCGGCCAGACTGCCGGATGCCAGGCCCGGTTCGCTGGCGAGGGCGCGGGCGGCGGTCTCGCCGTTGTCGAGGTCGCGGTCGACGGCCGCCGCCAGGGCCCGCGCGATCATCTGCGCATCCTGCGCCACGTGTTCGGCTTCACGGCGGTCGGCATCGCGCGCGAAGGCGAAATAGCCGAGCAGGATCGGCAGGGCGCAGGCCAACACCAGGGTGATCAGCCGCGACCGGATGGAGGGATGAAAACGTCGTTCGAACAGCACTGCGCGCTCCGGCTACCATCGCGGTGCGTGTGCGCCGCGATGGTGCATGGTACTTGAGCGCGACACTTTACGGCGCGTTCAACCGTAACGGGCCAGCTCCAGCTTGGCGATGGCGTTGCGGTGCACCTCGTCCGGCCCGTCGGCCAGGCGCAGCGTGCGGTTGCCCGCCCACTGGTAGGCCAGCGGGAAATCGTCGGAAACGCCGGCCGCGCCATGCGCCTGGATCGCCCAGTCGAGCACCTGCTGGGCCACGGTCGGCGCCAGCACCTTGATCATCGCAATTTCGGACTGCGCCTGCTTGTTGCCGACGGTGTCCATCAGCCAGGCCGTCTTCAGGGTCAGCAGGCGCGCGGTGTCGATGCGGATGCGGCTTTCCGCGATGCGCTCGCGCCAGACGCCCTGTTCCGAAATCTTGCGGCCGAAAGCGACCCGGCTGTCGAGACGCCGGCACATCAGCTCCAGCGCACGTTCCGCGACGCCGATCGCGCGCATGCAGTGGTGGATGCGGCCCGGACCGAGGCGGCCCTGGGCGATCTCGAAGCCGCGGCCTTCGCCGAGCAGAATGTTTGAGGCCGGCACACGCACGTTCTCGAACAGGATCTCGCAGTGGCCGTGCGGCGCGTCGTCGTAGCCGAACACCGGCAGCGGACGCTTGATCGTGATGCCGGGCGTATCGCTGGGCACCAGGATCATCGACTGCTGCTTGTGGCGCGCGGCCTCGGGGTCGGTCTTGCCCATCACGATGAACAGCTTGCAGCGCGGGTCGCCGGCGCCGGAGATCCACCATTTGTGACCGTCAATCACAAATGCGTCGCCATCGCGCCTGATGCGGGTGGCGACGTTGGTGGCGTCGGAGGAGGCGACGTCCGGCTCGGTCATCGCGAAGGCGCTGCGGATGTCGCCTCGCAGGAGCGGCTCCAGCCACTGCTGCTTGTGCTCTTCGAGCCCGTAGCGCTCGATCGTCTCCATGTTGCCGGTATCCGGCGCCGAGCAGTTGAAGACCTCGGGCGCCCAGCCCACCCGGCCCATGATTTCGCACAGCGGCGCGTAGTCGAGATTCGACAAACCCTCGGGTGCGCGCGCCGAGCGTGGCAGGAACAGGTTCCACAGGCCCTGCTGGCGGGCCAGGGGCTTCAGGCGTTCGACCAGTTCGGTCGGCACCCAGCGGTTGCCGCTGGCGCCGTTGCGGTCGACCTCTTCCTTGAAGCCCCTTTCGTTCGGGTAGATGTGCTCGTCCATGAAGGCGAGCAGCCTGGCCTGCAGTTCCTTGCAGCGGTCGGAATAATCAAAGTTCATCGTGTCGGCCTCTTATTGGATACCGGAGCGTTGGGCGAACTGCCATGCCATCTCGGCCATCGGACGGGCGGCCTTGCCGTTTTCCAGGGCCTGGGCGCTCGATGCCGTGCCGTCGACGTAGCGCTTCATGATGCCCTGCATGATGCCGGCCAGGCGGAACAGGTTGTAGGCCAGGTAGAAGTTGAAGTCCTCGCGCCGGATCGTGCGGCCGGTGCGGCGGCTGTAGGCGGCAATGTAGGCGTCTTCATCGGGGATGCCCAGCGCCGCCAGGTCGAGGCCGGCGATGCCGCGGAATTTGCCGGGCGGGATATGCCAGCTCAGGCAGTGGTAGGAGAAGTCGGCGGCCGGGTGGCCCAGCGTCGACAGCTCCCAGTCCAGCACCGCCAGGATGCGCGGCTCGGTCGGGTGGAAGATCATGTTGTCGAGGCGGTAGTCGCCATGGACGATGGCGGTGTCGTCGCCGGGCGGGATATTCTGCGGCAGCCATTCGATCAGCTTGTCCATCGCTTCGATGGTCTCGGTTTGCGAGGCCTGGTACTGCTTCGTCCAGCGCTCGATCTGGCGTGCAAAGTAGTTGCCGGGCTTGCCGTAGTCGGCCAGGCCGATGGCGGTGTAATCGACCGTGTGCAGCCGGGCGATGACGCGATTCAGTTCGTCGTAGATGGCGGCGCGTTCTTCCCGCGTCATGCCAGGGAGCGACTGGTCCCACAGCACGCGGCCCTCGACGCATTCCATGATGAAGAAGGCGCGCCCGATCACGGCTTCGTCCAGGCACAGCGCGTACTGGCGCGCGACCGGGAAGCCGGCCTTGTGCAGGGCGTCCATCACGCGGAATTCGCGGTCGATGGCGTGCGCGGAAGGGAGCAGTTTGGCGGCAGGGCCGGGCTTGGCGCGCAACACATAATGCTTGCCGCCGGCGCTGAGTTTGAAGGTCGGATTCGACTGGCCGCCCTTGAATTGCTCCACCTCCGGGGCGCCGCCCGGGTAGTCGGCTACGTGCTGCTGCATCCAGGCGCCGAGCGCTGCGGCATCGAAGCGCTGGCGCTCGGACACGGGCTTGGTGCCCATCATCTCTTCGAACATCGTGTCTCCTCACATTCGTCGTTCCCGCGGAGGCGGGAACCCAAGTTGTTCTTATCGTTCGATAATAGCGCAAGCACGAACGAGCGTGCTTTTTTCAGCGCGACTTGCGGTACTGCTCGAACAGCAGCTCCATCGTGGTCGCGCGCGCACCCGGCTGCAGCGGATCGGGCGGGCTGTGGTTCACGCAGCGCACCACCCAGTCGCGCTCCTCGACACCGACGTCGAGCGCATTGATGCAGCCCGGCGCCTGCGCCAGCCCGCCCAGGAACAGGCGCTGGCCGGTGAGGGCGAGCGACAGGATCGCGCAGTTGACGCCGCCGTGCAGAACCAGCAGGACCGTGTCCCAGTCGGGATCGGCGCGCAGGCCGGCGATGGCGGGGTGGACCCGGTCCATCAGTTCGCCGACCGATTCGCCGCCCAGGAAGCGCTGCTCAGGCGGCACCAGGCCCTCGAAGGCGCCGGTAAAGGCGCGCTTCAGCTCGTCGAGCGGAATGCTCGAGAGCCGGCCGCCGCGGATCTCTTCCAGCGCGGGCCAGACCTCGGGCTGAATCGCCTGCCCGGTCACGGCCAGCACCCGCGCCGCCGTCTCCACAGTGCGCGGCAAGCCGGAAACGATCACGCGGTCGAACTGCACGCCGGCCGCCGCAAAGGCATGGCCAGCGGCATCCGCCTGGGCGCGGCCATCCGCATTCAGCGGCACCGACTCGGGCAGATGCGGTCTACCGGCCTCATCGAAATACGTCACGCTGCCATGGCGCATCAGAAAAATCCGGCGGCGGCAAGTTGTCATGTTGTCTCCATATGCGTTGCATCAAACCGGGGTCAGACACCAAAAATTGGCAATTTCCCAAGCTTAGTTGCCAAAAACCGGTGTCTGACCCCGGTTTGATGTTTGTCATATTACATCTCGAACAGGCTTGACGTTACGTATGCACGACAGAAACTAATTCCGTACGTCAATTTCCTCAGTTTCTGTTTTAGAATTGCAGGACTAGTCCTACAAACGTTAAAGGGTGTCATGGCGAGGCCAGAAAAAGTTCGTCTCGGGGAAATCCTGGTGCAACAGAAGCTGCTTTCGGAAGAGCAGCTGAATGCCGCGCTGGCCGACCAGAAGCGCACCGGGCGCAAGCTGGGCCGCGTGTTCGTCGAGAACAGCTATGTCACCGAGGAGCAGATCTCGGGCGCGCTGGCGCGCCAGATGGGCATCCCTTACATCAACCTCAAGTTCTACAACATCAACCAGGACGTGGTCCGGCTGCTGCCCGAGACCCAGGCGCGGCGCTTCCGTGCGCTGGTGCTGGAAGACCGCTCCGAGACCGTGCTGGTCGGCGTGTCCGACCCGACCGACCTGTTCGCCTACGACGAGATCGCGCGCCTGCTGAAGAAGGGCGTCGAGCTGGCGGTCGTCAACGAGACCGAGGTACTGCAGGCGATCGACCGCATCTACCGCCGCACCGGCGAGATCACCGGCCTGGCGCGCGAGCTGGAACAGGACCTGGGCGATACGACCTCGGTCGACTTCGGCGCGCTGGCCTCCAACTCCGGCCTCGAAGAAGCGCCGGTCGTGAAGCTGCTGCAGTCGGTGTTCGACGATGCCGCCCAGGTGCGCGCGTCCGACATCCACATCGAGCCGCAGGACGGACGCCTGCAGATCCGCTTCCGCATCGACGGCGTGCTGCACCTGCAGACCGAAGCCGACATCAAGATCGCGACCCCGCTGGCGCTGCGCCTGAAGCTGATGGCCGACCTCGACATCTCGGAAAAGCGACTGCCGCAGGACGGCCGCTTCGCCGTCAAGGTCAAGAACCAGCGCATCGACGTGCGTATCTCGACCATGCCGACCCAGTACGGCGAGTCGGTGGTCATGCGTCTGCTGAACCAGGTCGGGATGAACCTGCGCCTGGACGCGATCGGCATGCATCCGCGCCTGGTCGAGCGCTTCCGCGCCATCGTCCAGCGCCCGAACGGCCTGGTGCTGGTGACCGGGCCGACCGGTTCCGGCAAGACCACCACCCTGTACAGCGCACTCGCCGAGCTGAATTCGGTCGAGAAGAAGCTGATCACGGTCGAAGACCCGGTCGAATACCGCCTGCCGGGCATCAACCAGGTCCAGGTCAACGACAAGATCGAACTGAATTTCGCGCGCGTGCTGCGTTCCGCGCTGCGCCAGGACCCGGACATCGTGCTGGTCGGCGAGATGCGCGACCAGGAGACCGCCCAGATCGGCCTGCGCGCCGCCATGACGGGCCACCTGGTGCTGTCGACCCTGCACACCAACGATGCGGCATCGACGCCGCTGCGCCTGATGGACATGGGCGTGCCGCGCTACATGGTCGGCGGCTCGCTGCAGGCCGTGCTGGCCCAGCGCCTGGTGCGCGTGATCTGCGAAAGCTGCACCCAGCCGCATGCGGTGCCGGCGCCGGAACGCGCCTGGCTGCGCGCCGAACTGGGCGACCGCGCCGAGAGCGTGCCGCTGTTCCACGGCCGCGGATGCTCGCACTGCAACGGCACCGGCTACCGCGGCCGTACCGGCGTCTACGAGCTGCTGGAGATGACCCGCGCCGTGCACGAAGCGATCAACCACCCGGACCCGGCCCACTTCCTGAAGGCGGCCCATGCCGAGATGCGCGGTGAGACCCTGCGCCGCAGCGCGGTGCGTCTGGCCGTACAGGGCAAGACCACGATTGCCGAGGCGATGCGCGTCTCCAACCAGCTCGAGGATTGAACGTGCCGTTCTTCGCATACAAAGGCCGCAACGGCAGCGGCGAACTGGTGGCCGGGGTGCTCGAAGGCGTCGACCCGGGCGCCATCGCCGACCAGTTGTTCGGCAGCGGCGTGACCCCGCTCGACATCAGCCCGACCACGCGCAAGGCGACATCCGGCGCGGCCGCCAGCGGCAGCAAGGAAAGCCTGCGCGAGCGCCTTTTCAAGAAGAAGGTGACCTCGCTCGACGTCCAGCTGTTCAGCCGCCAGATCTACACGCTGCTCAAATCCGGCGTGCCGATCATGCGCGGCCTGGCCGGTTTGCAGGAGTCGGCCGTTAACAAGAGCTTCGGCGCCGTCATCCGCGACCTGCGCGAATCGCTCGACGCGGGCCGCGAACTCTCCAGCGCGATGCGCCGCCACACCGAAGTCTTCACCCCGTTCTACCTGGCGATGGTGCGCGTCGGCGAGATGACCGGCCGCCTGGAAGAAGTCTTCCTGCGCCTGTTCGACCACCTCGAATTCGACCGCGACATGCGCGAGCGTGTGAAGACGGCGCTGCGCTACCCGACCTTCGTGATCGTCGCGATGGTGGCGGCGATGGTCGTCGTGAACGTGTTCGTGATTCCGCAATTCGAAAAGGTCTTCAACAGCTTCCATGCCGAGCTGCCGCTGATGACGCGGATCCTGATCGGATTCTCGCGCTTCACGGTGGACTGGTGGCCGGCCTTCGCGGTGGGCGCCGTCGGCGCCTTCTTCGGTTTCCGCGCCTGGACCCGCAGCCCGGCCGGCCGCCTGGCCTGGGACCGCTACAAGCTGCGCCTGCCGATCGCCGGCAAGATCATCCACAAGGCGACGATGGCTCGCTTCGCGCGCAGCTTCGCGCTGTCGATCCGCAGCGGCGTGCCGATCGTGCAGGCGCTGACGGTGGTGTCGCAGACCGCGGACAACGCCTACCTGGCCATGCGCATCGAGCAGATGCGCGACGGCGTCGAGCGCGGCGAGAGCATCCTGCGCACCGCCACCAACGCCCAGGTATTCACGCCCATCGTGCTGCAGATGATCGCCGTGGGCGAGGAATCCGGCTCGCTGGACGACCTGATGGACGAGATCGCGATGATGTACGAGCGCGAGGTGGACTACGAACTGAAGACCCTGTCGAGCCAGATCGAACCGATCCTGATCACTTTCCTCGGCGCGCTGGTGCTGGTGCTGGCGCTGGGCATCTTCCTGCCGATCTGGGACCTGGGCAAGGCTGCCCTGCACAATAAATGAGTACGGCCATGGTCAACAAAAAGCAGCGCGGTTTTACGCTCCTGGAATTCGCCCTGGTGGTGCTGGTCTCCAGCATCGTCAGCGCGGTGGTGCTGAACCGCTTCGAATACTACAGAGAGCAGGCGGAGATCACCGCGGCGCGCCAGGTCGTGGCGGCCTTGCGCACGTCGCTGCAGGCAAGGGCGGCCGAACTGGCGTCCAAAGGCCGCGAGCAGGACCTGCAGCAGCTGGCCGCCGACAACCCGATCAAGCTGCTGTCCTGGAAGCCGGCGAACTATCTGGGCGAGTACTACGCGCCGGCGCCCAAGCAGATCGGCCAATCGGGGTGGGTGTTTGACCCGCGCGACAAAACTCTGGTTTATTTGCCCAAGAACACCGAAAGTTTTACTTTCAGTGCATCAAAGTTGCTGAAATTCAAGGTAGAATTTGCTCACAGCAATCGTAAGAGCCTGGCCCTGAATCAAGTCAGCGGATAGGCGGTCGTTAATACCACAAGCGGCATCCCGCACCACTTCACTTTATTCGGAGAATCTGATGAACAAGAATTTCAAAGTCCAGGCACAGGGCGGTTTCACCCTGATCGAACTGATCGTCGTGATCGTTATCCTGGGTATCCTGGCCGCGACCGCGCTGCCGAAGTTTGCCAACCTGAGCGGCGATGCCCGCTTGGCAAGCCTGAATGCCGCCAAGGGTGCGATGTCGTCGGCTTCGGCTATCGTGCACGGCAAGATCCTGGTGAACCCGGGCGCCGTTGTGACGACTGCCACGCCGAACACGCTGGCTGTTGAAGGTAGCAACGTCGACGTCGCGAACGGCTATCCGGCTGCGACCGGCATCATGACCGCTGCCGGCCTGTCGACCACCGACTACGTTTCCTACACTGTTGGCAGTGGCACGACGCGTCCGACCGTGACCGGGGCGACGATCGCGCTCGTGCCGAGGAGTATCGATGGCACCGCTTCGGCTGTGAACTGCTTCGTGAGCTACACCCCGGCCGCGAACGCCAATACCCCGCCGGTGATCGCTCTGGGCGCCAACACCACCGCCGCAAACTGCGAGTAAGCGCGCCCTGGGAAACGTCCGCGCCGTGTCGTCCAAGCCACTCCGGCCCGCCGGCCGTTTCCACCCCTGTCGCCGCTCAGCCGGCTTCACGATGGTCGAACTGATCATCGTGATGATCCTGATCGGCATCCTCGGCGCCATCGGCGCCGCCCGTTTTTTCAACCGCACCGGTTTCGACGCCGCCGCCTTTGCGGAGCAGGGCACGGCCATGCTGCGCTACGCCCAGAAGCTGGCGATCGCCCAGAACCGTCCCGTCTACGTGCAGGCCAGCACCCAGGGCATCGGCCTGTGCTACAGCGCCGCCAATCCCTGCGCCGCGAACGACCGCGTGGATGCACCCTCCGGCAACAACAGCGGCAGCACCGGCACGCGCGCCTTCTGCGGCGGCGCTGCGTACGCGCCGGCCTGGGACTGCGAAGGCGTGCCGGCGGGCGTCAGCATGACCCTGAGTTCCGGTACGACGGCCAGTTTCTACTTCAATGGCCTGGGCCGTCCCTACCTCGCCGCCGACACCGGCGACAGCAGCTTCACGGGCCTGAGCCTCACCATCAAAGGCGATGATTTCAACCGCACCATCTCGGTCGCGCAGGAAACCGGCCATGTATTCTGATCGCCCCTCCGTGCGCCAGCGCGGCGTGACGATGATCGAGCTCATTCTGTTCATCGTGATCGTCGGGATCGCCATCGGCGGCATCATCACGGTCATGAACCTCACCACCCGCGGCAGCGCCGATCCGGTGCGCCGCAAGCAGGCGCTGATCATCGCCGAAGGCCTGCTGGAAGAAGTCGAGCAGGCCAGGTTCTCGTATTGCGATCCGGTCGATCCGGTGGCCGACGACATCGACAACACCACTTCCGCCGCCGCCTGCACGACGGCCCAGGAACGCTGGGGCCAGCAGGGGGCCGAGCCAACGGGGTCCGGGCGCCCCTACGACAACGTCAACGACTACGTGACGGCGCCGGATACCTGGACCAATGCTTTCAACAACGGCGCCGGCGTGCTGGTCGACGCGAACGGCGCGCCGCTCAACGTGACGGGCTACAGCGCGCGCCTGAAGATCACGCCGGTGCTTCTCAACGGGATCGGCAACGAGCTGGCCAGCCCGCCGAACGCCGCCAACACCGCCGACACCAACGTGCTGCGCATTACCGTCGAAGTCAGCTATGACGGCGAAAGCGTGACGCTGGACGGCTACCGTCTGCGCTACGCGCCCAACCACCTATGACGAAGCGGCTTCCCTTGCGCCCGCGCCGCAGCGGTGGCTTCACGCTGGTCGAGGCGGTCATGACGATCGCCATCATCGGCATCATCGGCGCGATCGTGGCCGTGTTCATCCGCGCGCCCATCCTCGGCTACCGCGACACGGTCGACCGCGCCGAACTCACCGACCAGGCCGACCTGGCGCTGCGCCGCATGGCCCGCGACATCCGCCTGGCGCTGCCGAACAGCGTGCGCGTGACGAGTTCGACCGGCGCCAGCCCCGGCGACTTCCTCGAGCTGCTACTGACCCGTTCCGGCGCGCGCTACCTGACGCCCGACGACGACGTCGATGTCGGCAAGACTCTCAGCTTCGACGATCCGAACAAGCGCGACTTCCTGGCGCTGGCGCCACCGCGGACCTTCGACAACGTGCGCGCCGGCGACTACGTGGTCGTGTACAACCTCGGACCCGGCATCGTGCCCGCCGATGCCTACAGCCTGAATGCAGCCACCGGCATTGGCGGCAACATCGCGCGGATCACGGCCCTGAATCCCTCCGAGACGGCGGTCGCGAAAACGGTGCTTGACGCCGACCTCGGCGCGCCGGTGCGCACCGTGACCCTCGCCGGCAATCCCTTCGCACAGCAGGCGGTGGGGATGGCCTCGCCGCAGCAGCGCTTCCAGGTGATCTCCGGCGCGGTCAGCTTCTACTGCGCTAAGAACACCGATGGCCGGCTGGCGCTGTTCCGCGCCTGGGACTATCCGATCACGGCCGCCCAGACACTGCCGACCGGCGGCAAGCGCGCCCTGGTGGCCACCGGCCTGAGCACCTGCGACAACATCTTCGACTACAGCTCCGCGGCGGCGCAGCGCACGGGGCTGGTGCGCATCGCGCTGTCGCTGACCGGGCGCGCCGAGGCGCCGGCCACCATCCGCCTGGTGCACCAGGTCCACGTGGACAACACCCCATGAACCGCATCCTCCGTCTTTCGCGCCAGGCCGGCGTCGGCATCGTCACGGCGATTTTCCTGCTGGTCGTGCTGGCCGGGCTGGGCGTCGCCATGGTCGGCATCTTTACCTCGCAGCAGGCCAGCTCCAATCTGGACCTGATGGGCGCCCAGGCCTACCAGGCCGCGCGCGCCGGCCTCGAATGGGGCATCTTCCAGACCCGCGCCGGCGGCAAGTGCGCGGTCACGCCGACCTCGCCCAACCCCTTCACTTACGCGGAAAAGTTCGCGATGCCGGCCGGGACCTCGCTGTCCGCCTTTACCGTGTACGTGAACTGCACGGCGCAGGGCAATCCGAACAGCGACCAGCCGCTGGTCCGCTACATCGTCACCGCCGAGGCCTGCAACATGCCGGACGCCTCGGCCACGGCCACCGCCTGCCCGGCGCAGAACAAGCCTGAATCGGTGCGCCGCAAGCTGGAGGCCGAGCTATGATGCGCTCCATCCTTGCCCGCCTGCCGGCCTTCGTGGCCGGACTCCTGTTGCTGGCCGCTGCCCTGCCGGTACGCGCCGACACCCCGGTCTCGCTGCTCATGAGCTTCCGCGGCAACGTCAACTTCACCGGCACCGAGGAAGTCCTGCGCACCAAGAACAATAACTATCCCTGCAGCCTGGTGCCTTACGGCACCGTCGTCTACGCCTACCTGGGCGGCATCCCGAGCGGCGCCACCATCCTCAGTGCGCAGCTGTACTGGGCCGGTTCCGGCAATACGCCCGACTACACGGTCAACTTCGACGGCTACGACGTCACCGCGCCGGTCAAGACCGCCACGACGGCCAACCGCCAGTACACCGCACGGGCCTATGCCAACTATACTTACTACAACTACTTCAGCGGCGCCGCCGACGTCACCAGCATCGTCAAGAAGAAAGGCAACGGCTGGTACGGCTTCACCAACCTGCGGGTCGAGAACGGCAGTCCCTGGTGTTCGGTACAGGGCGTGGTGGGCGGCTTCGCCCTGGTGGTGGTGTATTCGCACCCGAACGAGCCGTTCCGCATGCTGAACCTGTACGAAGGCTTCCAGGACTTCCAGAACACCAGCCTGAAGATCGACCTGGGCGACTTCAAGGTGCCCGATCCGCTGCCGTCCAACGTCACCGGACGCATCGGCCACATCACCTGGGAAGGCGACCAGACCCTGTCGCAGGGCGGCGAGGACTTGCTGTTCAACGGCTACGAGATGACCGACAGGTACCCCAACTCCTACACCTGGTTCAACCCGCCGGGCAACCAGTTCAACTCGGCCAGCAACATCACCGGCGACGCCTCTTCCTACGGCATCGACTTCGATGTCTACACGCTCAGGCCGCCGGTCATCCAGCCCGGGCAGCGCACGGCCACCACGACCTACCGCTCCGGCCAGGACATGGTGATCCTGAGCGCCGAAATCGTCGCCATGCCCTATGTGGCGAACGCCGACCTGTCGCTGGCCATGGTGCGCAACGGCGACCTGACGGCCGGCAGCCAGTCCAGCTACGAACTGACCGTGACGAACGGCGGCGTCGACGACGAAATGGGACCGGTGACCGTGGTCGACACGCTGCCTGCCGGTCTGCGGCTCGACGGCGCCGCCGGCACCAACTGGGCCTGCTCAAGCGCTAAGAGCGGCGCCCAGACTGTGGTCACCTGCACCCAGAACGGGCCGGTCAAGGCCGGCGCCAGGATGACGCCGATCCTCATCAAGGTCACGCCGAGCGCGGCCGGCAACTACACGAATTCGGCCACGGTGTCCGGCAAGACCGGCGACGACAACGGCAGCAACAACACCGCGACCAACACGGCCAGCGCGGCCAGCGCGGCGGCGACGTCGACCCTGACCCTGACCAGGGAAGCATGCAAGGCGACCGACGTCATCGACGGCGACAATTCGGCTTGCCACAGCTTCCAGGGACCCATCACGGCGGCCAACCCGACTGCGGTCTACATCACGGCGTTCTCGATCAATGACAAGGGCGAGAAGGTCGCAAGCAAGCTCGCCGACGCCGACACGGCATTATCGGTCGACTTCAAGTTCAGCTGCGCGCCGGGCGGTGTCAAGCAGATTACCTACGCCACGGTCAGTTTCACATGCAACAGCACAGAATTCCTGACAGTGAAGGCCGTGCTGAAAGCGGGGGCGGCGTCGGCCGTCCTCGGCGACGGCAGCGCGTTGTTCTTGTCCTATGCGGACGTCGGGCGCCTGAGCATGACCCTGCGTTACGGCACTGTCAGCAACCCGGCGCTGCCGTTCGTCTCGCGCCCCGCCTACATGGGCGTCGCCGCCGTCGAACGCGCGTCGGACGGCTACGCGGACCAGCAGGGCACCAGCAGCGGCAACTGGCCCAAGCCGGACATCGGTTTTGCCAGATCCGGCGAAGCATTCACGCTGCGCATCTGCGCGCGTATGGCGGACAATAACTGCGCGCCCAGCTTCGGGCAGGAACCCGAGGCCGCCAAATTCGAATTCAAGCTGGACGTGTTCGCCGTCAACCTGAGCGGCACACCCAAACTGCCGATCGCGTCCGGCAGCAATGGCGAGGATGTGGAAAAGATCGTGGCGGATGCCTGGCAACTCGACAAGGACTTCGCGCCGGCCGGCCCGGGTTTCCCGAACATGTACATCGCCTCGGCCAGGTGGTTCGAGGCCGGCATGCTGGGCATCACGCCGCGCCTGACGAACTATCTCGGCAGCGGCCAGGTCGGCACCGATGGCGGCGGCGGCGCCGCGATCAGCCGCATGAGTGCCGGCACCCGCGTGGTCGGGCGCTTCTATCCCGACCATTTCGAGACCACGGCGACGTCCAAGCTCGAATGCCTGCAAGCGATGAACTGTCCGGTCGCACCCGGCGCCGAGGTGGAAGGCGCCGTGTATTCGACCCAGCCCTTCGAGTTCGGCATCAAGGCCTTCGGCTTGCCGAGGCCGAGCGGCGAGGCAAGCCCGCTGAAGCTGTACCAGAACCAGATCATCGATACCGCCAAGCCGCGCCCGTTGGCGCTGACTGCATCGAAGGCGCCGAGCCTGTCCCAGGCGCCGGACAGCGGGACCTTCTCCACGCCGACCGGCCCGCAGCTGAAATCGCCGGTCGCCGTCAACGATTATCCGGAGCAGAAGGGCGTGGTGTCCTGGACCCTCGGACCGGCCTACGACGCGGCGAAACGTACCGCCGGCAATTGGGGCGCGCCGACCCCGGTCTATCTGCGTGCCGCCATGAAGGAGTTCAGAGGCGCTGTCAACACCGCAGGCTACACGGAAGAAATCGTCAGCTCGCAGACGCCTGCCGCCGGGCCCGCCGGGAGCAAGTACGAAGATGGCGTGGTGGTCGTCGCCGGGCGCTTGTACGTCGGGAACGTGTTCGGCTCCGAGCTGCTGCGGCTGCCGGTGCCGCTGGCCGCCCAATACTGGGGTGGCAGCGCCTGGCTTCCAAGCAGCAAGGACGATAATACGGTCGCGTCCGGCGTCAAGCTGCTCAGCTGCACCAAAGCCTTGGCCCAAAACGGGGTGTCCGGTACCTGCATCGGAGGACTGTCGTCCGTCAGCGGCAGCGGACCGGTCCGGCTGCAGGGAGGAAAGGGCATTCTCACCCTGCCTACGCCTCCTCGCGGCATGCGCGGCAGCGTCGATTTCACCGTCGACAGCCTGGACGCCCCCTGGCTGCCCAGCACCCAGGCCCGTGCCACCTTCGGCCTCTACAAGAGCCCGCTGATCTATCTGCGTGAGGTGTATTGACAACGCGGGCCGGTCAAAATGTGGTGGAAACCGGAAATATTTTTCCTGAGTGAAAAATTGGTATCGGTTTTTAACGCAAGTTGAATATAATCAAGGGTCTAGCGATTTTTGCCGAAATTAACGAAATATCCCGACCCAGCGCATGCGTTTTTTAAGGAAAGCACAACAGACAGAAGCCTGGCTCGCGATGGTGCTGCAGCGTGACGGCATTGCCGTCGCCAGCGTCCGCCGGCCGCCCGTGGGCAGGCCCGCGGTGACTGTCGCGTCTTTCTTTGCTGGCGCCGCCAGCATCGACAGCCTGGAGAAGGCGGCCAGGGAACTGCACAGCGCCAGCTACCGCTGCACCACCGTACTGGCCGGCGGCGACTACCAGTTCATGAGCGTCGAAGCGCCGAACGTGCCGCGCGCCGAACTCAAGGCCGCGATGCGCTGGCGCCTGAAGGACATCCTCGATTTCCCCGTCGACGACGCCACCTACGACGTGCTCGACATCCCGCTCGATCCGAGCGCCGCCGTGCGCCCGCAGCAGAGCATTTTCGCGGTCGCTTCGCGCAACAGCGTGATCCAGGCGCGCCAGAAGCTCTTCACCCAGGCCAAGATCCGCCTGCGCACCATCGACATTCCGGAAATGGCCCAGCGAAACGTCTCCGCCCTGCTCGAGCCGGAAGGCCGCGGCCTGGCCATGCTGTCCTTCGGCGAGGATGGCGGGCTGCTGACCGTGTCCTGGCGCGGCGAACTCTATCTGTCGCGCCGCATCGACGTGACGCTGGGCCAGCTGCTCGACGCCGACCAGGAGCGCCGCCACAGCAGCTTTGACAAGATCACCCTAGAGCTGCAGCGCTCGCTCGACAATTTCGAGCGCCAGTTCTCCTTCATCAGCGTGGCCAAGCTGGTGCTGGCGCCGAGCGGCGCCGAGGGCCTGCAGGACTACCTGGCCGGCAATCTGTACACCCGCGTCGAGACCCTCGACCTGGCCCAGGTGCTGGACCTGGAAGGCATCCCCGAACTCGAAGGCGCGGCGCGCCAGCAGCGCTTCTTCCTCGCTATCGGCGCGGCGCTGCGCGTGGAGGAGGGGACGGCATGAGCCAGCAGATCAACCTTTTCAATCCGGACTTCCTGCAGAAGAAAAAGCTGTTCACCGCCGCCGCGATGGCGACCGCGCTGGGCGTGCTGGCCCTTGGCTTGCTGGGCGTCGGCGTTGCCGCCAAAGTGCGCGTGGCCAGCCTGCAGGCGCAGGCCGACAGCGGCGCCGCGCAGCTCGAGCGGACCCAGAAGCGCCTGGCCAGCGTCAGCGCCGAATTCGTGCCGCGCAAGGAAGACCCGCGCCTGGCCGAGGAGCTGTCCCTGGCCCAGGGCGAACTGGCGGACCTGAAGGACATCGCCGGCACCATCGAACGCGGCGAGCTTGGCGATACCCAGGGTTATGCGGAGTACTTCCGCGCGCTGGCGCGCCAGAGCACGGAAGGCCTGTGGCTGACCGGCGTGAGCATTGCCGGCGCCGGCCACGATATCGGCGTGCGCGGCCGCGCCATGGACCCGGCGATGGTGCCGGGCTTCCTCGGCCGCCTGCGCAACGAGCGCGTGATGCAGGGTAAGCCGGTCGGCAGCCTGCAGATCGGCGAAGCGGCCGCGCTGAAGGTCGTCAAGGACGGCAAGGAGAGCAGCGCACCGGCGCCCTACGTCGAATTCAGCCTGCAATCGGCCGGGCCGGCAAAGCAGGGGGACAAGCCATGAAGCAGCAATGGCTGACCTTCGCGGCGCGCATCGACGCCCTGAGCCAGCGCGAGCGCATCATGAGCTTCGTCGCGACCGCTGCGGCACTGGCTTTCGTCGGCTACGTCGGCCTGATCGCGCCGCTGCTGAAGAAGCAGGAAATGCTGCGCAGCCAGGTGCTGCAGCAGCAGAACAACATCGCCGGCATCAACGAACAGATCGGCGACAAGCTGCGCGAAGCCGCGGCCGATCCGGACGCGCCGGTGCGTGCGCGCCTGGCCGCGGTGCGCGACGAGTCCGGCCGCCTGACCGAGAGCCTGCGTGCGATGCAGCAGGGGCTGGTGGCGCCGGAGCGCATGGCGCCGCTGCTGGAGTCCATCCTGCGCGCCAATGGCCGCCTGAAGATGGTGTCGGTGCGCACGCTGCCGGTCGAGCCGCTGAGCGGCATCGGCGGCAAGAAGGATGCCCTCGACCCGACCCCGGTCAGCGATATCAAGACCAAGGCCAAGCGCGAGCTGCTGTTCCGCCATGGCGTCGAAGTGACCGTGCGCGGCAGCTATCTCGACATGGTCGACTACATGAACGCGCTGGAAAAGATGCCGACCCAGCTGTTCTGGGGCAAGGCCCAGCTCGAGGTCGAGGAATACCCGAGCGTGCGCCTGACCCTGACCCTGTACACCCTGAGCCTGGACGACAAATGGATGAAGCTGTGAACCCGACCCGCGCCGCGGCCTTCGTCCTGCTGTTCGCCGCCATAGCTGCCACGGCGCAGGCCGAGGTGCTGCAGGACCCGACCCGCCCGCCCGCTGCCGCCATCGCCAGCATCGCCGCACCGGCGGCGGCCAGCGCCGGCCCGCGCTTGCAGAGCATCCTGGTCGCGCGCGAAGCGGGTGGCCGCCACCTGGCCGTGATCGACGGCGAGACCGTGCGCCTGGGCGAGCAGTTCCACGGCGCGCGCGTCACCCGCATCGGCGACAACGAAGTCGAGCTGGTGCGCGGCGCCGAACGCCAGGTGCTGCGCCTGTACGCCAACGAAGCCCCCGGCATGACGCCTGTTCGCGCACGCACGGCGGCGCAGGCGCCCGCGCGGCGCTGAGAGCCCGAGAAGAGGACCAAGACATGCGAACTATTTTTGCGATGACGGCGATGGCGGCGGCAGTACTGCTGGCAGGCTGCGCGACCGCGCCGAACACCGGCACCTACAACCAGATCAGGACCGACGTCGCCGGCGCGGCGGCCAGCCGCGCCCAGAATGCCCCCGCCGTCGACGATGCCGTCGCCAACGCGCTGCTGCCGCCGGCGGCCAGCCTGGCCACCCAGCTGCCCAAGGCGCGCCCGGCGCTGGAAGAGCGCTTCAACGTCTCCTTCAACAACGTGCCGGCGCAGCAGTTCTTCCGCTCGATCGTGTCCGGCACCCGCTACAACATCCTGGTGCATCCGGATGTCAGCGGCTCCATCACCGCCAACCTGAAGGACGTGACGCTGCAGGAGACCCTGGACGCGGTGCGCGAGATGTACGGCTACGACTACAAGATCGAGGGCACCCGCATCTCGATCAAGCCGCTGACCATGCAGACCAAGATGTTCCGCGTGAACTACCTGGTCGGCAACCGCCGCGGGGTCTCGAACCTGCGCGTGTCCTCGACCTCGGTGTCGAACGCCGTCAACAACCAGAACGGCCAGAACGGCAGCCAGGGCAGCCAGGGCACGGGCCAGAACAACCAGAACCAGAACAACCCCAACGGCCAGAACCAGTCCCAGGTCGAGAGCACCGACGTCAGCACGACCTCGAGCACCGACTTCTGGGGTGACCTCAAGACCTCGATCGAAGCCATCGTCGGCTCGAAGGAGGCGGGGCGCAGCGTGGTGGTCAGCCCGCAGTCGGGCGTGATCGTGATCCGCGCCATGCCGGACGAGCTGCGCAACGTCGACGCCTATTTGAAGGCGACCCAGCTGGCGGTCGACCGCCAGGTGATCCTGGAAGCGAAGATCCTCGAGGTCGAGCTGAACGACAGTTACCAGAGCGGCGTGAACTGGGCCTCCTTCGCCTCGATCAAGAGCGGCCATGACAACCGCGTGTCCGGCGGCGTGATCGGGCCGGGTTCGACGCTGATGCCGCTGCCCTTCAACGGCGGCCAGCCGGGCGTCATCAGCGATCCGCGCAGCGGGCTGTCGGCCAGCACCGGCTTCTCGCTGTCGGGCGCGGCGGCGGCGGCCGGTTCGATGTTCGGCCTGGCGGTCCAGACCAGCAATTTCGCGGCCCTGATCTCCTTCCTCGAGACCCAGGGCACGGTGCATGTCCTGTCCAGCCCGCGCGTGGCCGCGGTGAACAACCAGAAGGCCGTGCTGAAGATCGGCACCGACGAATTCTTCGTCACCGGCGTGACCACCAACACCCAGTCGACCGCGGCCGGCACCACCACCACGCCGAGCGTGACCCTGCAGGCCTTCTTCTCGGGCGTGGTGCTGGACGTGACCCCGCAGATCGACGAGAAGGGCAACATCCTGCTGCACGTGCACCCGTCGGTGAGCCAGGTCTCGACCGTGAACAAGGCGGTGAGCCTGGGCTCGGCCGGCAGCCTGAACCTGCCGCTGGCGGCATCGGCGACCTCGGAGCTGGACAGCATCGTGCGCGGCTCGAACGGCCAGGTGGTGGCGATCGGCGGCTTGATGCGCCAGTCCTCGACCGCCGACAATTCGCAGGTGCCGGGCGCCGGCCGCGTGCCGGTGCTGGGCAACCTGTTCGGCGCGAAAAACCGCGTCAACCAGAAGCGCGAGCTGGTGGTGCTGATCAAGCCGACCATCGTCGAAGGCGGCGCCAACTGGAACGACGATTTGCTGGACGCCGGCCGCCGCATCGAGCAGCTGTCGCCGCGAGGGATGCAGTAATGTACGCGGCCCACTTTGGCCTGCGCGAGGCGCCGTTCGGCATCACGCCCGACACCAGCTACTTCTTCGGCAGCCCGCGTTCGCAGGAAGCGCTGAATACCCTGCTGGTGGCGGCGCGCAACGGCGAGGGCTTCATCAAGATCACCGGCGAAGTCGGCACCGGCAAGACCCTCTTGTGCCGCAAGTTCATGGCCACGCTGGGCGAGGGCTTCGTCACCGCCTACATCCCGAATCCCTTCCTGGAAGCGCGCACGCTGATGCTGGCGCTGGCCGACGAACTCGAGATCGTGCTCGACAAGGACGTCGACCAGCACCGCCTGCTGAAGGCGATCATGGAGCGCCTGTTGGCATTAGCCGGGGAGGGCAAGCGGGTGCTGCTGTGCCTCGACGAGGCGCAGGCGATCCCGCTCGAGAGCCTGGAGGCGCTGCGCCTGCTGACCAACCTGGAAACCGAAAAGCGCAAGCTGCTGCAGATCGTGCTGTTCGGGCAGCCGGAGCTGAACCGCAAGCTGGAGCTGGAATCGATCCGCCAGCTGGCCCAGCGCATCACCTTCCACTATCACCTCGGTCCGCTGAGCCGCGACGACCTCGATTTCTATGTCGCCCACCGCCTGCGCGTGGCCGGCTTCGCGGGCGCGCGGCTGTTTTCGGGCGGCGCCATCGCCCGGCTTTACAAGGCCAGCGGCGGCGTGCCGCGCCTGGTAAACATCCTGGCCCACAAGGCGCTGATGCTGTGCTACGGCGAGGGCGGCCATTCGGTCTCGCGCGCGCACGTGGACGCCGCCGCGCGCGATACGCTGGCGACCAGCGGCAAGCCTCGCCGTATCTTGCCCTGGGCCGCGCTCGGTGCGCTGCTGGCCGGCGCCGCGGCCAGTGTGGGTTGGGTGATTTCAAGATGAAGAGTCTGCCATGAGCCTGATTAACAAGATGCTCCAGGACCTGGACGCGCGCGGCACCCCCGGCGCCGACGCCTTCCCGTCCCAGATCCGCCCGGTGGCGCGCGAGCGCGCGGCGCTGGCCGACCGTGTCGATGCGCGCACCCTTGCGCTGGCTGTCGGCGGCACTGCCGCTGCCTGCGCCGTCGCCGCGGCGGCGTGGTTCGGCTGGGGCCATTACAAGCAGACCCACGGCGCTGCGCTGGTGGTGGCCTCACCGGCTGCAGTCAAGGTCGAAGCGCCGGTGAAGCCGGCGCAGGGCATGAGCAGCACCATCAGCATGGGCCCGGCGGATGCCGCGCCATCGCAGCCGCTGCCTCTGCCTGCAGCGGCTGCCGAGGCGCCTGCAACCGTGCCCGCACCCGCACCCGTGCAGCTGACGGACCATTTCGATGCGCCGCCCGCGAAGCCGGCACGCGCTCCGACGCCGTCCCCGGCAGCCGCAGCTGCAGCCGCACCGGCGCCGAAGAGCGTCACCGGTTACGAGCCGGACAGCGAGGAAGCGCGCGCTGCGCGCCAGGCCATCATGGCCGAACTGCAGTCGCGCATGGCGTCCACCCGCATGCCTGCCGCGGCGCCGATCGGCGAGACGAAGCACGAGACCCGGCGCGAAGCCAAGCGCCGCAAGCTCGCGGAAGCACGTGCGCTGAAGGAAGCCCGCAACGCAAAGGCCGCCGGCACGGCAGACACTCCCGCTCTCGGCAACAGCGTCAAGGACAAACGGACCGTCCAGGGCCGCCAGGAATCGGGCAGCCAGCGCGCCGAGGGCGAGTACCGCCACGCCTTGAACGCGCTGCAGGACGGCCGCATGACGGAAGCCGTCGCCGCGCTGGAGCAGGCCCTGAAGCTCGATCCGGCCCACGAAGCCGCGCGCCAGACCCTGGTCGGCCTGCTGATCGAAGCGAAGCGCAGCGACGAAGCGATGCGCCACCTGCAGACGGCCCTAGCGCTGGATGCGCGCCAGCCGGCACTGGCGATGCTGCTGGCCCGCCTGCAGATCGAGGGCGGCGGCAACGGCATCGATACGCTCACCCGCACACTGCCGTATGCCGGCAACAATGCGGATTACCACGCCTTCCTGGCCGGCGCCCTGCAGCGCGCACAGCGCCACCGCGAGGCGGCCGAGCAGTACCAGGCCGCGCTGCGCACGGCGCCGGGCAATGGTGTGTGGTGGATGGGCCTGGGGATGACGCTGCAGGCCGAGAAGCGCAACGGCGAGGCGCTGGAAGCTTTCCAGCGTGCGCGCGCGAGCGGCACGCTGTCGGCGGAGCTGCAGGCCTTCGTCGAACGCCGCCTGCAGCAGCTCAGCCGTTAAGAAGAGCTAGTGCAATCAGATGCCGCAGCGATCGCGGCAATCCATATGGTCCATCCGGCATTCCAGCGGATCCACACCCGCGGCCTGGCAGGCCTGATAGGTCGTGAAGCACTGCTGCTCGCAGGTGGGGTCATCGCCCGGGAAAGCCAGCGCGGAGCCGGCCGCGGCGCCCATACCGATCGCGAACAACAGGGTTGCCAACTTCTTGTTCATATAGTCTCCAGTAAGAATCAAAAAAGGCGAACGTTTCTTTTTTTACTCAACAGCAACAGAAACTTCGCATTCCTGGAGACCCGAGTCAAGCACTACGCACCCCGCATGAATCGCTGTGCGGCGCCCCCATCCTGCCGGTCAGACGCCGGCCAGGCGCTCCAGCGCCAGCTGCAAGGTCGCATCCTGCTTGGCGAAGCAGAAGCGCACGATCCCTGACTCCTTGCCGCGGCTGTAGAAGGCGGATACCGGTATCGCCGCCACCTTGATCTCGCGCGTCAGCCACTGCGCGAATTCCGCCTCGCTCAGATCCGAAATCCCGTCGTAGCGCACGCACTGGAAATAGGTGCCGTCGGCCGGCAGCAGCGTGAAGCGCGTCTGCGCCAGGCCGTCGCGGAACAGGTCGCGCTTGCGCTGGTAAAAGGCGGGCAGGTCGAGATAGGGCCTCGGATCGCGCATGTAGCCGGCCAGGCCGTGCTGCATCGGTGTGTTCACGGTGAACACGTTGTACTGGTGGACCTTGCGGAACTCCAACATCAAGGCAGCCGGCGCGGCCACGTAGCCGACCTTCCAGCCGGTCACGTGGTAGGTCTTGCCGAAGCTCGAGACGACGAAGGCGCGTTCCGCCAGCACCGGGTGACGGCTGACCGACTCGTGCTGCTGGCCGTCGTAGACCATGTGCTCGTACACCTCGTCCGACAGGATCAGGATGTCGGTGCCTTCGACGATGCCGGCCAGCGCATCGAGGTCGCTCTTGCGCAGGATGGTGCCGGTCGGGTTGTGCGGGGTATTAATGACGATCATCCGCGTACGCGGCGAGACGGCAGCGGCAATCTCGTCCCAGGGCACGCTGTAGCCATTCTCGTCGACCCGCATCGACACCGTCACCGGCACGCCGCCGGCCAGCTGCACGGTCGGCAGGTAGCTGTCGTAGGCCGGTTCGATGATGATGACTTCGTCGCCCGGATGCACGGCGCAGAGGATGGCGGTGGTCAGGGCCTGGGTGGCGCCGGCCGTCACCGTGATCTCGGTGTTGGCGTCGTAGGCGTGGCCGTACAGGGCCTGGATCTTGGCGGCGATGGTGTCGCGCAGCAGCGGCACGCCCGTCATCGGCGGGTACTGGTTGAGGCCGGCGCGCATGGCTTCGTCGACGAGGTCGAGCAGGCGCGGGTCGCAGCCGAAATCGGGGAAGCCCTGGCCGAGGTTGACCGCGCCATGCTCGGCGGCGAGGGCGGACATCAGGGTGAACACGGTGGTGCCGACGGCCGGCAGCCGCGACTTCAGAATGGGAGTAGGCATGGTATGAAAATTATAGCGCTTCGCTCTTGACCCAGACCTCGGGCGTCATGATGCGGAACAGACCTTCGCGCAAGGTTTTCTTCGCCAGCTTCAGCAGGGCCTTGTCCTTGGTGACGAGGATGTCGGCGCCGGCGTCGCGCGCGATTTCGAGGAATTTCTGGTCGTCGCGGTCGGTGCAGACCGGCAGACGGATGGCGCGGCTATCGGGCGCCACCACGCGGATCAGCTTGTCGAAGCGGGCGGCGGCATCGGGCCGGGTGGACTCGTCGAGCGGCAGGTGAGGGTAGTGGAGCACGAACAGGTATTCGTCGCGGCAATCGGCCCGGGTCACTGCATCGACCGTGCCGGACTCGAGGACGGCCAGCAGGCTGGCCCAGCGCGGGTCGCGGAACACGAAGAGATCGAGGCAGACATTGGTGTCGATGACGATGGTTTTCTTTGGAGCAGGTATCATGTCGGCAATTCTACCGGTTGCACCCGTTTTTGACCTATGCTGATTGTTATCTCGCCCGCCAAATCGCTCGACCTCGACACTGCCCCGACCACCGATCTTCGCACCACCCCGCAATTCATCGACCGCGCTGCGGAACTGATCCGCGTGCTGAAAGACTATTCGCCCGCGCAGGTGGGTGCGCTGATGAGCATCTCCGACCCGCTGGCCGTGCTGAACGTGACCCGCTACGCCGACTGGCATCCGGACCACGGCGATGCCCGCCAGGCGGTGATGGCCTTCGACGGCGACGTCTACACGGGCCTGGATGCGCGCAGCCTCGATGCGCGGCAGATCGATTACCTGCAGCGCCACCTGCGCATCCTGTCCGGTCTGTACGGCGTGTTGCGCCCGCTCGACCAGATGCATCCTTACCGCCTGGAGATGGGCACGAAGCTGGCCAACCCGCGCGGCAAGGATCTATATACGTTCTGGGGCGAAACGGTGACCGGCGCGCTGAACGAGACGCTGGCCGCCAACGGCGCGACGGCGCTGGTGAACCTGGCGTCCGAGGAATACTTCAAGTCCGTGAAGCCCAAGCTGCTCGACGTGCCGGTGATTACCCCGGTGTTCGAGGACTGGAAGAATGGCAAGTACAAGATCATTTCCTTCTTCGCCAAGCGCGCGCGCGGCATGATGGCGCGCTATGCGGCGCAGAACGGCATTACCGATCCGCAGCAGCTGAAGGCGTTCGACGTGGATGGCTATGCCTTCGAGCCGGCTGCCTCGAAGGAGCGCGAGTGGGTGTTCCGGCGCCGCGTCGCAGCCTGAACGACCAAAAATAAAAACGCCCGCATCGCACGGGCGTTTCGTTTATTTCACGGCATCCTTCGGCGCCGGCTTCGGCCCCGATTTGGCCCAGAACTTCCACCACGCGGCATCGCCATCGCCCTTGCCGCCCAGGAAGTGGCTGTTCGGGTAGTTCGTCTGGAACACGCGCTGAGTGTCGTCGCGCAGGTCGAACATGCCCAGCTTGTCGTAGTCGCGGATCATGATGAACAGCGCTTCCTCGCGTGCCGGCGAAGTCGGGAAGTTGGTCACGGCATCCTGCGCGCGGTTCAGCGAAGCCAGGTAGGCGCCACGGCGGTAGTAATAGTTCGCCACGTGGACTTCGTAGGAAGCCATCGCGTTGATCAGGTAGTTCATGCGCTGGATCGAGTCCGCCGCGTATTTGCTGTTCGGGAACTTGTCGACCAGTTCCTTGAAGGCGGCAAAGGCTTCGCGGGTCGCCTTCGGATCGCGCTCGGTCGGGTCCTGCGAATAGATGAAGCTCATGAAGCCGATCTGATCGTTGAAATTGATCAGCCCGCGCAGGTAGTACATGTAGTCGACCTGCGGATGGTTCGGGTGCAGCTTGATGAAACGCTCCACCGCGGCCAGCGCTTCGGCCTGGTCCTGCGCCTTGTAGTGGGCGTAGGCGATCTCCATCTGCGCCTGCGTGGCGTAGGTGCCGAACGGATAGTTGGTTTCCAGCTTCTGGAACAGCTTGATGGCGGCTTCGTAGTGGGCGCCATCCATTTCTTCACGCGCCTCAGCGTATAATTTCGACGCTGACACGTTCTTGCTATCGTCGGAAGCTTTCGGTAACAAACCACAAGCTGACAAACTGAGCAGGGCACACGTCACGACCAATACAGACAATTTTTTTTGCATGAGCTTTTTGCAAGAAAGTTTTTACCGAGATTCAACGAACGGCTGATTATAGCCGATGGGAACAACGTGATATTAAATGCTGCGCCGAATTCGGCGGAAATGATTTCTAACCCCGATTTGGACGACGATCTGGATGCCGAGTTCGCACCCGCGACGGGCTTGACCCTGGGCGGTGTCGATTTCTCGCCGATCAGCCTGACGCTGGACCCGTCCCACTGCGGCCAGCGCCTCGACAAGGTCGTCGCCGGCCTGGTGCCGCAATTCTCGCGCAGCCGCCTGCAGCAATGGTTCGACGAAGGCCACATCCTGGTCGACGGCAAGCCGGCCAAGGGCAAGGCCACCGCCTACGGCGACGAGACCATCCAGGTCGTGCCGCAGCCGGCGCCGGAAGATACCGCCTTCACGCCGGAACCGATGGAACTGAACATCGTCTACGAAGACGAATCCATCATGGTGATCAACAAGCCGGCCGGCCTGGTCGTGCATCCGGGCTCGGGCAACTGGTCCGGCACGCTGCTGAACGGCCTGCTGCATTACTGTCCGCAACTGGTGTCGGTGCCGCGCGCCGGCATCGTGCACCGCCTCGACAAGGACACCAGCGGCCTGATGGTCGTCGGCAAGACCCTCGAAGCCCAGACCGACCTGGTGCGCCAGCTGGCGGCGCGCACCGTCAAGCGTGAATACTTCGCGCTGGTGTGGGGCACGCCGCGCCTGTCCGGCACTGTCGATTCGCCGATCAGCCGTCACCCGACCGAACGCACCAAGATGGCGGTGTCGAACGCGCCGATGGCCAAGCCGGCGATCACGCACTACGAGCTGCTGGCCAAGGGCGAGCTGGACCGCCGTCCGGTGAGCCTGGTGCAGTGCCGCCTCGAGACCGGCCGCACCCACCAGATCCGTGTGCACATGCAGTCGCTGGGCTACAGCCTGGTCGGCGACACCGTGTACGGCAAGACCCACCTGCTGTCCTTCTTCCACCGCCAGGCCCTGCAGGCGCGCCGCCTGGGCCTGAGCCATCCGGCCACCGGCGAGCACATGGAATGGGTCGTGCCGCTGGCCGCCGACTTCGCCGAACTGCTGGCGCGCGCCGGCATCGAAGAGCCGGACGCGGCCTGATGACGGAACTCGCAGCGTCGCTGGTATTGTGGCCCGACTGGCCGGACCTGCCGTCGAACATCGGTGCGCTTGCAACGACCCGCCGCGGCGGCGTCAGCGCAGCGCCCTTCGACGATGGCGCGGGCGGCGGCGGCCTCAATCTCGGCCTGCACGTGAAGGACGATCCGGCAGTCGTCGGCGAAAACCGTGCGCGCCTGCAGGCCTTGCTGCCGGGGCGCCCGGCCTGGATCGCACAGGTGCACGGCAGCGACGTGGTCGATGCGCGCCTGGTGCAGCCGGGGGCGCCGGTACAGACCGGGGACGCCAGCACCGCGCTTGAGCCCAACGTCATCTGCGCGATCCTGACCGCAGATTGCCTGCCGGTGCTGTTCGCCGATCTGGAAGGGAAGGTGGTCGGCGCCGCGCATGCCGGCTGGCGCGGGCTGGCGGCCGGCGTGCTCGGCGCGACCGTGGCCCGGATGCGCGAGCAGGGCGCCGGCGAGATCACGGCCTGGCTGGGGCCGGCAATCGGTCCGGACGCTTTCGAAGTCGGTCCGGATGTGCTGGATGCCTTCCGCGCCGCGCTGCCGGACGGGGCCGCGGAGGAGGGCTTCCGGCCCTATCCCGGGCGTGAAGGCAAATATCTGGCCGACATGAGCCTGCTCGCGCGGCGCATGCTGGCGCGCGACGGCGTCACCCGTGTGCATGGGGGAAACCGCTGCACCTTCAGCGAGCGCGACTGGTTTTATTCGTATCGCCGGGACGGCGCCGGCAGTGGGCGCCAGGCGAGCCTGATCTGGCGAGTTTAATCCCGATCAAGTAGTTGTAGAGTCGCCGCGGGTAGGCTCTTGTCCTTTCCGCTTGCGCGCGCGGCCGCGCTGCCACGCTCCCGTCAGGTAAAAAACGAGAGATAATGGCAACAGACCGTAAAACAGGAAGGTCATGAGGCCGGCCACGACGGAAGGCTCGGTGGCCGCCATCAGGGTCACGACATACATCCATCCGATGGCGACGATCCACATGGTTCTTCCCTGGTTGCACGTTTGAATACCCGATTCTAAACAATGGACGCCGATATGAATACGCTTGATGCGACTCTGCAGCCTGGCGCTGCGTGGATGCAATCCTGGATGAAGCTCGCCGACCCCTCGGCCCTGGCTGGCCAATTTGGCGGCGGCATGGCCCAGCAGGCCGCGCCGGTGATGCGCATGCTCGGCGATTTCAGCGCCGGCCTGCCGCAGGCGAAGCTGGACGCGCTGCGCAACGACTACCTGCAGAAAGCGATGCAGCTGTGGCAGGACGTCATGAGCGGCAAGACGCCCGAGCTCAAGGACAAGCGTTTTTCGGCGCCCGAGTGGACCGCGAATCCGATGTCGGCATTCAGCGCCGCATCCTATCTGTTGAACGCCGAATTCCTGATGGCGATGGCGGAAGCCGTCGAGGCCCCGCCGCGCGACAAGCACAAGATCCGCTTCGCCGTGCAGCAGATCGTCGACGCGCTGTCGCCGGCCAACTTCCTGGCGACGAACCCGGAAGCCCAGCAGAAACTGATCGATACCAAGGGCGAGAGCCTGACCAAGGGCCTGCAGAACATGCTGGCCGACATGCAGAAGGGCCGCATCTCGCAATCCGACGAGAGCGCGTTCGAGGTCGGCCGCAACGTCGGCATCACGCCGGGCACGGTGGTGTTCGAGAACGAACTGTTCCAGCTGATCCAGTACACCCCGGTCACGCCGACCGTGCACGAAGTGCCGTTGCTGATGGTGCCGCCGTGCATCAACAAGTTCTACATCCTCGACCTGCAGCCGGAAAACTCGCTGGTGCGCTACCTGGTCGAGCAGGGCAATACCGTGTTCATGATGTCCTGGCGTAACCCGGACCAGACCATGGGCGACAAGACCTGGGACGACTTCGTCGAACAGGGCGCGATCCAGGCCCTGAACGTCGCGCGCGAGATTTCCGGTAAAGAGAAGGTCAACGTCTTCGGCTTCTGCGTCGGCGGGACGATTGCGGCCACCGCGCTGGCGGTCGAGGCGGCGCGCGGGCGCCAGCCTGCAGCCAGTCTGTCGCTGTTCACGACCCTGCTGGACTTCAGCGACAACGGTGTGCTCGACGTCTTCGTCGACGAGAACCAGGTTGCGCAGCGCGAGCAGCAGCTGGCGCGCGGCGGCCTGATGCCGGGCCGCGACCTGGCGACGACCTTCTCCTCGCTGCGTCCGAACGACCTGGTGTGGAACTATGTCCAGCAGAACTACCTGAAGGGCAAGACCCCGCCGGCCTTCGACCTGCTGTACTGGAACGCCGACAGCACCAACCTGCCGGGCCCGATGTTCTGCTGGTATCTGCGCAACACTTACCTGGAGAACAAGCTGAAAGTGCCGGGCGCGCTGCAGGTGGCCGGCGTGCAGCTCGACCTCGGCAAGATCGACTGCCCGGTCTTCATCTACGGCTCCAAGGAAGACCACATCGTGCCTTGGGAAGCGGCATTCGCCTCGATGAACCTGCTGAATCCGAAGAAGGCCAAGCAGAACCGCTACGTGCTGGGCGCTTCCGGCCACATCGCCGGCGTCATCAACCCGGCCTCGAAGAACAAGCGCAGCTACTGGGTCGGCCAGGCGAACGGCAAGAACCGCCCGAAGACCGCGGCCGAATGGATGGCCGCCGCCAGCGAGGTCAAGGGCAGCTGGTGGCCGGAGTGGGCGAAGTTCCTGGCCGAGAACGGTGGCGCCGACGTGCCGCCGCCGGCCCAGCCTGGTAATGACAAGTACCAGGCCATCGAGGCGGCCCCCGGCCGGTATGTGAAGCAGCGCGCGGAGTAATTTCCCGTCGGCTAGGCAGCTTGCTAGAAAAATAATCGAGTTGCCTGCCGAATAATTGCTGCGCCTGCGTTCGCAACGTGGTATTTTTAGCGCTTATCCTCTTGGATTCGGAGACACCGCGGGGCTTGTGCCCGGCCTGCGGACCGCATAACAGAGCGCTGCGGCGCAATATTTGGAACCTGAGATGAGCAGTGGAAAAAAGAGTAGCGAACGCCTGATCAAGAAGTACCCGAACCGCCGGTTATACGACACCCAGACCAGCTCCTACATCACCCTCTCCGACGTCAAGCAGCTGGTGCTCGATGCCGACGAATTCACGGTGGTCGACGCCAAGACCAGCGAAGACCTGACCCGCAGCATCCTGCTGCAGATCATCCTCGAAGAAGAAGCGCATGGTGCGCCGATGTTCTCGAGCGCCGTGCTGTCCCAGATCATCCGCTACTACGGCCATTCGATGCAGGGCATGATGGGCTCCTATCTGGAAAAGAACGTCCAGGCCTTCACCGACATCCAGAACAAGTTCGTCGGCTCGACGGCCGGGGCCCTCGAAGGCAAGCCGCTGTCGACCGAGATGTGGACCCAGTTCATGAACATCCAGGGTCCGATGATGCAGGGCATGATGAACAACTACATCGACCAGAGCAAAAACCTGTTCCTGCAGATGCAGGAGCAGATGCAGAGCCAGAGCAAGACCTTGTTCGGTTCCTTTCCGTTTGGCGTGCCGACAGATACCAAGAAGTAATCTGTCCTCCGCGGCAGCCCGCCGTCTCGATCGATGACGGGCTGCAAGCTGTCCCATTTTTACCCCCTCGGTTTTCCTGAATCCCCACATCCTGTACAATCGCGGATTGCCCAGAATTTTCCGCCGCAATCCACATGCCTGAACTCCGCCGCAATCCGCTTTCCGATTCCCAAGATGTCGCCGTCGCCGAGGCGCCCGCGCCGAGCCCGGTCGTGATCCCGCCAGCCGCTGCCGGCGTCGCCGCGCCCAAGGTCGGCTTCGTCTCGCTCGGCTGCCCGAAGGCGCTGGTCGACTCCGAACAGATCCTGACCCAGCTGCGCGCGGAAGGTTACGAGACCGCCAATTCGTACAACGGCGCCGACCTCGTCATCGTCAACACCTGCGGCTTCATCGACGCCGCAGTGCAGGAATCGCTGGATGCGATCGGCGAAGCCCTGGCCGAGAATGGTAAAGTGATCGTGACCGGCTGCCTGGGCGCCAAGAAGGATGCGGCGGGCGACGATATCATCACCAAAGTGCACCCGAAGGTGCTGGCCGTGACCGGTCCGCATGCCGTCACCGAAGTGATGCAATCGGTCCACCTGCACCTGCCCAAGCCGCACGATCCTTTCGTCGACCTGGTGCCGGACCATGGCGTCAAGCTGACCCCGAAGCATTACGCCTACCTGAAGATTTCGGAAGGCTGCAACCACCGCTGCAGCTTCTGCATCATCCCGTCGATGCGCGGCGACCTGGTCTCGCGCCCGATTCACGAGGTGCTGAAGGAAGCGGAAAACCTGTTCAAATCCGGCGTCAAGGAACTGCTGGTGATTTCGCAGGACACCAGCGCTTATGGCGTCGACGTGAAATTCCGTACCGGTTTCTGGAACGGCCGCCCGATCAAGACCCACATGACCCAGCTCGCCGAAGCGCTGGGCGAAATGGCGAAGCAGTACGGCGCCTGGGTGCGCATGCACTACGTCTACCCGTACCCGCACGTCGACCAGGTGATCCCGCTGATGGGCGAGAACCTCGTGCCTTACCTGGACATTCCGCTGCAGCACGCGCACCCGGACGTCCTCAAGCGCATGAAGCGTCCGGCCAGCGGCGAGAAGAACCTGGACCGCATCCTGGCCTGGCGCAAGATGAATCCGGACCTAGTGATCCGCTCGACCTTCATCGCCGGCTTCCCGGGCGAGACCGAAGAGGAATTCGAATACCTGCTGGACTTCCTGCGCGAGGCGCAGATCGACCGCCTGGGCTGCTTCGCCTACTCGCCGGTCGAGGGCGCTACCGCCAACGAGCTGGCCAATCCGGTCCCGCAAGCCGTGCGCGAAGAACGCCGCGCGCGCGTGATGCTGCTGCAGGAAGAGATCTCGCTGAAGCGCATGCAGGCCAAGGTCGGCAAGCGGATCCGCGTGCTGGTCGATGAAGTCGGTCCGCGCGAAGCGATCGGCCGCTCGGCTGCGGACGCGCCGGAAATCGACGGCGTGGTCCACATCAAGCGCGCGCTCACGCCGGGCAAGGCCAAGCCGGCGGTCGGCGAGTTCATCGAGGTGATTGTCACCAGGGCGGACGCGCACGATTTGTGGGCGACCGTGGCGTAATCAATATCACGTCATTCCCTCCAAGTTTGCACGCGTTTCGACTGCTTTACGAACTTGGGTCCCCGCCTGCGCGGGGACGACGTAGCAAGGTGTAGAAGATGACCAAAAAATCCCTCCAGACCACCCTGATCCACACCGACTACGTCGCCCCCGAAGGCTTCGCCGCTTTTCCCAGCGCCATCCACCACGCCTCGACGGTCCTGTTCAAGGACGTCGCCAGCATGCGCAGCGGCGACTGGAAGGACAAGAACGCCTATACCTACGGTCTGCATGGCACCCCGACCACCTTCACGCTGGAAGCGCGCCTGGCCGAGATCGAGGGCGGCAATCACTGCCTGCTGGCGCCGTCCGGCCTCGCCGCCATCTCCATGGTCGACCTCGCGCTGCTGAAAAGCGGCGACGACGTCCTGCTGCCGGATAACGTCTACAACCCGAACCGCGAGCTGGGGCGCTGGCTGTCCGCCGATTTCGGCATCACCGCGCGCTACTACGACCCGCTGATCGGCGCCGGCATCGCCGACCTGATCCAGCCGAACACCAGGCTGATCTGGGCCGAGGCGCCGGGTTCGGTGTCGATGGAAGTGCCGGACCTCCCGGCCATCTGCAAGGCGGCAAAAGAGAAGGGCGTGCTGGTCGCGCTCGACAACACCTGGTCGGCCGGCCTGACGCTGCGCGCCTTCGATCTCGGCGTCGACATCGTCATGCAAGCGCTCACCAAGTACCAGTCCGGCGGGTCGGACGTGCTGATGGGCGCCGTCGTCACGCGCGACAAGGCCTTGATCGACCGGATCGCGCTGGCCCATATGCGCCTCGGGATGGGCGTCAGCGCCGACGACGCCTACCTGGTGATGCGCGGGCTGCCGACCATGAAGCTGCGCTTCGAGGCCCATGACGCGGCGGCGCGCAAGGTAGCAAGCTGGCTCAAGCAGCGCCCCGAGATCACGAGGGTGCTGCACCCGGCCTTCGAAGATTGCCCCGGCCACGAATTCTTCCAACGCGACTTCAGCGGCGCCGGCGGCCTGTTCTCGGTGCTGTTCGATCCGCGCTATACCGAAGAACAGACTGACCGCTTCGTCGATGCACTGGCACTGTTCGGCATCGGCTACAGCTGGGGCGGCGCCAACAGCCTGGTGATGCCCTACCGGATCCAGGCCATGCGCCGCAACTGGCCGGACGCCGGCATCCTGGTTCGCTTCAACATCGGTCTGGAAGACACGGACGACCTGATCGCGGATATCGAGCAGGCGCTAGGCAAGCTGGGCAGCTGAAGCCCTCGTCTACGAAGTCGTCATACAAGAAGCCACCTGCGTGAACTGAACCCCAAAAGTTGGACACCAACTTTTGGGGTTTTTTCATGACGAAGTACGATGAGCAGTTCAAGTCATCGGTAGTAGCGCAGTATCTCGATGGCGATGGCGGCTACCGGTCAATCGCCAAGAAGCATGGGCTAGAATTCGGGATGGTCAGGCGGTGGATTCTGGCGTTTCAAGCCCATGGTTCCGATGGGCTGAAGAAGAAGTTCAGCCACTACAGCGCCGAGTTCAAGCTGTCGGTACTTCAACACATGTGGGACAATGAACTCTCATACGGTCAAACGACCGCGTTGTTCAACATTCGCAATCCAGGTGCCGTGA
>Ga0209023_10000708_pt1 | contig 48535 bp, 43 predicted proteins | sample LakOneMetagenome_FD_187468 | JGI IMG/M metagenome (GOLD analysis project Ga0209023, IMG submission 187468) | Freshwater and sediment microbial communities from Lake Erie, Canada (SPAdes) (version 2) | ecosystem: Environmental > Aquatic > Freshwater > Lentic | place: Lake Erie, Canada... | reverse complement strand
CTAACCCCTCCCGCAAGCGGGAGGGGGATTTGCTCGCCCGCCATTACCCCAACGATATCCTCATTTCCGGCTTCGACATATTGTTCTTCTGGGATGCCCGCATGATCATGCAGGGCCTGCATTTCATGAAGGAAGTGCCGTGGAAGACATTGTATCTGCACGGGCTGGTCCGTGCGGCGGATGGCTCCAAAATGTCCAAGTCCAAGGGCAATACCGTCGATCCGCTGGGGCTGATCGACCAATATGGCGCCGATGCGCTGCGGTTCACGCTGACCGCGATGGAAAGCCAGGGGCGCGACATCAAGCTCGATGAAAAGCGCGTCGAAGGCTATCGCAATTTCGCGACCAAGCTCTGGAATGCCGCGCGTTTCTGCCAGTCCAACGGGATCGGCGGTTCTGTGACGCTGGCCGCGCCCAAGGCGGACCTTGCGGTCAATCGCTGGATCATCGGCGAAGTCGTCGAAACGCTCGCCAAGCTAGACAAGGCGATCGCCGACCTGCGCTACGATGCGATGGCCGACGCGATCTACCATTTCGCCTGGGGCACCTTCTGCGATTGGTATCTCGAACTCATCAAGGGCGAGATGGGCGAGGAAACAAGGGCCGTGGCGGGCTGGGCGCTCGACCAGATTCTTGTCATGCTTCATCCCTTCATGCCTTTCATCACCGAAGAGCTTTGGCATGCCGCGGGGGAAAGGCCGTGCGACCTGATTCACGCGCGTTGGCCGTCGCCGCAAGCTGAAGTGGACACTTCAGCCAAGAACGAAATCGAATGGCTGGTTACACTTGTCGGCGAAGTACGCGCGGCAAAGAACGAATTGGGGATTGCGCCGGGGGCGAAGCTCAATGCCTTTGTCCGTGATGCCTCATCCGCCACGACGGCGCGGCTGGAGGCGCAAAAAGCCGCAATCGCGCGGCTCGCCCGGCTTGAGAGCATCACGAACGACACGGCTCCTGCGGGCGGTGCGATCCAGCTTGTTGTCGAGGAAGCGACCTTCGTCCTGCCCCTGACGGGCGTGATCGACCTCGATGCCGAACGCGCGCGGATATCCAAGGCCGTCGAGGCTATTGCCAAGGAACGCGACGGCTTGGCCGGGCGGCTCAATAATCCGGCCTTTGTCGAACGGGCCAAGCCCGAAGCGGTTGAGAAGGCGCGAGCCGATCATGCCGAAAAGGCGGCAGAGGCCGAGCGGCTGACGGCAGCGCTGGCGCGGTTGGGCTGATTTGTCTTTTAAATCGTCATTGCGAGCGCAGCGAAGCAATCCAGAATGTGGACGCAGCGCTAGATTGCTTGGCTGCGCTCGCAATGACGCAGATGAAACCGTGCTTTGAGGCACTTCGCCTCCATGCACTTATAACCTAAAGTAATCACTTTAGTGCTGTCTCAACTCCTGCAGACAGCGATTTCCAGTTTCAAAATCCTGGTGTAGAGCGGCTGCCATCATGACCCAACCCCGCTTTCCCGCCCTGCGCATGCGCCGCACTCGTTCAACCGGCTGGAGCCGGGCCATGGTGGCCGAAAGCCACCTCGCGCCCGCCCATTTGATCTGGCCACTGTTCATCACTGAGGGGATGGGCGTCGAGGAACCGATCGCGACCTTGCCCGGCGTTTCCCGCTGGTCGGTCGACGGGATCGTGAAACGTGCCCGGGAAGCGCAGAAACTGGGCATTTCCTGTGTCGCGCTCTTTCCTAACACGCCGCACGACCTGCGGACCGAAGACGGACGTGAAGCGCTCAATCCCGACAATCTGATGTGCCGCGCCATTCGCGCGATCAAGGATGCGCTCGGCGACGATCTGGGGGTGCTGACCGATGTCGCGCTCGATCCCTATACCGCGCATGGCCATGACGGGCTCGTCGATGCGCTCGGCTATGTGCTGAATGATGAGACATCGGCCATTCTGGTCGATCAGGCGCTGGTCCAGGCCGATGCCGGGGCGGATATCATCGCGCCGTCGGACATGATGGACGGCCGCGTCGGCGCCATAAGGGGCGCACTTGAGGATGCCGGGCACGTCAATGTCCAGATCATGGCCTATTCGGCCAAATATGCGAGCGCCTTTTATGGTCCGTTCCGCGACGCCGTTGGATCGCGCGGTCTGCTCAAGGGCGACAAGAAGACCTATCAGATGGATCACGCCAATAGCGACGAAGCCTTGCGCGAAGTGGCGCTGGATATCGCCGAAGGCGCGGACAGTGTAATGGTCAAGCCCGGCTTGCCTTATCTTGATATCATTCGGCGTGTAAAAGATAACTTCCAAGTTCCTGTTTTTGCTTATCAAGTGTCCGGAGAATATGCGATGATTGAGGCCGCTGCGGCAGCCGGGGCGGGGGAGCGCGATGCCCTAGTCCTGGAAACACTGCTGGCGTTCCGCCGGGCCGGGTGTTCGGGTGTGCTGACCTATCATGCAGCCCATGCCGCACGTCTCCTCAATGGCTGAATTCAGGCTTGAGACGGAGCGGCTGATTCTGCGTGGATGGCGCGATGCCGATCATGCGCCGCTGCTCGCGATCTGCCGTGACCCGGCAGTGATGGAATTCCTTGGGCCGCTCCTCGACGAGGACGGGATTCGCGCAGCGATCGGCCGCCAGCGCGATCATCAAGCCAGGCTCGGGCACTGCTATTGGGCGATTGAGCGGAAGTCGGATTCCGAAATGCTGGGGTTTTGCGGGATACAGCCCGAACCAGAGGGCATTCCGATTGCTGGCCTGCCCGATATTGGCTGGCGCCTGACTCATCATGCCTGGGGGCAGGGCTATGCCCGCGAAGCTGCGACGGCTTCGCTCGATTGGGGCTTCGCCAATCTGGACGAGGAACGCATCTGGGCGATCACCACGCCCGGCAATGTCCGTAGCTGGGGGCTGATGGAACGGCTGGGGATGAAGCGTCACCTTGAGCTTGATTTCGAGCACCCAAAAGTGCCCGACGGGAGCCCGCTCAAGCACCACATCACCTACAGCATTGCCCGGCCCGATTCTCGTTGACGGGATAGCAAGAAACAACAGCTAAAGCCGTCGCTTCAGGACAGGGGAGTCCATGACATTGCATCATGAAATCGAAGCATCGAATGCACTCCATGGCGTGCGCCTCCGCTTCGTCATCACGATCTGCGCCGGTTCTTTCCTGCTCTTTCTTGTCCAGCCGATGGTTGCGCGCATGGCCTTGCCTCGGCTGGGTGGCGCGCCAGCGGTCTGGAACTCGGCTATGCTGGTGTACCAGGCCCTTCTTCTGGGCGGCTATGCCTATGCCCATTGGCTGGGGCGGTTTTCCGGCCGGATGCAGGCCGCGATCCATCTTCTGCTGTTTCTGGCGGCGGCTATCACATTGCCGGTCGGCCTGACGGCAGCGCTGCCATCGGCCGATGCCAATCCGATATTCTGGGTGCCTTACCTGTTGCTGACATCGATCGGGCCGCTCTTCTTTGTCGTTGCGGCGCAGGCGCCGCTGATGCAGCGCTGGTTCGCGCTATCGGGCGGGGGCGATCCCTATCCGCTTTACGCCGCATCGAACATCGGCAGCTTTGGAGGCCTCATAGCCTATCCATTGGTCGTCGAGCCGCTTCTGCCTGTGGCGGACCAGAGCCTGATGTGGAGTGGCGGCTATCTTGTGCTCATGGCGCTTGTGGCGGTTTCCGCTTTCCTGATTCCTAAAGCCGTTGCTTTAGCCCCGCCGATGGCGCGGGAGACGGATATTCCCGATTGGTCGACGATCGGGCGCTGGATCCTCCTTGCCGCGGTGCCGTCTGGCCTGATGCTTTCGACCAGCCTTCACCTGACGACCGATATCGTGGCCATGCCCTTGCTGTGGGTGCTGCCACTCGGTCTCTACCTTCTGAGCTTTTCGGTGGCATTCGCCGTCGACCGGCGCCTGGCGGACATCCTCAAGCGCCTTGCTCCGTTTGCCATCCTGATGGCGGGGTGCAGCGCCTTCATGGACTCGACGCAGTTTCCCTTTTCCTTTGCCTTCCTGACCCTGCTCAACCTGTTCGTGGTCTCGGTTGCCCTACATTCCGAGATGTTTGCGCGGCGGCCGCACCCCGAGCATTTGACCCGCTTCTATCTCGCCATGTCTTTTGGCGGCGTGCTGGGCGGGCTCTTTTGTGCGATGATTGCGCCGCTCGTCTTCAACTGGACCTATGAGCACCCGATCCTCATCGTGGCCGCCGCGCTGTTGCTTGCTTCAAGCCCCATCTTCGACATAGGGAAGCGCCTCTGGGAAGGTCCAGGATCGGGCCGGGTAATGATAACAATCGCTGCGGGGGCCCTGCTCCTTTCTCTTGCATCGGGCGGGGTGCTTACCGGGCGTACGCCCTGGCTGCTGCAATCGGTCGGCGCGGTGATCGCGATTGGCGCAGCGCTCATCTCGCTCGGCAACCGCTTGCTCTTTGCGTTCTGCCTTGCCGCGCTGATGCTTGGGCTCAATGGCTGGAAGAAAATCGCGCTTTCGGCCGAGCCGGGCCTGATGACGCGCAGCTATTTCGGCGTCTATTCGACGCAGACCTATGGCAAGGAGGCGCGGCTGCTGGTGCATGGCACGACCGTGCATGGCGTCCAGAACCTTGCGCCGGACCGGCAGACCCAACCTACGACCTATTACGCCCCGCGCTCCGGCATTGGCCTCGCCATGGCCGCCGCTCCTGCACTATACGGGCCTGCCGCGCGGATCGACATCGTGGGTTTGGGCGCCGGGACGCTGGCCTGTTACGCCAAACCGGGGCAGCGCTGGAAATTCTACGAGATCGACCCCGCAATCGTGACGATCGCCTCGGATCCCAAACGGTTCACTTTCCTTTCCAAATGCCTTCCGAACGTGAAGGTCGCGATTGGCGATGCAAGGCTGACGCTTGCTGCAGAGCCCGGAAACACGGCCGATGTTCTGGCGATCGATGCCTTTTCGTCAGATGCCGTGCCAATGCACCTGCTGACGGAAGAGGCTTTTGCCACCTATCGGCGGCACCTTGCGCCCAATGGCTTGCTGATGGTCCATATATCGAACCGGTTTCTCGACCTGGAGCCGGTGCTGGCGGCCATCGGACAGCATGGCTGGGCTACCGCGGCTCGCGATTACAACGCGACGGTCGATGAACGGAAACTCAATTATTCGCCGTCGCTCTGGATCGCCTTCTCGCCGGACAAGACAACGATCGAGCGGCTTGTGGCATCAAATCCAGCCGAAAGCTGGCGGCAAGTCGGTGGGCGGCCAGGCTTCAGGCCCTGGACCGATGACCATGCCAGTATCCTTTCGATCCTGAAGCCATATAAGAGGGACAAATGAACGGCATCAGCATCATCCCGCTCCACGGCAAAACCCCCCGTATCGACCCCAGCGCCTTCATTGCGCCGGGGTGCCGGATCATTGGCGATGTCGAGATCGGGGCCGGGGCCAGCATCTGGTACAATTGCGTGCTGCGCGCCGACGTGAATTTCATCCGGATCGGCGCGCGGTCGAATGTCCAAGACGGCACCGTGATCCACTGCGATTCGGCCGAAGGCGGGTTGAACGGGACGCCCACGATCATCGAGGACGATGCGCTGGTCGGCCATATGGCGATGTTGCACGGCTGCACGATCCGCACCGGCGCGCTGGTCGGGCTGGGGTCGATTGTCATGGATGGCTGCGTGATCGAGCGGAACGCGATGCTGGCCGCCGGTGCGATGCTGACGCCAGGCAAGGTCGTGCCCACCGGGCAGATGTGGGGCGGCCGCCCGGCACGCTTCATGCGCGAGCTTGATGAGGGTTGGTCAATTGGCAATCAACTGGCGGTCGCCCATTATGTCCACAACGGCGTCGCGCACAAAGGCGCGGTTGACTCTATTTGAGCAGCGCAAGCAGCGCGCGGATCGCTTCCGACTGCCGGGCGTCGATCGCCTCGACATCCGCAATGGCGGATTGGAGCGCAGCGACGTCGGGCGATCCGGGGTGCTGATCGAGGAAGCGGCGTTCGTCATCAAGCGCGGCGAGAGCATCACGGGCCGGGCCTGCGGTGCGCTCGAGCCGGGTGACCATGACCTGCCCCTCAATCCAGGCGTCGCTTTCCTGCGCAGCGCCCGACGCTCGCTCCGCTGCCGTTCTGGCCGCGGGCAGCGCTGCCTCAAAGTCCGGCACGCCTTCCTTCGCCTGTTTGAGTGCATCCGCGATACGCCCCAAAAGTGCCGGATCGGAGGCCGGAAGCGGAGCGGGCGGCGTCTCGGGCGTCGCGACAGGCGGCCTTTCGAACGGTCGCTTCGCCAACGACGGGTAAGCGCCGGGCGCGGCGCAGGCCGCTAGCAGGGCAGGGACCAGAATGGCCGTGATGCGCTTGATCATGTGCCGTCACTAGAGCGTGTTTGCGCGTGGCGAAAGTGCCTCGTGTCTTTTCGCGCGTAACGGGGTTGCACTCCACCGTGCCCCCGACTAAAGGCACCTCTCCCGCGCGCCCGTAGCTCAGCTGGATAGAGCATCAGACTACGAATCTGAGGGTCGGACGTTCGAATCGTTCCGGGCGCGCCATTCTCTCCCTATTTGCACTTGTCGGCGGAAATCCTCGCTTTACGCCGAATGATCACCATCTATAGCTCGGCAAGCGATGCGGTGTGCCAGGCAGAGGGGAGGGGCCAATGAATTTCGATGTCCTGATCGTGGGCGCCGGGCATGGCGGCGCGCAGGCTGCCATCATGCTGCGGCAGCAGAAGTTCGAAGGCACGATTGCCATGATCGGCGAAGAGGCCGAAATCCCCTATGAGCGCCCGCCGTTGTCGAAGGAGTATTTCGCAGGCGAAAAACCGTTCGAGCGGATATTGATCCGCCCTGCCAAATTCTGGGAAGAGCGCGAGATCACGATGCTGCTGGGCAAGCGGGTTTCGAGCGTCAATCCCGAAAATCACTGCGTTACGACGGCCAATGGCGAAACGATCGGCTATAACAAGCTGATCTGGGCGACAGGGGGCGCGCCGCGGATGCTGCCGATCCCGGGAGGAGACCTGCCCGGCGTGCAGGGCGTGCGTACGCGCGCCGATGCCGACGCCATGAAGGCGGCGTCCGAGAATTCGGCGCAGATCGTGATCATCGGGGGTGGCTATATCGGCCTTGAAGCGGCGGCCGTGCTGTCGAAATTCGGGAAGAAGGTTGTCCTGCTCGAAGCCCTTCCGCGTGTTCTCGCGCGGGTCGCGGGTGAGCCGCTGTCGCGTTTCTATGAGGCCGAACATCGCGCGCACGGCGTTGATATTCGCCTTGGTGTCAATGTCGTGGCGATTGAGGGGGAGGAGCACGCAACGGGCGTCAGGCTTGCCGACGGCGAAGTTGTGGCTGCCGATCTCGTTATCGTCGGCATCGGGATTGTCCCGGCGGTCGAACCTCTGCTGGCGGCGGGGGCAACCGGCAGCAATGGCGTCGCCGTCGATCAATACTGCCGGACGTCGTTGCCAGACATTTTTGCGATCGGCGATTGCGCGGCGCATGCCAATGATTTTGCCGAGGGCGCGACCATCCGGCTCGAATCGGTCCAGAACGCCAATGACATGGCCAATACCGCCGCAAAGGCCATTTGCGGCGATGCGCAGCCCTATTCGGCCGTGCCGTGGTTCTGGTCGAACCAGTATGACCTGAAGCTCCAGACCGTTGGCCTCTCAACCGGATATGACGATATTGTGGTGCGTGGCGATCCAGCGGAGCGGAGCTTTTCGGTGATCTATCTCAAGCAAGGGCGGGTGATCGCGCTCGATTGCGTGAATGCGATCAAGGATTATGTGCAGGGCAAGGCGCTTGTTACCGGGCGTCTGGTGCTCGGCAGGGAGGCTCTTGCCGACACATCGCGGCCTCTCAAGGAGCTGGTAGCGGGCTGAAACACTGAAGGCAAAAAGAAAGCCCCGGCATGTTTCCATGCCGGGGCTTCGCTTTCGATCCGGTCAGGCGATCAGAACTTGATGCCTGCCGTGATGCCGTAACGGCGTGGTTCGAGGGTGAAGATGTTCGTGAACAGACCGGAAGACTGGTCGGTTACATAAAGGCCAGTCGTCGCGCTGTTATCGAACACGTTCTGGATCCATGCGCGGGCGAACCAGCGATCGTCATTGCCATTGAGCTGGATCTGGGCATTCACCTGCGAATAGCCCTGGACCTTGTTTACATTGCCGTTGAAGATGTTTCCATAGCTGTCCCCGGTATAGGTCAGGTCGGCACGCGGGACGAGTGTCATCCCGTTGTCGAACTCGGCCGTATACTGGGCGCCAATCGAGAATTTGTAGCTTGGCGCCTGCGGCAGCTTGTTGCCCTTGAGGTTGACGGATACCCCTTCGTTGAGAACAGAAATACCACCAAACGATCCACCAGCAGCGGCGGCATACCCTCCAAGAACAGAGCACACACTGAAAGCGCCGGTACCCGCGATTCCGCCGTCCGATGGAAAGGCAGTTGGTCCTTGCAGGCCAGCGCCGGGCTTAAATGCCGGCTGTCCTGTTGCGGGGTTGATAACGCTCCCCGAATTGATCTGACTGTTCACGAAGCTGACGAAAGCGTTCGATCCAGCAGCGTTGCCGGCTGTTGTAGGGACTACGGCGCAGTTCGATCCATTTGTGATGTCCTTGATGACCACCGCGTCGGAACGCCCGCCCGAGGGGTCGCGGGGATTGCTCAGGAACTTGTCAGAGGAAACCTTGGTGTGAAGATAGCTCGCGCCGATATTGAACAGCCAGTTGCGGTTCGGTTTGACGATCGCTTCGGCTTCAAGCCCATAAATGTCCGCGTCTACATTGTCGTTGACCGAGGTGCGGGCAACGATGCGACTCAACTGCAGAGCCTTATACTGATAGTAGAAAGCCGTGAGGTTGAGGCGCAGCTTGCCACCGCCGATCGTGTTCTTCGAGCCGACTTCGAAAGCATTCACGAATTCGGGCTGGAACGAGTCCGGCACGAAAAACACCGGCGAAAGCGGCGGATTGATGCCGCCCGACTTGTAGCCGCGCGAGTAGGAGGCGTAGAGAAGATGGTTCGGATCGATCTGGAAATCGAGAACTGCGCGGCCGGTCAATTCGCTGAACGTAACCGAACGATCCTGGAAGTCCTCGCACCCGGAGACATTCGCTGCCGTCAAAATGCCCGAAGCCGTGGTCGTATTGATCGTGCAGGCCGTCTTCGGGTCTGCATCGAACGGCTGGAGCCGTGAACTCAGCGGCGCCCCGGTTACGGCATAGCCATAACGGAATGGCGAGGAGAACACGTCCGTCGAACCGAATGGCGTCAGGAAGCTTGCGAGTGTCGTCCGCGCCGAAATGAATTTCTGGTCGTGGTTGTAGCGCAGGCCGCCCGTCAGCTTCAGCCGGTCCGAGATGTCGAAATAGACTTCGCCAAAGATCCCGTAAGACTTGAGGTTGAACGTGGGTGTGTTGTTCCGATAGTAGGATGTGCCAAGGAAGCCCGGCGCTGGCGCCGTGGCATTGAGCGGCGGTCCGGCAAGCGCAGCCCGGCCCAGCGCGTTGAACGTGCCCAGCAAGCCGGTCAGATAGTCGATGCCAAAGGAATTGACGTAGTAGTTATTGTCACGAGCCTTTGCATCAACATAGATGCCACCCAGGAGGAAGTTGAACTTCCCGTCGAAATTGCTCGAGAAAATTCCTTCCACCGACCAGTCCCGCGAACGGACATTCGAGCGGTCGAAATCCTGCGGTGTTGCCGAGCAAATCCGGTGGCCCCCATATGAGCCCACGTCGGGCGATTCAATGGTGTCGGACGTGCACAGGTTACCGGTTGGGCCGTTGGGCATGACGGCCGCAGCAACCGGCGTAAAAAAGGCCGCCGGCAGTCCGGGGATGAGCCCCGCTGCGGCTGCGGCCAAGGCATTCAAGCCTGTTCCGAACGGTGCCGTTGCACTCGGTGCGCCGGCATAGAGAGCCCGATTTTGGACAGACTGGTTATAGTCCTGCCGCGAATCAACCTTTGACTTGTGATAGAAGCCCGTCAGCTGCAGCTTCATCGGGCCGAATTCCTGTTCGAGCCGTGCCTGGTATTGCTGCTCGCTCGTAAAATATTCCGGCGTAAAGTCGGTATTGACCTGACGAACGTTGGCGGGATTGGTGAAGCTCGAATAGGCATCCGGGCCATAGAGGCTGCCCAAGCCGAAGAAACTAGGTATGCCCTGAGCAGCCAAAAATTCCTTGGAGGTCAGCACGCCGACAAAGGTGGAGTTGGCGTTGAGAATGCCAAAATCGCGGCGTCCGTTCAGGCAGCCAAGGACGCCGGTGGGGTCGCGCTGGCACTGCTGCTTCTGGATGCGCGCGCGATTGTCTTTCTCGCGGAAATAATAGCCCATAAGATCAATGGTGGTCGTATCTGTCGGCTGCCAGCGGAGCGAACCGCGAACGGCGTACATGTCACGATCGTCGACCTTCGAATTGTCGAACACGTTGGTCGTATAGCCGTCACGCTTCGTATAGAAGCCGGCAATGCGAATGCCGAGCGTATCGCCGATCGGCACATTGACCATACCTTTGAATTTATAGGCATTGAAATTGCCATACTCGGCCTCGCCCGAAGCGTGAAAGCCCGTCAGGTCGGGCTTGACCGACAGGAAGTTGACCACGCCCGATGTCGCGTTGCGGCCGAACAGCGTCCCCTGCGGGCCACGAAGGACCTCGACGCGCTCAAGGTCGAAAAACTCGGTTTCGAAAAGGCGCGTGCCAAGCAGCGGCGTGCCGTTGATGTGGATGGCCGTTGCAGAGTCGCACGACGTGCCGACGCAAAGGTCTCCGATGCCGCGGATGGTAAAGCTCGAGCTCGTGAAGTTGCTCTTCGTGAAGGTCACGTTCGGCAGGGTAAGCTGAAGGTCGCTTGAATTCTTGATCTGCTGCTTTTCGAGCGCTTCGGCCGAAAACGCCGAAACGGCGATCGGCACGCTCTGCAGGCTTTCCGATTGGCGCTGCGCCGTCACAACGATGTCGCCATCCCCTCTTCGGCGGTCGTGTCGCCCGCCTGCGGGGCAGTCTGGGCAAATGCAGGGTTCGCAACGAGGAGCGCAATTGCGGTCGCGCCAAGCAATTCAAGCTTTTTCATCTATCCATCTCCCTCATAATTTCTGCTCAATTTTTCAGCAGGACGATGCTTTCTGCATCTGTTGTAGACTGTTTGCGTGCAGTTTACGCGCGCGTCAATGGCTGAATCGCGGAAAAATTGGCGGTTTTCAAAGGGTCTCACTTTGAAACTGTTCAAAATCGCCGTATAACGTAGCGTCAGCCGCTCTGCTGGCCGCAATTGTTGCGCGTTTGCATCATGGTTTGAGGAAATAATATGGCGCGGCAGCGCGCGCGGAGCTATCAATCAATCATGGCAGACACAGATATTTTCGCAGATTCCGATGCCGGCAAGATTCCGGTTCCCAACGAGGTTGCAGAGGCAATCCGCACCCTGATCCGCTGGACGGGCGAAGACCCCGAACGCGAAGGATTGCGCGATACGCCCAAGCGCGTTGCGCGCGCGTGGAAGGAATATTGCCGGGGCTATGGCGAGGATCCTTCGCTCCACCTCACCCGCACCTTTGAAGAGGTGGGTGGCTATGACGAACTCGTGCTGCTCAAAGACATCCCGTTTCAGTCGCATTGCGAGCATCATATGGCGCCAATCGTCGGAAAGGCATCGATTGCCTATATGCCGAGGGATCGGGTCGTCGGGATTTCAAAGCTGGCGCGCGTGCTGCACGGATTTTCGGCCCGTTTGCAGGTCCAGGAAAGGCTGACTGCGGAAGTCGCTCAGTGCATCTGGGACAATTTGCAGCCGCACGGCGTGGCTGTGGTCATCGAAGCCACGCATGGCTGCATGACGGGCAGGGGGGTCCGCACACCGGGCGTCGCAATGACGACGTCGCGGTTGCTCGGCTGTTTTCTCGACGATCATCGAAGCCGCAAGGAAGTGCTCAGCCTGATGGGGTATTGAAACAGGCGCCGGGGAGTTCGGGCGCGCGACGGGCAAATTCGGTTATCAGTGGCCCATGGCCTCGGCCGCATTCTCCGTCGCCGGTGCGCTGGCCCGCTTTGGCGCCTTCATCACCAATATGATGGGGAGCGCGCACAGCAGGATATACATGATCAGCTTGAAATCATCGAGATAGGCAATCATCAGCGCCTGCCGGTTCACTTCCGCATTGACCATGGCCATCACGGATTCGCCAATCGCGCCGAAGCGGTCGGCCGTGGCCGGATCGACAGAGGACATGCTCGACGACGTAATGTGTGATGCAAGATCTTCGTGGCTGGTCTGCACATTCATCTGGAGAACGGCCGTCACGATCGAAATCCCGACGCTGCCACCGATGCTTCGGAACAGGTTGAGCAGGCTGGCGCCCTCGGTGCGGTATCGGGGGTCAAGCGTAGCAAAGGCCATGGAATTGACCGGCATGAAGCACAGCCCCATGCCAAGCCCCTGGAACACCCCGGATATCACGAATGGCTGCCACCCCATCACCAGCGACCAGCGTGTCATCTGCCACATCGATATGGATGCGATCAGCATGCCGGTCATGATAATATAGCGCGGATCGACCTTGCCGATCATGCGCCCGGATATGAACATGGCGACAAGGATGCCGATGCCCCGTGGGGCAAGCAGGATGCCGGTATCAAGAACGTCATAGCCATAAACCCGCTGGAGCAGAGGCGGCATCAGCGCCATGACGGCCATCATCATCAGACCGACGACCAGCTGGAAAAGAAGCGCGATGAACATGTTCGAATTGGTCACCAGCGCGGAGTTGATGATCGTGTTCCTCCTGGTAAAGAGATGGACCAGAAACACCCAACCCGCCGAGGCCGCAAGCAGAGCCTCGATCCAGATTTCTGTCGACTGGAACCAGTCGCGGTCCGTCCCGCGGTCAAGCATCAGCTGGAGCGAACTGAGCGCCAGCGCCAGCACCGAAAATCCGAACAGGTCGAAATTGCGGCGCGAAAGCGGCCGGCTCGGAAGGAACGCCCAGATCAGGCTCAACGCGATCAGGCCAACCGGAAGATTGACGTAGAACACCCAGCGCCAGTTATAGTTTTCTGTCAGCCATCCCCCGATGATCGGACCCATGATCGGGCCGACCATGATGCCCATGCCCCAAACCGACATCGCCCGCGCCTGGCGCGACGGAACATTGATGTCGAGCATCACCGTCTGGGAAAGCGGTCCGATGAATGCGCCGGTTATCCCCTGGATGAAGCGGAACACGACCATCTCTTCGAGATGCATCGCAGCACCGCACGCCATCGAGGCGATGATGAAACCACTGACGGAAATCAGGAAGAGGTTCCGCGAACCGATCCTGTCCGACAGCCAGCCCGTAATCGGCGTCGCCACGGCGGAAGCGATGATGTAGCTGGTCAGCACCCATGTCACAGTATCGAACGTCGCGCCGAGGCTGGCCTGCATATGGGGCAGGGCGACGTTGGCGACGGTCGTGTCGAGCATCTGCACGACCATTGCCAGCATGACGCCAACGGTCAGCAGACCGCGGTTCGTAACGGTCAGCGCCGGACGCTCGTCCGGAAATTCAGCGGTTTTGAGCGCCACTTGTATCGATCCTGACGTGCGCGGACAGCCCCGCGATCATCGCCCGTGACGGCTTGTCGTCCAGGAATATGCGCACAGGCACGCGCTGCGTGACCTTGACCCAGTTGCCCGTTGCATTCTGCGCAGGCAGCACCGAAAACTCCGAGCCGGTGCCCGCTCCAATGCTCGCCACATGGCCGCGAAGCTTGAGTTCGGGATAGGCATCGAAACTGACCTGGGCAGGCTGGCCCACCCGCATATGCTCCAGGTCGGTTTCCTTGAAATTCGCCTCGATCCAGGATCGGTCGCTTGCAACGATGCTGACCGCAGGCAGGCCGGTAATCATCATCTGCCCGACCTGAAGGCGGTCGGCCTGGCTGACCGTTCCCGACACCGGGGCATGGACTTCGGTCCGTGCCAGGTCGAGCAGAGCCTTTTGGCGCTGGACATTGCCGGCGGCGATTGCCGGATCCTGCCCCGGGGCGGCCGAGCCCGAAGCCAGCGATGCGCGGGCGCGCATCGCCGCCCCCTCTGCGTCGGCAAGTTTGCTGCGTGCGTCGCTCAGGTCATGTTCGGCGGCCTGAAGCCGGGCTTTGGTGGTGAAGCCGCGCTCCATCAATTCCGACTGGCGGTGATATTCCTTTTCATAAAACGCAATGTCTTCGCGCGCGCTTTCGATGTCGTTTCCGCTGACATCGAAAGCCGTTTCCATGCCCACGCGCCGCACCTGCGCCGAAGCGATCGTCGCATCGGCCTGGGCCACGGCAATACGGTAGGGCTCGGGGTCGACACGGAAGAGCAAGTCGCCGGCCTTGACGAGCTGGTTTTCCTTCACGGCAACCTCGACAATCCGGCCGCCAACTTCGGCGCTGACCGAGACCTTGTCCTGCTGGACATAGGCATTGTCGGTGCTGACATAGTGATCGTTTAGGATGTAATAGGTCAGCCCTGCGGTAGCGAGCAGGACCGGAACCGAGATCATCAGCGCCATGCGCCGCCACCGGCTCGGCTGCCTGGGCTCGTCGATCGGAATGACGTCTTCAAGGACGATATGGGCGTCGGCGTCAGCCATTGGCGGCAAGCTCCGGTGCCGGGCGACGCGACAGGTTGGCGCGGATGCGCTCGAGCATTTCGAAGAGCCGGTCGCGTTCGACAGGCGTGAGGCCGTTCATCGCCTCATCGAACAGGCCGAGTGCAAGCGGGCGAAGCTCTCCCAGCAGGGCATTGGCCTTTTCCGAAAGGAACAGCCGCCAGGCCCTGCGGTCCGACGGGTCGGGGCGGCGTTCGACAAGGCCGGCCTCCTGAAGGCGGTCGACCATCCGGCACAGCGTGATCGGTTCGACTTCGAGAAGTTCGGCAAGCCCGCCCTGATTGATGCCCTCATGCCGGGCGAGGATCGTCAGGACCTGCCATTGCGGGCGTGTGACGCCAATGCCGCGCGCGCGTTCGTCGAACGCCCGTCGCAGCAGCCGCGAGACATCGGATAGGATCTGTCCAAGGTTGTCGCTCATGGCACGCAGATAATAACTATACTTATTATAGTCAAGCATATTCAGTCCCATACTCAAGGGACCAAACCGGCTGGCCAGCGCGCCGTTGCGCCACTATTGGCCATGCGGGCATGGAAACTCAATTCGAACTCAATTCAAGCGTCAAGCTGCTTTTCGACAGGATCAGGATTCCGCTGATCCTTGTCGGCGGCGAACGCGTTGCGCTGGCCAACGTAGCGGCGAGGGCCCTTTTGGGCGCGCATATTGTGGGCGAGGATGTGCGTCTTGCGATACGGCATCCGCTGGCAGTGTCGCTTCTGTCCGACAGGGAGGGCGGCACTGTTTCGATCGGCGGACTTTCGACGCTTTCCAGCGTCTGGGAATTGTCCGTGCGGCCGCTGGATGATGGCTGGCGTCTGATCGAACTGCATGATCTGAGCGCGCAATCGGATGTGTCGCGCGCACATACCGATTTCGTCGCCAATGCCAGCCACGAACTTCGCACACCGCTTGCGGCCATATTGGGCTATGTCGAAACGCTCCTCGAACCCCAGGCCGGTGGCGATGCTGCGACCCGCTCCCGCTTTCTCGGGATTGTCGAGCGTGAGGCGCGTCGCATGCAGCAGCTTGTCGAAGATCTGATGTCGCTCTCGCGGATCGAGGCGGTCAAGCATGAAAGGCCCGACGATATTGTCGATCTTGCCAGCATCGCTCGCGAAGTCGTGGCCGATGTGAATACGGCGCACGACGCGGCCGCGGCCGTTGTCGCGCGCGACTCCGATGCCCAGGCCTTGCTACCGGGCGACGCCGGCCAGTTGGCGCAGCTGATCCGCAACCTGGTCGAGAACGGAATCCGGCATGGCGGGGCCAGCGATCCAGTGTCGGTCGAGGTGGTGCGTGAGGGTGAAAATGTGCGGCTGGCCGTTACGGACAGGGGAGGAGGGATAGAGCCCGAACATCTCCCGCGGCTCACCGAGCGCTTTTATCGCGCCGATGCCAGTCGGTCGCGCGATGCGGGCGGGACGGGGCTTGGCCTTGCCATCGTCAAGCATATCGTTGCGCGGCACCGCGGACAGCTCGACATTGCCAGCCAGCCGGGTGTTGGAACCAGCGTCCGGATCCGCTTTCCCGGCGCCTGAAGCCGCTATTGTCATAAAAGAGTCACATAAGTGAAACATTGATGGCATGAAACCTGCCTAGGGCCGGTTCAACGGGAAAGCGTGCGCGCTTCATTCAAGGACATCATGATGACCAAATTCGTTTCGATTTCGACCATCCTGCTTGCATCGGCGGCGCTCGCCGCTTGCGGGGGCGGCAGCACCGGCGGCGCACGCGAACAGATTCGCGCCGTGGGGTCGTCGACCGTCTATCCGTTCAGCACTGCGGTTGCCGAAGCCTTCACCAAGGCCAATGCCGGCTTCAAGTCGCCGATCATCGAATCGACCGGCACGGGCGCAGGCATGAAGCTTTTCTGCGCTGGCGTCGGGGTCAATTTCCCCGACATCGAAGATGCGTCACGCCAGATCAAGAAATCCGAATATGAGGAATGCGCCAAGAACGGCGTGAAGGACATTGTGGAGATACAGGTCGGGCTGGACGGCATTGCCTTTGCCGAAGCGACGGGCGGCCCGGGCTTCGCGCTCACTCCGGTCGACATCTACAAGGCGCTCGCCGAAAAGCCGTTCGGCAAGCCCAACACGGCGAAGACGTGGAAGGATGTAAATCCCAAGCTCCCCGCGCTGCCGATCACGGTCTACGGTCCGCCGAAGACCTCCGGGACGCGTGATGCGCTGGCCGAGCTGATTCTCGAAAAGGGATGCGACAGCGATCCGGCGATGAAGGCGTTGAAAGACAGCGACAAGGATCAGCACAAGGCGATCTGCACCAGCGTCCGCACCGACGGCGCCTATGTCGAACAGGGCGAGAATGACAATCTGATCGTCCAGAAGCTTGCGGCCAACCCTAACGTGATCGGCATCTTCGGTTACAGCTTCCTTGAAGAGAATGCCGACAAGCTGAAAGGCATTCCGATTTCGGGCGTCATCCCGACCTACGCCGCGATCACGGACTTTTCCTATCCGGGGGCCCGGCCGCTGTATATCTACATCAAGGCGGCGCATCTGAAGTCGATCCGCGGCCTCAGGGAATTTGCCGCGGAATATGCATCGGCCTGGGGGCCTGATGGCTATCTCAAGAAGAAGGGCATGGTCATTTCGTCCGATGCCGTGCGCGCAAAGAGCGCGGAGATCGTGAAAGCGATGACCCTGCTCGATCCGTCGACGCTGAAGTAACGGCGCGCGGCGACGGTTCAGGGGCAACCATGTCATCCTCATTCCTGATATTCCTGGTCCTTGGCTTGGGGCTTGTCGGCTGGCTGGTTGCGCGCGCGAAAGCGGCAAAGCTGGCAACACCGGGGAGTCGCGAGCTTCATTCTCTGCCGCGTTATCATGGGGCCTATGTGGCACTATGGGCGATCCTCCCGGCGTTGATGGCCCTTGCCCTATGGTCGTCGGTTTCTCCGCAACTGGTCAATTCCGCCGTTATGTCCGATCCGGCAGCGAAAGCGCTGCCGGCCGAGGCGATGGATCGCGACGCCATCCTGTCCGAGGCTGCGCAACTGGCGCGGGGGGAAATCGAGGCCGGGTTCAATCCTGCATCCGATGCAATGGTTCCTGCTTTCAAGGTTGCCGAGGCCAAATTCGGTACGATTGGAATGGCGCTGACCCTGGTTGTGGCCTTTGCCTGCGGGGCCTTCGCCTTCACGCGGGTAAAGGTCGGTTTCAAGGCGCGCACCAAGGTCGAGCGGTTGACGATGCTGGTGCTGTTGCTGGCATCGCTGATGGCGATCCTGACGACCGTCGGTATCGTTGCTTCGCTGATCGTGGAATCGGGGCGCTTCTTTTCGGCCATTTCGCCGATCGATTTCCTCTTCGGCCTTCATTGGAACCCGACCGCTGAGGGCGGCCCCGACCTTGGCGAGAATTTCGGCGCAATTCCGCTTTTCTGGGGCACGATCTTCATCGGCGCGATCATTGCGATGATCGTGGCGATTCCGCTTGGGCTGATGAGCGCAATCTACCTGACCCAATATGCCAATGCACGGTTCCGCGCCTGGGTGAAGCCGCTGCTCGAGATTCTCGCTGGCGTGCCGACCGTGGTCTATGGCTATTTCGCGGCGCTCACCGTCGCACCGCTGGTCCGCGACCTCGCGGTGAAGCTCGGCATGGAAAACCCCTCAACCGAAAGCGCACTTGCTGCTGGGCTGGTCATGGGTGTGATGATCATTCCCTTCGTCTCCTCGATGGCCGATGACAGTATTGCCGCTGTGCCGCAGTCGATGCGCGACGGCTCGCTTGCCATGGGCGCGACAACCTCGGAAACGATCCGTCGCGTGCTTGTTCCGGCCGCACTGCCCGGCATTGTTGCGGGCGTGATGCTCGCGATCAGCCGTGCCATCGGCGAAACGATGATCGTGGTCATGGCCGCAGGTGCCGCGGCCAACCTCTCGGCCAATCCTTTCGCCAGCATGACCACGGTGACGTTCCAGATCGTCGCGCTGCTGACCGGAGACCAGGATTTCAACACCCCCAAGACCATGTCGGCCTTTGCCCTTGGGCTTGTGCTGTTCATCGTCACGCTGCTGCTCAACATTGTCGCGCTGCGCGTCGTCAAGCGCTTCCGGGAGGCTTATGACTGATCATTCCTCTGTCTGGCAAAGCCCGGCAATGAATCGCAGGCTCGCCCGGCGCTACGCTTCCGAGCGCTGGTTCAAATGGGCTGGCGTTGCCGCGATCGTGCTATCGCTGTCGTTCCTTGCGTTTCTCGTCGTGACGATGATGGCCAATGGCGCAAGCGGGGTCGACTGGGCTTTCCTGTCGAGTTCGGATTCGACCGACCCGGCAACCGCCGGCGTCTGGGGCGCCTTCAAGGGTTCGTTGCTGACCATGGGCGTGACGCTTGCCCTGTCATTCCCGATGGGCGTGCTGGCGGCGGTCTATCTTGAGGAATTCGCCCCGCGCAACCGCTGGATCGACATGGTTGAGGTGTCGATCAACAATCTTGCGGCGGTGCCGTCGATCATTTTCGGGCTGCTTGGCCTTGCCGTCTTCATCAACGCGTTTCACCTGCCACGTTCGGCGCCGCTTGTCGGCGGCATGACGCTGGCCTTGATGACGATGCCGGTCATCGTCATTGCCGGTCGGAACGCGATCAAGGCTGTGCCGCCCTCGATCCGCGACGCGGCGCTGGCCATCGGCGCCAGCCGGGTTCAGGTGGTCTTTCACCACGTCCTGCCGCTGGCGTTGCCGGGCATCCTGACAGGAACCATTATCGGCATGGCCCGCGCGCTCGGGGAAACCGCCCCGCTTCTGATGATCGGGATGCGCGCCTTTGTCGCGACGCCGCCTGACGGCATCCTTGCGCCGGCAACGGTGTTGCCCATGCAGATTTTCCTCTGGTCCGATGAAGTGGATTCGGGCTTCATCCAGAATACGTCCGCTGCGATCATCGTCCTTCTCGCATTCCTGATCGCGATGAACGGGATCGCCATCTATCTCCGCAACCGTTTCGAACAACGCTGGTAAGACCAAGACATGTCAGAACAGATCCTCAAGATGACCGCGCGCGATGTGTCGGTTTACTATGGCGCCAAGAAAGCGATCGACAAGGTTTCGATCGATATCGCGACCGAGCATGTGACGGCCTTTATCGGCCCCTCGGGCTGTGGTAAATCGACTTTCCTGCGCGCGCTGAACCGGATGAACGATACGATCGCCGGGTGCCGGGTCGAAGGCACGATCACGCTCGACGGCGAGGATATCTACACCTCGGGAATGGACGTCGTGCAACTTCGCGCGCGCGTCGGGATGGTTTTTCAGAAACCCAACCCCTTCCCCAAGTCGATCTACGAAAACGTGGCCTATGGCCCGCGCATTCACGGCCTGACCGCGAACAAGGGCGAACTCGACGGGATCGTCGAATCTTCGCTCAAGCGCGCAGGGCTTTGGGATGAGGTCAAGGACCGGCTGAGCGAGAGCGGCACGGCGCTTTCGGGCGGCCAGCAGCAGCGGTTGTGCATCGCGCGCGCCATTGCCGTCGATCCCGAGGTGATCCTGATGGACGAGCCGTGTTCGGCACTCGATCCAATCGCCACCGCCCGCATCGAGGAACTGATCGACGAATTGCGCGGCCGCTATGCCATCGTCATCGTCACCCATTCGATGCAGCAGGCGGCACGCGTCTCGCAACGGACGGCCTTTTTCCACCTCGGCAACATGGTGGAATATGGCGCGACATCGGACATTTTCACCAATCCGCGCGAAACGCGCACCAAGGATTATATCACGGGACGCTACGGCTAGGAGCGCAGGCACATGAACGAACATACCGTAAAGTCCTTCGACGACGATATCAGCCAGTTGCGCGGCCTGATCGCACAAATGGGCGGGCTCGCCGAAGTCGGCATCCAGGGGGCGATGGCTGCCCTTGTCCGTCATGACAGCGCGTCGGCGCAAAAAGTGGTCGAAGACGATCGCAAGATCGACGCGCTTGAAGCCGAGGTGGATCGACTCGCGGTCAAGATCATCGCGCTCCGCGCGCCGATGGCCGACGACCTTCGCGAAGTCGTGGCGGCGCTGAAGATATCCGGGGTTGTCGAGCGGATCGGCGACTATGCGAAAAACATCGCCAAGCGCTCGGGCGACGTCGAAGGGCGCAGCAAGCTCGAGCCGCTCACGCTCTTGCCGGCGATGGCCGAGATCGCGGCGTCGATGGTGCACGACGTGCTCGACGCCTATGCCGCGCGCGATGCGGAGAAGGCTGCGGAAGTGATCGCCCGCGACCAGAAGGTCGACAATTTCTACGACAGCATCTTCCGCAACCTGGTGTCGCACATGATGGAGAATCCCTCGACAATCTCGAGCGCGGCGCAGCTCCTCTTCGTCGCCAAGAATCTTGAGCGGATCGGCGATCATGCGACCAACATTGCCGAAATGGTCCATTATGCGGCGACCGGCACGCATCCGGCCGAGCGCGAAAAGGGCGATGGCAGCCAGTCATGAGCAAGCCGCGCCTGCTGCTTGTCGAAGACGACACGGCGCTCGCCGAGCTGCTTGACTGGCATTTCCAGCAGGAAGGCTATGACGTCGTCCGCACGCCCGATGGCGAAGAGGCGCTGCTTCTCGCCCGTGAAGCACCGCCGGACATTGTCCTGCTCGACTGGATGATCGAAGGGCTTTCGGGGATCGAGGTCTGCCGCCGCCTGCGCCGTGCGACCGATACGGCCAATGTCCCGATCATCATGCTGACCGCGCGCGGCGAAGAGGAAGACCGGATCCGCGGCCTCGAAACCGGCGCAGACGATTATGTGACCAAGCCCTTCTCGCCACGTGAACTCGTCGCGCGAGTCGCAGCCATTTTGCGGCGCGTGCGCCCGGCGCTGGCGGGCCAGACTCTGGTCTATCGCGATATCGAACTCGATACGATGGCGCACAAGTCCAAGCGGGCCGGCAAGACGCTCCAGCTCGGGCCGACCGAATTTCGCCTTCTGCGCCATTTCCTCGAGCATCCGGGCCGTGTCTTTTCGCGTGAGCGGCTGCTCGATGCGGTCTGGGGGATGGATAGCGATATCGAGTTGCGCACGGTCGATGTGCACATCCGGCGATTGCGCAAGGCAGTGAACCTTCCCGGCCTGCCGGATCTGATCCGCACCGTGCGTTCGGCGGGATATGCTCTCGATCTGGATGCCTAGCGGCTGAGCGACCGCACCATGATATCTGCATCGCCCCCTATTGCATCCATTTTGGACCCGTCGGTGTTGTTCGAAATATTGGACAACTGGGGCCGGACTATCGTCCGGGCAGGGGGATTTTATGCGATTGCTCATCTGCGGTGGGCGTCATTTTGACGATACGATGCTGGTGGAGAGCGAGCTTTCGTGTTTCCACGCGCGAACGCCGGTTTCGGTACTCGTTCATGGAGGCCTGCCGGGGCTGGGCGTACCTGCAGAGGCCTGGGCGCGGCGCAATGGTGTACGCCTGATCCGCTATCCGGCCAATTTTTCCCTCGGGAAGCGGGGAGATTTCGAGCGTGATGATTTCATGCTCGAAGATAGCCGCCCCGATGCGCTGCTGGCTTTTCCCGGCGGGTCTCGAACCGCAAGGTTGCTGGACCGCGCCCAGGAACTCTGCATTCATACGATGCGGATCACCCCGCCGTCTTTGCCGGCTTCATGCCGGGAAAGTGCCGAGCTCGAACTTGCCTGACCGGCACTAGAATCCGAGCGTGATGACGACGGCGTCGCTATAGCTGCCGGTGGGCGGCAGAGGCGTGCCTTCCGGGATCAGGCCTGCAATGGGAACCGTCATTCCTTCGATGCCCGGCACATCGAGCGGTGCGCCCGGGATCAGCGAGCCCGCCTGGCTCCATTCGGTACCGTCGGGTTTCAGGATGAGATAGGGCACCATGGCTTTCCCGTCGCTTCTCGACATCTGTCGGGTGGTCGGGCCAGGGCTGGTTGCAAGATTGTTTCCGGTGCCCATCGAGATCGTGACATTGGGCAGGTTCGTGAGGCAGGCAAGCGTGATGAGCCCATCGGCCTTGCGTCCCCCGACACTGGTGGAAGCCGTTCCGAAATCGAGCATCCTGCTTATCACAAAATCGCATTGCGGCGTCAGGTTGGCCGTGATCGGAAGGTTGGCAAGCTCACCAGGCGAGTCGTTGGGTGGTCCCCAAAGAACCATGCCGCAATTGCCCCCCTGATGAATTGAAACGACAAACCCGCTGAGAAGATCGGCATAATCGCCGGGGTCAAGACCACGACGCATCAGGGGTTCGAATATCGTCACCAGCTTGAACTGGTGCCGGAACGCCTGCGTGCCTTGGGCGCTCGTCTGGATCATCACGCTGTATAGCGGCTTCAGCGATGGAGTAAGGGCGTCCAGGGGGCGGAACTGGATATTGGGGACATTGCCCGGCTCGGCCGTCAACGCATAATGCACAAGCGTATTGCCGGTCGTACTGCGGACCTGCCGCACGATCCCGTCGGGATTGGCGCCCAGCGGCGCTGACAGGCAAAGCGTGACGACCGCATTGCCCGGGCGGGCAGTGAATGTGCAGTTGAGCGAAATGGTCCGCCGGTCGGTTCGCTGACCCGGAGGCGTTCCTGCGGAAAGCGGAACGGGGAGGAGCGGCTCCAGCTCGGGCATGCATTTCCAATTGTCCGTCGGCGCCGCGCGGGCAGGGCCGGGGATGGTCAGGCCTGCAAGCAGAAGCGTCGATGCAACGAGCACCGATACGATGAAACGAAGCGCATGATGCCTGCGTGTGGTTCCTACTGACATTTCACGGGCCCTATCCTTGGCTGGTCGCTGTCTTTTTCCGAATAGGCAAAGCTTGCGGTGCAAAGCCCGGCTTCGCCGCGATCGATCGTTATCAGGTTTGTGGGCTTCAGATCGCGCAGGAAGACCTCCCCATCATAGCCCATGATTTCGGGTTCGAAGCCTTCGCGCATCACCTGCGTGCCGGGCGGAAAGGGCTTGCCATCCCCGTCCACGATCACGACGATTCCGGCAAATATCTTGCGCACGCCGAAATCGACCACGGCGCCATTGCGCCGCGACGTCACGATGTTGAATTCCGTGCCGTTCTGCGCTTCGAAATCGGTGGGCAGTTTCGTCGGGTCAAGCCCGATGCGCGTTTCGTCGAAGGCCTCGAGTTCGGGAAGCAGGGCATTGCCGTGCTTGTCGGACCGCGCGATACGGCGCCCGTTCTGAAGAATTTCGGCGCCCGGACCGGCATTCTTGATAAGGGCGAAACTCTCTCCGATCCGGTTGGCGGGAAAGAGCCGGTTGTCAGCAAACAAAATCGCGCCTTCCGCCGATACCTGCCCGCGGACATCGCCTTTGCTCTGGTCGATCGCGCCCGAAAGCAGGACTTGCGGAAGGCGGTATTCGAGCCTTGCCGCCCGTGACGCATTCCCCTCATCGTCGCCGCGTTGGGAAAGCGCGTAGCCGAGCCGGTTTTGCCGCCCGGCGTTGAAGCCGTTTACGGTCACGGCATAGGTGTTCCTGCCGGGGTTGTGATCGCCGGAGATCGTCGCCGTGGCGAACGAGCCCAGCCTCAAGTTGAAGTTGATCCGCGCCGCGAACGCATTGTTGCGCTCAAGATCGACCATCATCATGCCGTTTACCGACAGCCGGTCGTTGATCCGGCGCGTGAAGCCGGCGCTCGCGGTGCGCGTCTTGCCGATCCCCAGGTCGATCCGGTTATAGGCGAGGTCTATGGTCGTCGGATCGAAGGGAAGCTGAAAGAAGACGCCGGCGCGGTCGATGGCCTGCTTTTGTCGCGTCAATTGAAAGCCGCTGGCGGAGACGTTTTGCGCACGCGCCGCTGTTACGTCGCCCAGGCTATTGTAGCGCCCGAACTCGCGGACGATTGACGCAAATCCGCTGATCCCGCCCAGCCCCAGCTGATAGTCGATTGTTGCATGTGCACCCTGCTCACCCCTGAAGCGGCTTGCGCTGAGCGATGCGTTGAGCGATCCGAAATAGCCCAGTGCGGCGGAAAGTCCGATGCCGCCGTTGACCAGCCCGTCCCCCGCCTCGCCATGGCCTTCGATCGTCAGCCGGTCGGTCAAGCCGTAACGCACCGTTGCCGATGCCGCAAGAAAGTCGAGATAATGCCCTAGCGCGCTCGTTCCGCCGAGCCGCGGGAAGCCGAGCTCAAATGAATATTCGGAAAGCCCGCGCCGCAGCAATCCCGGGGCATAGAAATAGGGCTTTGAAATTCTGGTCTCGTGTCCGGCTGGGTCGACGGTGACCACGCTCAGGGTGCGGCCGCTCAGTTGGGGCAGGGACTGTAGCACGAAGGGGCCGCGCGGCACTTTCGTGGAATAGACCTTGAGGCTGTCGACATAGAGATCGACGGCGGAGGGCAGGGCTGCCGTTGTCGCGAATTGGGGCAGGGGCCCGCGGAAAATATCGGGGCGCTGCTGGAAATTGCTCTGAACCTGCACTCCGCCAAGCCGCACTGCACCCGAAAAGCCGACGGCGCCGGTAACCACATCGCCGACGGCGTAAGAGCGAACCTTGAACGGGTCTTCGAGCCTTGCGACGGTCTCACCCCGGATAACGCCGATTTGTGTGCCGAACGTCGCGCCACTCACAAGCTGCGCAAAACGGCTCGACGCGACCATCAACACCTCGCCGTCCAGCGTATCGTTGCCGAAGCCCGAAATGGCGCTCGTCGCAAGCAGGCGGTAATTGAGCTGCACATTGGTCTGTGTGCGCAATTTGGAGAGGTCGGTCTTGTCGCGAGGCTTGGTCACCGTAATGTCCAGCGGAACCCGCAGCGGATCGGGAACCTCGAGCGCCAGTCCCTGGTTTGCTTCATCATATTTCGCGACCACGCCGGGCAGGCTGGACAGGGAAACATAGGCGCTGTCGCCGATTTCGGGCGGCACCTTGATCCTTGCCGAACGCAGATCGCCGGCGGTTACGCTGAAAACGCCCGCTTCGTTGCGCTCGACGGCGAATATCCCGTTTTGCGCTTCGTCATTCACGCTTGGCGACAAGGCAAGGATTTGCGGGCCCGCGCCAGGGGCGTCCGGGGCGGCGCCCGGCTCCGCGAAACCCGCTTGGGCGGGGGGCTCCAGGCATCCTGCGTCGTGGGGGCTGCAAGCTCTGGCCAACACCTCGGGATCGTAGTCGAGGCGGGGCGGGGGGTAGGCAAGGCTGTCATCGCTGAATGCCGCCGGGTCGATCGAAAGCCGGGGTGTCGCACAGGCCTGTCCGCCCGAAATGGCAGAGCCCGAAATGGCGCCTATCGCCGTGTATAGCATCCGGAACCGGTGCAACATGCCAATACGCCAGCCATCGCCGCTCAGGGAGCGGATATGGATATCTGTTCATGCACCGCGAATGGCGAACCCTTGGCGGCGTTGACGGTAACCTGCGTGCCCACGGGATAGGATGGTGCGCCATCGGCGGATTCGAAGGTAAGCGATGAGCCGGGAAGGACATAGGCGCTGGATCCGGTCGCGCGGATCACGGTATTGCCGGCCGGGCCGTCAACCGAAAAATCGATCAGCTTGAGGTGGCGGGTGCCCATATTGTTCGCCGTCACGTGGAGCTTGCCCTCCGCGCTCCAGACCTTCCAGCGGATATCGGGCTTCGCGGTTGGCGCACTGAAAAACGCCGGGATCGAGGCACGAAGCAGCAGTTGCACGCCGCTGGCCCCCAGCTTTGGATCGATTGGCGCCGGAAGCTCGTCGATCAGAAGCCGATAGCTTTCTTCGCCCTGGATGGGGGCGGGGGCAATTCGCGCCAGCCGCAGCGTATATTTGGCGAGCGCGGGGATAGACGCGACCGGCGGGCTGGCAACAACATCGCGCGTTGGCTCCAGCACTTCCTTTCCGTCCACCTGTTTCCAGCGGAAAATGCGAATTTGCACCCGCACCGGCTGTGTTTCGCTGTTGTTGATAAGGCTGATATTCCCGGCCCTTTCGGGAGCCTGGACATCGACGCCGACGGGACTGAAGGTGATGGAAGCCGAAAAGGCCGGCGTGGTGCAGGCGATTGTGAGAAAGAACAGGCATGCTGTTTTCGACAGCCGGCGGAAAACGGAATTATGGTCAGGATGCACTTTTGGTTCAATTCTTCAAAAAAACAGGGTTACGGTTAGGGTGTCGCGATACATTCCCGCAGGCGGCTTCCCGCCGGGGTAAGTCGGGATGCCGACTCTCCCATAAAGGTCCACTGTGGTGCGGTCGGCTTGGGAGTTCCCCTCCACCGTTGCGGTAGCGCTATCGTTGAACAGAAAGGCTGTGCCGCTCGTGCGGAGGGGGCTTTTGTAAAGGTTGTAGGTTATGCCCTGGCTGATATTCGTGTCGTTCAAGGTCATGAGCAGAAGGGGCGGAGACCCGTGCGTGCCACTGATCTGAATTCCCACACTGCTTGTTCCCGGGCCATTCGGATTTCCCGCCGGAATACATATAACCGAAACGCTGCCGTCGGCATCGATGGGCCTGAGCGTGCCTCCGGGATTCACCGGCAATGTGCCAGCAGCGTTCAGCGTGACTCTTCCGAAATTGATCGGCACAGAACTGGCTGTGCAATCTGTCGTAGTGGCGCCCAGCGTCTGCGCGCCCCCGTTATTCCGCGGGGAATTTGCGGTCGCACGGCCGCCCACCTGCATTTGAACCGAAATCCCGCCTGACAGCGTTTGCGCACTGGCCGGAAGCGGAAAGCAGCAAAGGGCCGCGACAGTCGCCCCGATACGCAAAAGCCCCCCGAACTTGCCTCGTGGACGCAATACCGGATGCCGCGACTTGGCGTTGGCTAGACGCCGATAACATCGGATCAACGCGCCCCATCTCGGTGCTCCGGACCTGATCCGGAGCCCATGCATGAAGTAGGGAAGCGGGCGAAAATATGGGCTCCGGGTCAAGCCAAAGTCATCGCGTTCCAGAGCGTCGCGCCCTGACCGCGTATCGTCATTGCGATTCCGGCCTTGTTCCGGGGGAAGCAATCCAGCCTCACCGCAGCCCTGATTGCGTCGCCATGCTCGCAATGACGGGGAAACCAGATATTTGGCGCGCCGCTCCAGACTCTGTGCTGTCCTGTCTGAGCTGCACCCCTGCGACGGCAGGGACACAGCCCCTTCCCAGGACACGCGGCGAAGCTTCAAACTATCATCCCCACCCGGGTTCCTGCCGTCGCAGGGGTGCAGCTTCAAGTTAGTCCGGACAGAATCTAGTTGGTGGGAGCCAAGAGCCGAAGCGCGGCTCCGGAAAGCGCGGGCATTTGACGCAGGTGCCGGAGACATCGATCCCACGATCGCGAATACGGCCTTTCCATGGAGAGCTCGTTGCATCGGCCATATCCTCCCCGGTTGGTCCGCCTGCCTTGCCTCCCATTACCGGCGTGACCAGGAAACGGATGCAAGGGATCTATGCAAGCGGCGCATTTATGCGGGTTTGTGCATCAATAGGTGACCTGAAAGTTCACCGCGTCACTGTAGAAATCGACCCCAGTATCGACGAGTTCCTCACCCGCCGGAATTTGGCCATACACCCTGATTGCATTGACCCCGGGCTTAAGGCCTGTCGCCAACGCGTCTGGTACGAGGTCGTAGAACTGGTTCGGAAGAAGCGGAGTCACTCGCCCGGAATCGATGTACAAATTATACTGGACCAGGCTATCGACTGCGCCTCCGGCATAGAGCAATCGTCGCTGGCCGCCATTGGCATTGTTGCCCGCACTGAACGAGATTTGCGGCGTCAACGTATCGCCCGTGCAATTGAGGATGATATCACCTCCGGCCGCGCTCGTTCCGTCGATCGGCGCGCTGTTGATGCCGGCACTTTGATAGCCGAAATCAAGTACGCCATCGCTGCCGGCTCCACCGCCCACCAAATTGGTGACGCCCCCGCCACCGCTCGCCAAAGTGCAATTATTGGCAACCTTCATGGTAACATCGAGCGTGCCGGATGCCGTGCCTGCAAAAGCAGGCGACGACAAACCGATCAGCGCGATGGCAGCGATTGCAATATGTGCTTCCATACCACGCCCCCCATTGCACACATTCACCCTCAATAGGTGACCGTCAGGCTGACAGTATCACTGTAGTTACCCTGATCGATAACTGTGCCAGTCGCGATCCGGCCGTAGATGGGCACGACGTTTGCACCGGCCGTGAAGGCGGGAATGGCGACCGGAGTGTCGATCGCGAATGGTGTGGTACGGCCAGCATCCTGAAACACGGCATAGGGAACCAGACGGGTCACCGCACCGACAGTCGCCTTCAGGGCGCGAACGCCGCTGACAAGATTACTGGAAGCGCCGATCGCAAGCGTCGGCGAGGTGGCGTCGCCGTCGCAATTGATTGTCAACGTCGCTCCGGTATCCGCGTCGAGCGGTGCCGTCAGCGTCTTGGCCGGAATCGAGCCGAAATCGAGCGCTGCAGAACCACCATTGCCAATGGAGCAGGACGTCGTGACCGAAAGCGTCGACGTCAAAGTTCCCGAAGCAGTTCCGGCGAATGCTGGAGCAGCCGATACCAATGCTGCCACAGCGGCAATGCCTGAAATAGTCCGTTTATTCATAACTTTCCTCCTATTCCCCCTTTGGGTTTCAATAAGTGATCGTCACGGAAACCGTGTCCGTGAAAGGCGTGCCATTCCCATTGATCAGGCTCGTGCCGGCCGGAATTCGTCCGTAAGCGATCACGTTGGTCGTGCCTGCGGTGAGGCCGCCTGGAATGCTTTGAAAAATGGTCGGGTCAAATTTTGTCGTGCGACCGGCGTCCTGATAGAGATCATAGGGAATGTACGTGGCTCCGGCGCCAAGCCTTAGTCGCCGCTGCGAGCCACTAGCATTGGCACCCGCACTTACGTTGATCGTTGCCGTGGGAGATGAGCCGCTGCATGTGATCGTGAGACCCGTGGACTGTGCGTCGATGTTGGCGGCAGCAGTGCCGGCTGTGCGGGCGCCGAAATCAAGCACACCCGATCCGTTTAGCGTGCAGCTATTATCGATGATCAGCGTGACCGCCACCGATGCCGGGGGCGATGTGCCGGCCACGGCCGGGGCCGCAAACATCAAGACTCCGAACGCGGAAAGAGCCGGTATCGATCTGCTCTTCATACTCATTCTCCCGCCATTGTTCCGCACAATGCGGAAGCCCGGATATGGCCGGCTTGGGTTGCGGATTCGCCGCACGAGCCTGCTTCATCCAGTGCCGAACCAAAATCCGCGTCGTCGCGCAGGCGGTCACCGGTCAGCCGCCAGGGGCGAGACACCATCGGCCGACCGTAATGATATCCTTGAAGCCACTGCGCCCCGGCGTTGAGCGCAAGCTGGCTGTCGCTCTCCGTTTCGATGCCCTCGACAATGACGATGGCACCCAGCGATTCCGCCAGACCGATCATATGGGCAAGGGTGCGCTGGCCGTGCGGGGATGTCCTTGCATTGCGGACGAAGAATTTGTCGACCTTGACCACGTCGGGAGCCAAAGTCAGGATCGAGCGGACCGCGGCATGCCCGACGCCAAAATCATCGAGTGCAATCCGGCATCCCAGCGCACGGAACCGGGCGAGCAAATTCGCCGCATCGGCAACTGACGCCAACTGCGCTGTCTCGGTCACTTCGATGAAGAGCCGGCGCGCGATCCGCGGAGACTGCTTCAGCACCGCAAGGATATCGGCCCACCAATAATCATCTGCCAGGCTCAGCGCGGAAACGTTGACGCCAAGGGCCATGAAGGGCTCGATCCGCAATTCGTCGATCGTCTTCGCAACGACGTACCGGTCGAGCGCCCGGATCAGGCCAAGCCGCTCAAGCGCCTCGATGGTCGGGCCGGTCGTATCGGCCAGATGCTCAACACCCGGCAAACCGGAAGGCTCGGCGCGCAGCAAGCACTCGTGGTACAGCATCGCATCATTGCTAGCGCCGCACACAGGCTGCCACGCAAGAGAGAGGCGGTCCTCCGCCATCGCCTCGAATAGGTTGACGGCCAGCGCCATATCCGCACGGTAACGCCGACACCAAGCGTCGTCAGGGAACGCTGGATTGCCGTGAACGGTCGGCATGACCTTGTATGCGCAGTTTTTCGTCTCACCCGTGGGAGCAAGCGATACGAAAAGGTGAAAGCGCTGGCCGTCATACGCAACCGGGCTTTCGCTCAATTGGCGGAGCACATATTCCGCCAGGCCGAGGGATTCCCGGTCACGCAATCGGTATTTCAAAAACTCTCGAACATGGTCGGAAGCCGCCAAAGCCGCCCCCGAGCCATAAACCCGGCCGATTTCATCGAGATTGTGGATCTGGACCGACAATTCGGGAATTGCAGCATTGGCGACATCGCCGGCCGTCAGGAGATTGCTCCCCATCGGCCCCGATGCCCTTGCGCGTTCCGTCTTCACAGCGACCATTCCCATTTCGGGCTGCTCCTCAACCCCGAATCAACTCCGGACTTGAGACGGAATAACCAAAAGTGTATCAGTCACTTTCCAGGCCCAAAACGCCCGGTCTTTTTTGGTCAAACAACAAACCGACAAAGACGAGGGTCGCAAACCAATCATGTCCTGGACAATGTTCAATCTCGACGGTCAGCGAAAATATCTGACCCAATCCGAAACCCGCCGCTTCCTCGGTGAGGCAAGGCGTGACGACCCGGCGGTCCACAGCTTCTGCTGGTTGATCGCCGTTACCGGATGCCGGATTTCGGAAGCCTTGGCGCTGACCCCGGCGAACATCGATTTTGAAGCAAGAATCATTGTATTTGAATGCCTTAAGAAGCGCAGAAGGCATGTTTATCGCTCGATCCCGGTGCCGGCGGGCCTTCTGCAATCGCTTCGGTGCCTGCTTCGCGCGGGGCGATTTCGCGACGGTGAACGGATCTGGCCCTGGTCGCGCATGACCGGTTACCGGCGGGTCCGCGAGGTCATGGAACGCGCCGGGCTCAACGGCACACACGCCAGCCCGAAGGGGCTTCGCCACGGCTTCGGAGTGAGTGCAATCCAGTCGGGCGTACCGCTCAATATGGTTCAGCGCTGGCTCGGTCATGCAGACATGAAAACCACCGCAATCTATACAAGTGCGATGGGGCCGGAGGAGCGCGACATCGCCGCGCGGATGTGGGGGCGGGCATTCGAAACGCCCGAGAAACCTATCGCGATAACGCCAGATCATTGGCCGCGCCCGACCGGCCCGGCATCATCGGCGCGTAAAATAAGTCCATTAAAACAAGGGGTTGCAAATTCCGGAAAGCGCGCCGTCGCCACCAATGCGGGCGATCGCACGCGTGCAGTATTGTCCGGTAGCGGATAGGATTACGGACTGCTTCTCAAGAAAAACGCTTGCGCGATGTTACAATATTGGTTATTTTGTAACACAAATTATCGCGATATTTCATGATCTTAACCCCTTACAGCCGGTTTGCTTATCGGTAGGCCGCGATGGGGTTTAGCGATTTTTGAGAAAAATATACAGAAATTTGCATCCGAATACTTTCAAGCGGAGTAATTAAACTCCGTTTTGGTGGAATTCCGTCAGGTTACGCGGCCAAGCCGGGCATATTCGGGGGAGCGCCAGGCGCCGCTTGCCATGATGGCCGCAAGGGCGTCGACGGCATCCCAGACGTCTTCATAGCGGAGGTAGAGCGGCGTCAGGCCGAAGCGCACGACATCGGGCGCCCGGAAATCCCCGATAACGCCGCGCGCAATCAGGGCATTCATGATGACGCGCGCCTCTGGATGGGCAAAGGAAATATGGCTTCCGCGCTCTGCCGCGCTGGAGGGCGAGGCCAGGCGGAATTCCGGGCAGCGTTCGGCCATCAGCGCAGCGAACAGTGCGAACATCCTTTGCGCCTTGCCGAACAGCGCCTGCTGGTCCGCCGCGAGCATGATATCCACGCCTGCCTCAAGCCCGGCAAGGCCAAGGATAGGGGGCGTGCCGGCCAGGAAGCGTTCGATGCCCTGTGCGGGCGTGTATTCGTCCTTGAATTCGAATGGTGCCGCATGCCCCATCCAGCCGCGGATTGGCGAGACCATCTCCGCTTGCAGATGGTGCGCGACATAGAGAAACGCCGGTGCGCCGGGGCCTCCGTTCAGATATTTGTATCCGCAGCCAATGGCCAGTTCGGCGCCGTCTGCGTAGAGATCCAGCGGCACTGCGCCGATGCTGTGGCTCAGATCCCAGATAACCCGCGCTCCCGCATCCCGGGCACGGGCGGTCATGGCCTTCATGTCATGGCGATAGGCGGAGCGATAATGGACATGGCTGAGCACAAGCGCGGCCGTATTGGTGCCGATCGCATCGGGCAGTGCTTCTGTCGCAACCGCGACCAGGCGCTTTCCGAACAGGTCGGCAAGGCCTTCGGCAACGTGCAGGTCGGTCGGGAAATTCCCTGTTTCGGTAACGATGTCGCTGCGCCCGGGGGAAAGCCGTACGAGCGCACCAAGCAGCTTGAAGAGATTGACCGACGTCGAATCCGCCGCAATCACTTCGCCGGCCTTGACGCCCATCAGCGAAGCGATCTTGTCCCCAATGCGGGCAGGGGCACCGATCCAGTCATGATCATTCCAGCTTCTGATCAGCGACTGGCCCCACTCATTTTCGACGACCGCTGCGATCCGCGACGGGGCGGAGCGGGGCAGGGCGCCCAGCGAATTGCCGTCGAGATAGACCACGCCTTCGGGAAGGGCGAACTGCCCCCGGAAACGGGCAAGCGAGTCCGAGGCGTCGAGCGCCCGGACGTCTGCGAGTGTTGTGGGCGTGCCAGTCATCCTACGGCTTCGACAGGCCAAGCGCGCGCTCGATTTCGCCAAGTTCGGCAGCCCAGGATGCCGTGTCCGGCGCAATCAGCTCGACATGCCCCTCTTCGGGCACGGTGACCCTGTGCACCGCAATCCCGTGAGCCCTGGCCTTCGCGGCATAGCTTTCCGCAAAGGCAGGAGGCGCGATCCTGTCGCGGGTCGCATTCACCAGGATTTGAGGCGCGGCAAAGGGCAGCATCGCCGCTGGAGACGTGTCGCGGTAAAGATCGGGGCGCTCGGGCGTCGCGACACCAATCAGCTTGCGCACAGGCTCCGCATCGCATGTGTCGCCTGGCGGGATTTGCGCCGCCTCCAGGTCGGGCAAGCCGCCAATGCCGATCGCGGCCGCGATCGGCAGCGGCTTTGCATCGTAGAGCACGCTGCTGCGCGGAATGCGGTCTCGTGCAGCGAGCCACAGGGCCAAATGCCCTCCGGCAGAATGTCCAAAGGCAACCACGTGCCCAGTCGCGAGGTGATGGCGAGGGCCTTGCTTGCCGAGCATGTCGGCCGCTGCGGCAACGTCGAGGAAGGTTCCGGGATAGCCTCCGCCGGGCCGGTCGACCCCGCGATATTCGATGTTCCAGACGGCGATCCCGCGCGTGCGCAATGCGTCGGCGATATAGTTCATGATGCTTGCATCCGCGATATCGGATTGCCAGCATCCGCCATGCACCATCAAAACGACTGGATGCGGCGCCTTGCCCTTCGGCAGCCACAGGTCGACGAATTGAAGCGGATCGGGTCCATAGGGAATGCGCGCATCGGCTGTTGGCCGGGGCCGGTCGAGCAGGTCGGGCCACCGCATCGTGCCGCCCGAGGCGGTCCCAATTCCCGACAGCGAGAGGCAGGCGGCCATCAGGCCGGCAATCCATGTGCGCAGTTCAATTCGCATCTCTTTTCCATTTCGTCGTTCAACCGCGAAGCGCGCCAGCCCGTCGCGGGCGAACATCCAACATCATTACACGCGTTGACAAGCGGCGGATGAAATTTCGCCCGAGCGTCCGCGGATAAGAATAGTGCAGGCATTAACATGCATTTTCATATGAAAAGGTTTGACTTGAATTGGGCGTATTATAGGTTCTCGGCAGATTCAATAGAATCAGGTCAGCCCGCGCCGGACATGTCCGTGCAGCAATGAGGAGAATTCGAATGGGCGATGCCCTGGTGGCCAGCCGCAAGCCTTTCTACAAGGAGCTGAAGGCGGGACGCACCTATCTGTGGTGCGCGTGCGGGCGGTCCAAGCGCCAGCCTTTTTGCGACGGAAAATCACATGAAGGAACGGGCTTCGAGCCCGTGGAATATACTTGCAAGGTCGATGGCGAGGAAGTGCTGTTCTGCGGTTGCAAGCAATCGGCAACTGCCCCCTTTTGCGATGGCACACACAGCAATCTTCCGGGGGGCTATGCCGATGAGCCGGTCAGGGATCTGCCCTGGGCCGCAAGCGACACAGACGGAGTCAGCCGGCTCGACAGCCCCTGCTACGTCATTCGTGCGGCAGCAACGCGGAGCGACCCGGCCCCCGCCTGGTGGTGCCGGACAGTCGTCTCGCGCGAAATGGGCGCCAGGCATATGGCGCAATTCTATGCCGAGCTGGCACAAGGGAAATCGCCCGTCCTTGCGTCGCAGGCGGGCGATGTCGTGCTCTGGATCATGTCAGGGCAGGGGGCAGTGGAAATTTCCGGCCGCAGTTTCACCGTTACCGCGGAAACGGGCGTATACATCCGTGCCGGTGAGGCGTTTCAAGTCGAGCACAGCGGAGCAGCGCCGCTGGCGCTCTTCATCGCCGCGTGCCCGGCGGCCGACGAACTGTCCGAGCTTGCGGCAATGCCCGACAATTTCGACACTCTCTGGCCCGCCCGGACCGTGGGGATCGACGAAGGTCAGCGCCACGCGATGGGGCCGCGCTACTTCCAGATGCTGGTGGACAAACGGATCGGATCGACCACGGCAACCCAGTTCATTGGGCATATTCCGCTGTCCAAGGCGGAAATGCACCGGCACCTGTACGAAGAGGCACTGATCATCATGTCCGGAGAGGGTGTGATCTGGAACGATGGCAAGCGTGCGCGGGTCGTGGCTGGCGATGTGATCTTTTTCCCGCGCAAGCATCACCACTCGCTGCAATGCGTCAGCCCCGAAGGGATGGATGTGGTCGGACTGATCCACCCGGGGGACAATCCGGGCATCAACTATTGACGCTTTGTGCGGCGCGGCGGCTCAGGTGGCGTCGCGCATAAGGCACAGGCCGCTTCCTTTAAGCGCCTTGATGAACCGGTCTACGTCTGCCTCGTTGTTATAGGCATGAAAGCCCGCACGGACGTTTCCGTCACGGCATGAGGTGATGATGTCCTGATCGATGAGCCGTGCCACTAGTGCATTGTCGTCCCGCGCGCGAACCGCGACCATTGGCCCGCGCCTCGTGTCATCATTTGGCGTCGCGACCGCGATATTCTCTTCGGCGAGCCGGTCGAGCGTGAGGCGCGTAAGGGCGCGAACACGTTCTTCGATAACGTCCACGCCGAATCCAAGAATCAGGTCAAGCCCCGCCTGTGCCATGTAGAGGCTCGGGACCGGCGGCGTACCGCCCTGGAAACGCCGGGCCCCAGGGCCGGGATCGTTGGCAAAGATATCCATTGCGTGGGTGTCGGCTTGTGCGAACCAGCCCGACGTTGTTGGCACCAGCGTGGGAGCCAGCGAGTCGCGGACCCAGAGGAAGCCGATCCCGGCGGTTCCCAACAGATATTTGAGCATTCCCCCGACGCAGAAATCCACACCCAGCGCGCCGGGATCGATCGCTTCCGTGCCAACCGACTGGAAACAGTCAAGAATGACCAGCGCCCCCCGCTCATGCGCGATGCGCACGACCTCGCGGACATAGTCCGTTGAAAGCTTGCCACCGTGCCGGTAACAGACGTGGGAAAGGGCCACGATTGCCGTGTCCCGATCGATCGTCGATTCAAAATGCGAAAGCGGTATGGTGCGATCATCGGCTTCCGCAACATGGACAACCCGGGCACCACGTTTTTCCTGCGCGTGCCAGATTTGCGCGCTGGTCGGGAATTCATAGTTGCTGACGACGACCTTGCGCCGTTGGCCGAAATCGATGCTGCTCGCCACCGCGTTGATCCCCGCCGAAGCGGACGCCGTCACTGCGATTTCGGCAGCCTGCGCGCCCAGTAGCGTAGCCATTTGCCGACGGACATCTTCCTCCAGCCCAACCCAGCCGCCCCAGTCCGCACCGCGTTCGATCCGGTCGGAGAGATATCGCTCCATGGAAGCGCGAACTCTGTTCGCAAGAAGACCATAAGATCCGCTGTTGAGGTACACCTTGGTCTCGGTCGTCGGGAACTGAGCACGAAATTGGCTGAAATCGGGACTCCCGGGCATTCACTTTCACTCCGTGTGGCGATATACATGTCAATATATATGAAAACGTCTGTAAAAATAGCCCTATTTCGTCAAATGGGTCGGATGTTGGCGATAGATGCAAAGATTGACCGTCGCGCGGGTTGCTATAGGCTGATCGGGTGACCAACGTGACAAAGAACAAGGCGCAACAGCGGCCGCCGGCCGCGCCACAGGCTCCGGTCGGGAACAATTGGCTCGATGATTATCTGCCCTATCAGCTTTACCGGCTGACGAACCGTTTGAACCAGCGGCTCCAGGCGCGGCTGCGCAGCCAGGGCGTCAAGCCTTCACGGTGGCGGGTGTTAAGCGTGCTGCGGTCGCGCGGGACGTTGACGATCGGAAAGATCGCCGACCACACGTTGATGGAGCAACCGACGGTCAGCCGGGTCATCACCCAACTTGAAAAGGAGGGGCTGGCGACACGGCAGGTATCGGCCGGCGATTCGCGGGCAACGGAGGTTTCGCTGACTCCTGCCGGCATCCGGAAACTCGATGCGATCGTGGTGACTGCACATCACCACCAGCAGGAAGCGCTGGCCGGCCTGTCGCCTGCCGAACTCGATACGCTTCGCGCCATACTGGGCCGCATTGAACAGAATATCGATCTCCACCAGTGACGTTGACAAGGCTCTGATGACGGATGCAGTTCCGACATTGCCCGGCCATGCAGGGGCAATCACCTTCTTCTATTACGACGAGCTTGATGCGGCAGTTCGTTGGTATCGCGATGTGATCGGGTTCGAGCCCGTCATGGTCGAGGACTGGATGGCGTTGTTTCAGGTAACGCCGGGCCATCGTCTGGGCCTTGTCGGAGCGGCGGAAGGTAGCCAGTCACCTGTTGCCGGGCCAAACAAGGGGGCAATGCTCTCGATTGAAACCGATTGCCTCGAGGATTGGTACAGGAGGCTCCAGGAAATGGGCGCGGACGGACTGGATGATGGCTTCCAGCCCGGGTGTCGCGGGAGGACGATCGAATTCCGCGTTCGCGATCCGGGCGGATACTATGTCGAATTCTTTCGCTGGGTAACGCCAGCTTAGGCAAACTCGGGACTATCGGGTCGAGGCTTCCCGCAGTCGGGCGATGTCATCATGCCGCGTGTTGCTTCCGCTATCGCCTGCAGCGGTGCGCATGTTGCGCAATGTGGCGAGCGAGCGGATGAGGGCCTCAAGAGGCGGTCCGCTGGCGGTGATTCCTTCAAGGCGCTCGGTCGGCAAGGATTCTGCCGGCTGTTCTATGAACCGTGCGACCAATTGGTCGTGATGCTGCGTGGCGGTCTTGCCAAACAGGTCGACGATTTCGAGAAACAGGCCGGCATTGTGCCGCCACAAGGCGCCTGGCTCACCCGTGTCCAGTGCAAGGAGGAATTCGTCGAGCAGGCTGCGATGCGCCATGCAGTCCCTCAGCCGCGCCTGATCTGCGGGCAGCATGAACAGCATCTTGTCGACGAGAAGCTGTGCATAATAGGGATCGTTGGCGCGACAGAGGCCCAGCAACAGGTCGATTTCGTTGATGCCTGAAAAGTCGCCCGCATTGGCGCCGCGATATTCCTGCCGGCCGACGCGATAGGGCTTGTAGTAGGGGCGAACGCTGTAGAAAAACCGTTCAATATCAAGCGCCTCGAACAGTTTCCTGTTTATGGCGATAACGTCGCGCAAGGCCGCTGCCGCAGCGGCGAACTGGACATCCGCAACTGGATTCGTAACGCCCAGCGGGAGGATGCGGGCGAGCGCGTCGGCGGCACGCTGGAACGACAGGATGGCACGCGTATTCTCGTCGATAAACAGGAATTCGTCGGTGAGCGAGGTAAAGCTCTTGCGCACCCCGTCGATGGCGCGGTTGTGCGTTGCCAGATGAGCCGTTGCAAAGCGCGGGGCCATTCCGATCGACGCGCCGACATGAAGCGCAAGCGACGAAGCTTCGGGAAAGGGCGAACGGTCTTCGCGTGCGGGATTTGTGAGTTCGTGCCGCCTTAGCGAAGCGAGGTAGAGCCCGACATTGCCCAGCACGTCAAAGCCGCTTTCAAAACCGTCGCCGGTATTGCCTTCCTGCCAGAGCGCAACGACATGAACCTGCCCTTCGTCACGGATCGCAGACTTGATTGCGTCGCCGACGCCGACGACATTCGAGTGATCCTCCTGCGCGAAATAGAGATCCTCAAGCGCGGTGTTCATTTCGACAAAAGCGCCGCGGATCCAGCGGTCAAAGGCGATTGCAGCAGCCGACATTCCTATTCCTTCGCTCGTAAACTGAACTAGCGCTTGTGCGGCCGCAAGACATTATCGATGTCGCGCTCAAGCGGCGCCTCCTGGCGAGGCAATGGGGCGCCGGGGGATTGCGCGATTGTTTCGCCATACCGCCATGAGGCCGGAGCAATCGCGACAAAGCGGGCAAGGCCTCCGGTTCCGCCTTCCGGCCGGGCGAAGCCGATCGCAACCAATGCACCTGCCTCGGGAACCTGATCAAGATTTGTCACGCCTTCCGCCTGCGCAAAATCATGCGTCAGCAGCCAGCGCTCCGCCACGAGGTCGGGCGTTGCGTCGGTATCGAACGGCTCATGGCCGTGAAAAAGGATGTGGCGTTCAAGATGAAGGAATTTGAGTGCGTCGACCGAGATTCCGGGGAAGGGGCGCGCCAGGAATCGGTCGGGCTCGCGCCAGTGCTTCGACCAGTCGCTGCGGAACATTACCACCGCGCCCGCGGGAATCTTTCCGTGGCGATGCTCCCAGGCAGTAATATCGCCGATCGTCGCCACATAGCCCGGGTCCGCACGCGTTTTTTCCGAGACGTCAATCACGACGAGCGGGCGCAGCGCGATGGTTGCCGGGAAATCGCTGATCGTCGCGCCCAAGGCGCTACCGTGCGCCGGCGGGTCAAGCTGGGTGCCAATCTGGTCGGTTGGAAAGTCATAGGCCGTAATCCCCGCTGCCTGTTCGGCATAGGTGAAGGCTTCGCCCTTTTTGATCAGCCCGGGGACGTCGATAGCCGCTCGAGCCGGCGAGACACGCAGTCGCCCAAAGCCCGGCCAAGCAGGATCGCCCGGCGCAAAGGCGTGGGTCAGGCCGATATATTTCGCGCCCTCCAGCTGCGATTGATATGTGGGCCACAAGCCCGGCGCCGAAATATTTGCGCATCCCGCCACCAGCAGGGCAATCGCCCCGATACTATTCCGCATTGTGAGCGCTCCTCCCGGAATGGCGCAAGACATTTTGGTACGGCTTCCGGTGCGCCGAGGCGACGCCGATCCGACTGCTTTGATCACTTTCCTATTCACGTGATTATGTTGCCAAAATGCAACAAGCTTCAATCTTTGTCCAATATTTTATCCATTATGACCTCTCGGGTGCCTCGATTCATATATTTTAGGTTGAAAATAAATTTTCGTTGAGCGAGCTTCCATTTGCGGATGCCGACTTCGGGTCAATGACTGCCCCGACGTTGCGGTTGCCGCCGATTCACAGGCCTTCCGGCCAAGCCCCGGACGGCCATCGCTCGACAAGGGGTGACCAGATGACTCAAGCCCGACTCCGCCACCTTCTGCTGTTCACTGCCAGCGGCATTATCGCCACCTCGCTTGCTGCGCCGGCCTGGGCGCAAAACAGCGCGCCTGCGACAGCATCCGCCGATGCCGACTCCCAGACCGAAGTCGCGGACATCATCGTCACGGCGACGAAGCGCGGCGACGAGGCACTCCGCAATGTTCCGATCGCGATCCAGGCGCTGACGGGCGACACGCTCACCAAATCCGGTGCAACGCAGTTCAGCGATTATGCCACGCGGGTGCCCAGCCTTTCGTTCCAGGATCTTGGTCCGGGCGACAAGAAATACATCATCCGCGGCATCAACTCGACGGGCGCCGCAACCGTTGGCGCCTATTATGACGAAGCCGTGATCAGCGCCGACAACCGCAATGATGGCGGCGGCCGCAATACCGATATCCGCCTGTACGATATCGAGCGGATCGAAGTGCTGAAGGGCCCGCAAGGCACGCTTTACGGCGCCAGCTCGGAAAGCGGCACAATCCGGATCATCACCAAAAAGCCCGACATGCTCAATTTCGGCGGCTACATCGCTGGCGAACTGTCGGCCACGCACAAGGGCGGCACCAACTATAACATCAACGGTGCGCTCAACCTGCCGATCGTCGAGGATAGGCTGGCCGCACGCGTGGTCGGTTGGTATGTCGATGATAGCGGCTTTATCGATCAAACGCGCGTTCCTTCCGGCTTGCTGAAGAACGTCAATAATGATCGCACATCGGGTGGCCGTGCCACGCTGCGCTACACGCCGACGGAGAATTTCGCGCTGACGGCCTCCGCGACGATTCAGGATACGCACTCGAACGGGTCTTCGCGTTACACGCCGCCGGGCACGCTCTCCTTCTCGACGGTCGGATTTCCGGCCGTGCCGGGCGGCGACCTGATCAATACCGATCTGACGCGCAGCCCGCTTGATGACAAGGTCAAGATCTACAGCCTGACCGGGGAGTATGATTTCGGCAGCGGAAGCCTTGTTGCGACCACCAACTATTTCGATCGCCGCATGCGCTTCACGTTCGACTCGTCGCCAATCCTGTTCTTCTTCGGCGTGCCGATTCCCGGCATCACCATTCAGCCCCAGTCCCGGCGGATCTGGTCGAACGAATTGCGCTACGCCTCCAAATTCGATGGCCCGTTCAACTTTGTCCTCGGCGGCTTCTATAGCCACGAGAAATCGGACTTCGACGTGGAGGTCGTCCGTTCGAACGACCTGGGCGAACCGAGAGGGCCGTTTACGCGCCTGAACAGCGACGACGCCCTGTCGAACCCGAACGGCAACACCTTCTTCGGGCGCTTCGACAACAACCGGCTGAGCCAATATGCCGTTTTCGGGGAAGCAACTTTCGCGTTCACACCCGAACTCAAGGCGACGGTCGGTGCGCGCTATTTCCACAACAAGCTCAATTCGACCCAGGAAACCACGCATCCCTTTGGCGGCTTCGGTCCCAACCCGCCGGGTGTGCTGCAGAACAGCGCGAACGACCACAAGACCACATTCAAGGGTAACCTCAGCTGGAAGCCGAACGAGAGTGTGCTGGTCTATGCAACGGCGGCACAGGGGTTCCGCACAGGGGGCCTCAACCAGGCGGACCTGCCCTTCGCTTCGGGTATTCCGCGCAGCTACGATTCCGACTCGCTATGGAACTATGAGCTTGGCACCAAGTTGACTCTGGCCGACAAGCGCCTGCGGATCGACGCAGCGGTCTATCACATCGACTGGTCGAACATTCAGGTCCGTGCCGTCGATTCGACGGGCGCGTTCCCCTTTACGACCAATGCCGGTGGCGCGTCCGTCGATGGTGTGGAGGCTGATATAAATGCTGTCATTGCCAGGGGCGTGACGCTCGCAGCGGGTGGTTCCTACCAGAATGCCAAGCTGACGTCGGACCAGCCCGGACCGACTCCGCGCCCGGGCAATCTTGGCCTCGACGGTGATCGTATCCCGAACGTCCCCCGTTTCGGCGGCAGCGTCAATCTGGATGTCGATCGGCCATTGAGTGGAACGTTCAACTACCTGATCCACGCCGATGTCAGCTATCACGGCAGCTCGCATACCACGCTTGCGGCCAATACGACGCGCGATCCGTTCGATGTCCGGCTGCAAAGCTACACGCTCGTCAATCTGCGGCTGGGTATCAAGAACGATCTCTGGACCGCGGCTGTGTTTGCCCGCAACCTGTTCGACAAGCGCGCGCAGGTCGATGCGATTTCATCTTCGCAGGATCCTCTGGCCCTCATCACCGTGCGGCCGCAGACATTCGGCGTGAGTCTGTCACGCAAGTTCTGACGCCGATAATGCCGGCGGTCCCCACCCTCCCGGGGACCGCCGGTTCTTGTCATTCCAGATCTACCCTAGCTCTAGGCCGCGTTGTAGAGCGGCGCCTGTGCGTTCAGGTCCGATACCGCTTTCGCGAACACGCGCCCTTCATCGTCCTTGAGCGCCGCTTCGCGTAGCCGCCGCACCGCCTCCGCTCCTTCGCCGCGCGTGGCCAGCGTCGGCAGCAGGCGCATGATGATCGCGAAATTGTGCAATCCCCGGCTGTGGGTATCGCCATAGCCCTTTACCAGCCGCTGGCAGCGAATGACTTCCAGGGCGAGCGCAGGATTGCTCCGCGCGGCATTGAGCGCTGACGTCAGCCAGCCGTCGATCCGCTCCATTTCAACGGCGAAGCGGTAAGTGCCGCGCCTGAAACGCCTGAGCCGCGCCAGCAGGTACAGCATCATGAAACCCGCCGGACTGGAGGTGGTGATGGTGCGATCGCGCTCGATCAGCGACGCTATCCGCGATCTGGCGCGGTCAGACTGCATCAGCCGCCGCCCAAGCCAGTTCGGCATCATGTCGCAAAATTCCTCGAAGCGCGGGTGCATGAATTCCGTCACACGAACCACATGCTCGGGCCGAGCCCGGACATCTTCCAGTACGCGCGTGAGGCGCGCGCTGCGGGTCTTTAGGTCGGCGACTCTGATCACGTCTTCATAGGCCATCCACAACGCCAGGTGGCGGGCGGCTTCGCGTGTCAGCGGCCATTCGTCGCGACCTCCGGTCAATTGCCGCTCAGCTCCCGCGATCGCTTCCAGACGATCAATATAAGTGCCCGCATAAGCGGCATCCTGATAGTCAACGAGTCGCTCGACACCCATGGTCGCGATTGCTCGTACGGCATCGGGCAAGCGCTCGGCCACCGCGCGCCTGAGCGCCTTGATCGTCACAAGCATTTTGTGCGGCCGGGGAGCCTCCTCCTCAGTCGGTGCCGCCGGAGTCTGGGCAAGATCGAATGCGGCCGAAAAGGCACGCAGGCTGGATTCTACACCCACGCCACCACGCCTGATTGCCGCTTTGAATGCGTCGCGCGGAAAGGGCAGGGCGCCCGATCCCGCAAGAGCACCGAACAGCGCGGCGCTTATGACGCTGCCCTCGCGTTCGGCAAGCGCGTTGAGATCGGCCAGCACGAGGCGCCGGGCGGAAGTCCGACAGGCTTCAAGGACTCGGGCGGGGCTGGTGATGCCGTCTCCCATCGCCGATTTCTCGGCAATTGCAAAAATGCGATGGCTTGAGGCTATCAGCGTCGTGCGATCCGGCGTCACCAGCCCGCGCGCGATGGCGCGGCCTGCCTCCATCAATTCCGACGCGATCACGATATCGACGTCGCCGGGAACGGGCATGAGCGCCTGGACGGGCGCACGCCCCGCAGGGTCGGGCGGGCACAGTTCGAGATAATAGACCGTGGCGCCCGTCCGTTGCGCAACACCGGGCACCGAAGTTGCCTGCGCCACCCAGCCTTCGGCTTCGCCAAGCGAAACGATCCAGTCGGCGAGCACGCCGCCGCCCTGTCCACCAAGCGCGTTTACCGAGATACGGACCGGCTTCATGCCGCGCGCGCCAGACGGCGTCGATCGGCCCCGGCCTGCAAGCGCCGGATGAAGGCCATCGAGACGCGGCGCCAAAGGCGATCGCCCCGCCCGGGGTTGTGCACGATATCGGCCCGCCAGAAGCTTGGGCAAAGCACTGCCGCATGGGCGATCTCGCCGCATACGCCGCAGCCGACGCAATCATTGTTCACCGCAGCCACAGGGTCTTCGCGCAAAGGATCGGGGTTGGGCTTGACGGTCAGCGAGGGGCATCCCGAAAGGCGGATACAGCTATGATCGCCGGTGCAGACATCCTCATCGACGCCGAAACGCTGGCGGACCATCCGCTTGCCGTTCTTCACCGCCTTCGCAAACAGGGGTTTTTCGCGCCGCTGTCGATTGAGCATGCATTCGGACTGGGCGATGATGACCTTCGGGCCGACGGTCGCGGTGGTCATTGCTTCCTTGAGCGTGGCCTTCATCTCCTTGAGGTCGTAAGTGCGCACCGTTCGCACCCAATCGACGCCGACGCCGCGTACGGCGCGCTCGATCTCGTGGCCGGTGCTGCGAACGCTGTTCTCGGCATGCGAGGACAGTAGGTCCTGCCCGCCGGTCGCCGCCGAATAGTCATTGTCGACGATGACCAGTACATTGTCGCTGCGGTTGAACACGGCGTTGCCCACCCCGCTGGTAAGCCCATTGTGCCAGAAGCCGCCGTCGCCCATCACGCTGATCGTTCGCTTGCCCGCGTCCTTGACGTTGAAGGCCGATGCCCCCGCCCAGCCAAGGCCATAGCCCATTGTCGTGTTGCCGATTTCGAACGGAGGCAGGATCGAAAACAGATGGCAGCCAATGTCGCATGAAACGTGGAACGGGCCGATTTCCTTGCGCAGCAGCTTCATTGCCGTGAAGACGGGGCGTTCGGGGCAGCCGGTGCAGAATCCCGGCGGTCGCTGCGGCACGTCGCTCATCGAAAGCGGCGAAGGCTTTCGAGCAGTGGGCGGGGGGCCGCCGGCGTGACGCTCGAGGAACGCGGCAAGCCCGTCGCCCAGTGCCTGCCCCGTATATTCGCCGGCGCGCGGCAGGACGTCCTTACCCACCAGGGCCGTCTCGACCCCATTTTGATGAAGGATCAGCGCAATTGCCTGCTCGATATATTCGGGCTGGCCTTCCTCGACCACCAGTACCGCCCGCTTGCCCACGCAGAAGCCCGCAATCTCTGCGTCGACAAGGGGGTAGGTGACGTTGAGGACGTGGATCGGAATCCGGCTTGCCCCATAGCGGTCGGCAAGCCCGGCAAGCTCGAGCGCCCGGATCAGGCCGTTATACATGCCGCCCTGAACGATGATGCCAAGGTCAGGGTGCAGATCGCCGTCGAACGTCTCGTTCAGCCGATGCTTCACGATATAGTCGATCGCCGCCGGCCAGCGGGACGCGATCTTTTCCTGTTCATGAAGGAAATTGGCCGGGGGCAGGACGATCCGGTCGGTATCGCGCACCGGCTGTTCCATTGCCTCGGTCAACGAAAAGGGAGACCGGCGATTGTCCTTCGCAACGAACGTCCCGTGCATATGGCACGCGCGAATCCGGAGCTCGAGCATCACGGGCGTGTTCGAGGCTTCGGAAAGGGCAAAGCCATGTTCGACCATATCGACAATCCGCGCCAGGTTGGGCCGCGGATCGAGCAGCCAGATTTGCGATTTCATGGCAAAGGCGTGGCTGCGCTCCTGCATGATCGAAGAGCCTTCGCCATAGTCCTCGCCGACGATGATGAGGGCACCGCCGGTAACGCCGCCGCTCGCGACATTGGCAAGGGCATCGGAGGCCACATTGGTGCCCACGGTCGATTTCCAGGTCACGGCGCCGCGCAGCGGATAGTTCACCGAAGCGGCCAGCATCGCGGCCGCCGACGCTTCCGACGCCGATTGCTCGAAATGAACGCCCAGCTCCATGAGAAGGGGGTTGGCATCGGCAAACACGTCCATCAGGTGGCTGATCGGCGCACCTTGATAGCCCCCGACATAAGCGACGCCCGATTGCAGCAGGGCCTTGGTGACGGCGAGAATTCCCTCACCGTGAAACGTATCGCCCGCGCCGAGGCGCAGGGTCTCTACTTCCTTGGCAAAGGAGCGCTCGGCCATGTCAGGCCGGAACCAGCGCGAGGACGCGCAACGGGCTGCCCGACCCGCGCACGATCTTCAGCGGTGGTGCAATGACAATGGCACCGGTCGGCGGCAGCTGGTCGAGATTGGTCAGGCTCGCCAGCCCGAACTTGTTGGCGCCGTGCATGAGCGTGTGGCAGGGAAAGGCCGGGTCGAAGGCAAAGGCCTGGCCCGCGTCGGTGCCCACCGTCTCCACGCCCACTCCGCGCACCTTGCGCTGTTCGGCGAGGAACGGAATCGTCGCGCTATGCCAGCCGGGTGTGTGCGCACCGTCTTCGTGGATGTTGAGAAAGGCGTCAGGGTCGGTCCGTTTCGACCAGTCAGTCCGGAAGAGGACCCAGCCGCCTTCGGCAATGCGGCCATGCTTCGCTTCCCACGCCTCGATATAGTCGATGGTCACAAGGAAGTCCGGATCGGCGGCGGCTTCCGCCGACGCATCGATCACAAAGGCCGGGCCGATGAACCTCTCGACGGGGATCGTGTCGGTCGCGTTATTCTCGTAATCCTTGCCGGTAATGAAATGGATGGGCGCATCGAAGTGCGTGCCCGTGTGCTCGCCGCACTTGAACCAGTTCCAGTACCAGGCCGGGCCCCGTTCATCATATTCGGACAAGACCTCGATCTCGAACGGCGGGTTCTGGACGAACTGCGGTGGCAGTTGCAGAACCGGCGTTTTCGGCTCGAGCGGCTGGGTCAGGTCGATCACACGAATCGAGCCGGTTACAAGGGCCGCTGCAAGCCCGTTCAGGATTTCGCTGCCGTCTGCCATCTGCCTTCATCCTCCATCGGGGCGTTCTTTCAAAAGGTGCCATACTCACGTGAATAGTCAAGTGATGACAGCCCGCCGCTATCTCGTTAGACGGGCTTCGATGTCTCGCGAATCTACCTCCCTGCAACTTGCCGATCCCGCCCATCCGGATTTCCTGCTCGCCGGTTCGCCGCTTTACTGGCTGGCGCGTGCATCGGGGCGCTATCGGCTCGACATGGATCTGGCGCTCAAGCCGATCGGCATGGACGTGCCCCGCTGGCGCGTGCTCGCCATTCTTTCCGAGCATGAGCCCGCGAGCGTTTCCGAGCTGTGCGAACACGCCGTGATCCGGCTCTCGACGATGACGCGTATCGTCCAGCGCCTGGCCGACACAGGTCTCGTCACCACACGCCAGCGCGAAGCAGACGGCCGGGTAACCGAAGTGAGGTTGACCGATGCCGGCCGTGAGGCTGCCGTGCAGGTTCACAAGCAGGCCAGCCGAATCTTCCGGCAGGGATTTGAAGGGTTTTCGGCCGAAGAAGTCACGACCTTGAACGAGATGCTCAAGCGCCTGTTCGACAATTTCGGCGCGGTGCCGCGCTAGGGCAGGAAGCCCTCGCTATCATCCCTCGGAGACGATCGCAGTCGCCTCGATCTCGACCATTGCCGCATTCTCCATCAAGGCCGATACCTCGATGACGCTCATGGTTGGGTAGTGAGTGCCGAACCATTTCCGATAAGCTTGGCCGATTGCCCTGCTCTGGGCCATATAGTCGGCGCGGCTTGTGATGAACCAGGTCATGCGCACGACGTCCGACGGGGCCGCGCCGCCTTCGGCAAGGATTGCAACGATATTGGCAAATGTCTGGGCGCATTGCGCGGCGAGGCCGTCGGCGAAGCGTCCTTCGGTATCCCAGCCGACCACGCCGGCGGTGACGACCAGCCGGCCGCTTGCGGTCATGCCGTTTGCATAGCCCTTGGGGCGGGGCCATCCCGCCGGTTGCAGCGTGCGCTTTTTCATTGGCCAGCCACCGCATGAGGCAATGGCTTGGCCTTGCGCTGCAAGTCCATCTGCTTTTCGCGAGTCTTGGCCGATTCTCGCACCAGTTGTGCCGCGCCGGGAAGGTAGGGCTTGGGAACGGCAACGGCATTCTTGCCGTACCAGGCCGCCGCGCGGAGCGCGAAGTAGGGGTCGGTCAGGTGCGGCCGCGCCAGCGCGACCAGGTCGGCCCGCCGGCATGCAATGATGGTATTGACCTGTCCCGGCTCGGTAATCGCGCCCACGCACATCGTTTTTACTCCTGCTACATTCTTGACCGCTTCGGAAAACGGCACCTGGTACATGCGCCCATAGACTGGCGCCTGATCGGGAACCGTCTGTCCTGACGATATGCTGATCAGGTCGCAGCCCGCGCCTGCAAATCCTTCGGCGATCGCGATCAGGTCGGTCTCGTCAAGGCCGCCCTCGTGCCAGTCGCTGGCCGATAGCCTGACCGACATCGGTTTCTCGGCAGGCCAGGCGGCGCGCATTGCCG
>Ga0209023_10000707_pt1 | contig 48537 bp, 52 predicted proteins | sample LakOneMetagenome_FD_187468 | JGI IMG/M metagenome (GOLD analysis project Ga0209023, IMG submission 187468) | Freshwater and sediment microbial communities from Lake Erie, Canada (SPAdes) (version 2) | ecosystem: Environmental > Aquatic > Freshwater > Lentic | place: Lake Erie, Canada... | reverse complement strand
AACGATCGACCGGACCAGAAGCAGGCTGGTGCGAAGTGTGATCGGATCGGCCCGATACCAGCCGGCGGCCGCCATCGCCGCGTCGAGATCGGCCGCAGTGCCGGCCAGTAGGATATTGATCGGATCGCCGGGGATATGCGCCGTGGTGGTGGCCCGCAGGTCGGCGACGGCGGGCGGGCGGCGGGTTTCGTAGCTGCGCCACAGGAACGGCAGGGTGACGTAGGAGAGACCCGCGTAGAAGACCAGCGCCAGTGCCAGCACTTTTGCAAGGGCCGAAAGTGATTTTCCTTTGGGCAAGCCGGCGGGCATGATCGGGTTGTGGCCTTGTGCCAGGGGTCGGACCGGGTCAGCTAACGGGCGGGGCGGGCCCCTGGCAAGCTGTGTTTGCGAATGGGGGTTGCAGATGGTCAAAGCGGGTCTTGCGGCGATATTGGGTGCGGCTCTTGTGATGGCGCTGGCATGGAGCGGGGTGCCGCTCGCGCTTGGCGCGCATCCGTTCTGGGCGGTGAAGGTCGGCTATTTCGGGGTCGGGGCCGGACTGTTGGCGGTGGCGCTGCTGGCGGCGATCGGGTTGCGGGCGCGCATGCTGGGGGTCATGGGGCTTTTGTCGATGATTGTCGCGGGGGCCATCGCGTCCGAAGGCAAGGCACGGTTCGCGGCGAGCTACGGCGACGACTTGGTGGCCGGGCGGATGTGGTTTTTCGGCTGGATCGCGATATGCGCCGCGCTTTTCGTGGTGGCCTTCGCCCTTTTCCGGGCGGTTCTGGTGGCCCGGCGCTGATCGGTGCGCCGCGCCCAGTTTTTGCGAAGGCCTGTGCGAAACCATTTTGGATCGGCCGGAAATGGCTCTAGACTTGGCGCACGGGCGGCGGCGCGGGATCGCCGAATGCCCGGAGTGAATGCGCTTGCGTGCCCCGGCCGCAGCCAGGATGGGAGGCCCTGAGATGATCATCTACCCGACGATCGAGATTCAGAACGGACGCTGCGTGAGCCTGACGCGCGGGCGGCTGGACGAGCCGGAAATCTGGCATGTGGACCCGTTGGCCAAGGCCAAGGAATTTGCGCATGCCGGTGCCGAATGGATGCATCTGACCGACCTTGACGCAGTGCGGGGCCTTAACACCAACCATGATCTCGTGCTCAGCATCATCCGCGGCGCGGGCCTCCCGGTGCAACTGGGGGGCGGGTTCCGGTCGCGGGGTCGGGTCGAGGAATGGATCGACCTTGGCGCCGGGCGTATCGTGATCGGCACGCTTGCCGCGCAAGAGCCGGCGATGGTCAAGGATCTGGCCAAGCGCCATGCCGACCAGATCGTGCTGACCGTCGATGTCTGGAAGGGCCATGTGATGATCGAAGGCTGGCGGACGACCAGCGCCTACACGGCCGAAGCGTTCATCGAAGCCTATGCCGGCACGCCCTTTGCCGCCATCGTGGTGACCGACGTGGGTGCCGATGCGCAGGAGTCCGAGGCGTCGCTGAGCATGATCGCGCGGCTGGCCGACCTGGCCAAGGTGCCGGTGATCGCCAGTGGGATCGTGCGTACTGTCGACGATATCGCCCGGCTGAAATTTGCCAGCCATATTTCCGGGGCTCTTGTCGGACGGGCGCTTTTCAACAAATCTGTCGATCTTGACGAGGCGCTCGCGGTCGCCAATGCCCGGGCCGAGAAGGTGGCAGCGTTCATTTGAGCCGCGTGCCCCCCGGGGGCCGGCCAGCGGCGGCAAGGGGGTGGCCATGGCGACGTTGGGGGAAATGTTCGGCGCAGGCCGGGTAGAGACCTTCATGGGCCTGCCCCGGTGCGATGATCTGGCCGAACTTTCGGCGCATATTGCGATCATCGGGGCGGATGCCTGCACGTCCTATGCCAAGGTCGGCGCCTATTGCGCGGGCGGGCCGGCGGCGATCCGGGCCGGTGGCGCGCACTATGCGGCGAACCTTGGCCACATGAATTTCGACCTTGGCGGACCGGTCTTTCCGGGTGGTGTCGATGCGGTCGACGCAGGCGACCTGCCGCAGGTCGATGGCGACGGGCCGGGAAACCGGGCGCGCATCGCCGAGGCGGTCGGCACGGTTCTGCGCCGGGGCGGAATACCGGTTCTGCTGGGGGGCGATGATTCCGTGCCGATCCCGATGATCGCGGCCTTTGGGCCTGTCGGGCGAAAGGTGCATATTCTTCAGATTGATGCCCATATCGACTGGCGCGACGAGGTGCAGGGCGAACCGCTTGGCCTGTCTTCGACCATGCGGCGCGCGTCGGAAATGGCCCATGTGGCGGGGATCGTTCAGGTGGGGCAGCGCGGGATCGGCTCGGCCAGGCTTTCCGATGTGGTCGATGGCGAACGGGCCGGCGTGACCTTCGTTTCGGCGCGCGAGATGGCCCGCGACGGGGCGGGGCGGGCACTTGCGGCGATACCGCAGGGGGCCGAACTGATCGTCTGCCTCGATTGCGATGCGCTTGACCCCGCGATCATGCCGGCGGTGATCGGCCGAACTGCCGGGGGCCTTTCCTATTGGGATGTGGTGGACCTGATCGAGGGCGCGGCGGCGCGGGCGCGGATCGTGGCCTTCGACATGGTCGAATTCATGCCGGCGCGCGACATCGACGGGCAGGGCGCGCTGGTTGCCGCACAGCTTCTGCTGGCGGTTCTGGGGATTGTTGCACGCCAGGGATAGAGCCTGTATCAGAGGCGCGATGATCTGATTGCCTGGGAGTAGCCAATGCGCCGCGTCGTTGTCACGGGTCTTGGAATGGTCACGCCGCTGGCCTGCGGCGTGGAAGAGACCTGGAAGCGCCTTTTGGCCGGGCAATCCGGCGCGGGGCCAATCACGCGGTTCGATGCGTCGAACGTGGTCACGACCTATGCCTGCGAAATCCCGGTGGGTGACGGAAGCGACGGCACGTTCAACCCCGATCAGTGGATGGAGCCGAAGGACCGCCGCAAGGTGGACGATTTCATCCTTTACGGGATGGCGGCCGCACAGATGGCGGTCGAGGATGCGGGCTGGATGCCCGAGGATCTGGAAGGCCGGCTGCGCACCGGGGTGATGATCGGCTCGGGCATCGGCGGGCTGAATTCGATCGCCGAAACCGCCGTTCTGATCAAGGAAAAAGGGCCGAGACGCGTGTCGCCCTTCTTCATTCCGGGCGCGCTCATCAACCTCATCTCGGGGCAGGTGTCGATCCGCTACGGGTTCAAGGGACCGAACCACGCGGTTGTCACCGCCTGTTCGACCGGTGCCCATGCCATCGGTGATGCGGCGCGGCTGATCCAGTGGGGCGATGCGGATGTGATGATCGCGGGCGGTGCGGAAAGCCCGATCAGCGAGATCGGAATTGCCGGATTCAATGCCTGCAAGGCGCTGTCAACCAAGCGCGGCGACGAACCAGAGCGCGCAAGCCGTCCCTATGACGCCGACCGCGACGGATTCGTGATGGGCGAGGGCGCGGGGGTGGTCGTGCTGGAGGAATACGAGCATGCCAAGGCGCGCGGTGCAAAGATCTATGCCGAGGTGCTGGGCTATGGCCTGTCGGGCGATGCCCACCATATCACCGCACCTTCGGACGACGGCGAAGGTGGCTACCGCGCGATGGAGGCGGCGCTGAAGCGCGCCGGCCTGACCCCGGACAGGGTGGATTACATCAACGCGCACGGAACCTCGACGATGGCCGACACGATTGAACTCGGCGCGGTCGAGCGGCTGCTGGGCGATGCCGCGTCGAAAGCCACCATGTCTTCAACGAAATCGTCGATCGGCCATCTCTTGGGTGCGGCGGGCGCGGTCGAGGCGATTTTCTGCGTGCTGGCCTTGCGCGATCAGGTGGCGCCGCCGACGATCAATCTCGACCATCCGGCGGTCACGCCCAAACTCGATCTGGCCCCCAACAGGGCAGTCAAGCGCCGGATTGACGTGGCGCTGTCCAACAGTTTCGGTTTTGGTGGCACCAACGCGTCCCTGGTCCTTGGCAGGGTCGGCGGCTGATGTGGCGCCACATCGTCTCGAACTTCCTGACCATCGGCATCTTGCTGCTGGTGGCCCTGGCGTCGGTGATCGGCTGGGCAAAGAACCAGTATGTGGTGCCGGGTCCCCTGGCCGAGGCAATCTGCTTCAAGGTCGAGCGCGGGTCGAACTTTCGCCGGGTGGCCGATGATCTGGCGGCCAAGGGCGCAATCTCGCATCCCTATATCTTCAAGGTTGGTGCCGACTATGCGGGGCGGACGCAGAACCTGAAGGCAGGGTCGTATCTTATCGCCGCCGGGGCGTCGATGACATCGGTCGTGGCGACGCTGACCGGCACCGGCCAGTCGACCTGCGGGTCCGAGATCAATTATCGGATCGGCGTGACCGCGACGGATATTGTCGTGAGCGAGCTTGATCCCGCGACCGCCACGATGAAGGAGCTGGTCAAGTTCGATCCGGCGGCAATGCCGGCGCCCGCACAATATGCGGATCTGGTGAAATCGGGCGAGGCCCGGCTGCGGGTGACATTGGCCGAAGGGGTGACAAGCTGGCAGGTGGTCGACGCCCTGTCGCGGGCCGATTTCCTGACTGGCGATGTCAAGGACATGCCGGCGGAAGGATCGCTGGCACCGCAGCAATACGAGGTCGAACGCGGCGGCACGCGCGCGGCGCTGGTCGCCGAGATGCAGCAGGCGCAAGCCGCGGTTCTGAAGAAGCTGTGGGATGGGCGCGCCACCGGGTTGCCCTACAAGTCGCCGGCCGAGGCGATGATAATGGCCTCGATCGTCGAGAAGGAAACCGGGGTCGCGGCCGAGCGGCCCAAGGTGGCGAGCGTCTTTCTGAACCGCCTTGCGCAGGGGATGAAGCTGCAAACCGATCCGACGGTGATCTATGGTCTGACCAAGGGCAAGAGCAACCTTGGCCGCGGCCTGCGGCAAAGCGAGCTTCGGTCGAACACGCCCTACAATACCTATGTGATCGATGGGCTGCCCCCCACGCCGATCGCCAACCCCGGCGCTGAGGCGATTGCCGCAGTGCTCAATCCGGCCAAGACGAACTATCTTTACTTCGTTGCGGACGGCACCGGCGGCCATGTCTTTTCCGAGACGCTGGAAGAGCATAACGCGAACGTCGCCAAATGGCGCAAGATCCAGACGGATCAGGGCACGACGGGCAACTGATAGCGCTACTGGCGTGGGTTCTGCATGGTGCTGGAGACGGCAAAAATCTGCGGAACCGGAAGTTATATCGCGCCTGGCTTGGGCGTGATAAATTGGGCCGTGGGGCGATGAACGGCACTGAATCCGTCGCGGGCAGCCAGACGGGAGGACGCTATGGCGGTTCACAATGGAAAGTGTTTTTGCGGTAACGTGGCGCTTGAAGTTTCAGGCGACCCGCTGGCAATGGGTTATTGCCATTGCGCGTCGTGCCGGTCCTGGTCGGCGGGGCCGGTGAATGCCTTCACGCTGTGGAAGCCCGAGAATGTGAAGGTGACCAAGGGGGCCGACCGGATCGGTCAGTTCGCCAAGAGCGCAAATTCGGTGCGCAAGTACTGCAAGGATTGCGGTGGCCATCTGATGACCGATCATCCAGCCTGGGGTATCACCGATGTCTATGCGGCGACGTTGCCCGGATTGGCCTTCGCACCGGGCGTGCATGTGAACTATGCCGAGACGGTTCTGCCGATGAAGGACGGATTGCCGAAAATGCGCGACTTTCCGGCCGATCTGGGCGGAAGCGGGCAGACGATGGCCGAGTAGCGGCCGGCGTGGTTAACGAAAGATTACCGTAGAGGCCGCTAAGTCTTTGACGTAAAACGGTTTTGCTTGACTTTGCGAGCGGTCAAGGCTATACCTTCGGACATGCTAGAAGAAGTGGGCGAGCGGCGGGGGGAAACCCTTTCGCCGCTTTTTCACTTCGCTCGTGCGGACGGCATGAGAGGCGGGCGCAGGACTGTATGACAACAAGGCTTTGGGCTGACGAGCTGACGGACAAATCTCTGATCCAGCAGCTGGAGGAGCTTTACCGCGAGGTGGTGAACGAAGTGTTCGCTGCGATCCGGGTGATCAGATCGGGCGAACTGGACAAGAAGGAGACGACGCAGGCGGTCAAGGACCTGCGCACCTTTCTTCAGCTTGTCCTCGAGGAAAGGGCGAAGGTTGCCAAACTTGAAAAACATGACGCGGGCGTCGTTTACGACTACGCGCTCGACTTCGATGCGGCACGAACTGAGATCGGCCGCCGCCTGGCTTGCCTCCGCGATGCCGGGGGTGGCTGAGGAGTTTCTGAGCGGGCTTTCCGAAGAGGCGCTGATGGCGCTGCCGTGGCTGTTCGAGTTCTGGGCGCTGCCGCATCAGCTACCGCCCGAGGGGGCCTGGAAAAGCTGGGTCATCATGGGAGGGCGTGGGGCGGGCAAGACCCGTGCCGGCGCCGAATGGGTGCGGGCGCAAGTCGAAGGGGCGCGGCCGCTGGATGCGGGGCGTGCCGCGCGGGTGGCGCTGGTTGGCGAGACCATAGATCAGGTCCGCGAGGTGATGATCTTTGGCGACAGCGGCCTTCTGGCTTGTTCGCCCCCCGACCGCAAACCGGTCTGGGAGGCGGGTCGGCGGCGGCTGGTGTGGCCGAACGGGGCGATGGCGCAGGTCTTTTCGGCGCATGACCCCGAAAGCCTGCGGGGGCCGCAGTTCGATGCGGCCTGGGTCGACGAGTTGGCCAAGTGGAAGAAGGCGGAAGAGACCTGGGACATGCTGCAGTTCGCGCTGCGCCTGGGCAAGAACCCCCAGCAGGTGGTGACGACGACACCCAAGAACGTGGCGGTGCTGATGGCGATCCTGAAGAACCCGACAACGGTCGTGACCCACGCACCGACCGAGGCGAACAAGGCCTATCTGGCGGCGTCGTTCCTGGACGAGGTGCGGGCGCGCTATGGCGGCACGCGGATCGGGCGGCAGGAACTGGAGGGCGTGCTTCTGGAGGATGTCGAGGGCGCGCTTTGGACGACGGCGATGCTGGAAGGCTGCCGGCAGGCGCCGCCCGAGCGGTTCAGCCGGGTGGTGGTGGCGGTCGATCCGTCGGTCGCGGGCAAGGAAGGGTCGGACGATTGTGGGATCGTGGTGGTTGGCGCGGTGACCGAGGGGCCGCCGCAGGAATGGCGGGCCTGGGTGCTGGAGGACGCGACCGTGTCGGGGGCTTCGTCCAAGACCTGGGCCGAGGCGGCGGTTGCGGCGATGAAGCGGCATGCCGCCGACCGGATGGTGGCCGAGGTCAATCAGGGCGGCGCGCTGGTCGAGGATGTGGTGCGCCAGGTCGATCCGATGATCGCCTTTCGCAAGGTATCGGCGAGCCAGGGCAAGGCCGCGCGGGCCGAACCGGTGGCAGCGCTCTACGAACAGGGGCGCGTGCATCATCTGCGCGGGCTTGGGGCGCTGGAGGATCAGATGTGCCGGATGGCGCGGTCGGGCTATACGGGCAAGGGCAGCCCTGACCGGGTGGACGCGCTGGTCTGGGCGCTGACGGAACTGATGATCGGCCCGGCGGCGGATTGGCGCAACCCGCGGGTGCGCAGCGTCTGACGACGACGCCGGCGGCGGCGGCGGAGGCCTCCGGCGGGGATATTTGGACCACAATGAAATTGGCAGTGCCGGTTTCTTTCAGGTCTTGCAGGACATGGAGAATGGGATGGCTTGGAATTTTTTCCGGCGCGGGGACACCGTGCCCGAGGTCAAGGCCTCGGCGACGGGGCGGGTGGTCAGTTGGGGATCGTCGGGCCGGGTGGCCTGGAGCCCGCGCGATATGGTCAGTCTGATCCGGACCGGCTTTTCCGGCAATCCGGTCGGGTTCCGGGCGGTCAAGCTGATTGCCGAGGCGGCCGCGGCACTGCCGCTGGTCGCGCAGGACAGCGACCGGCGCTATGACCTGCATCCGCTCTTGGACCTGATCCGGCGGCCCAATCCGGGGCAGGGGCGGGCCGAGTTTTTCGAGGCGCTTTACGGCCAGCTTCTGTTGACCGGGAACGGTTATGTAGAGGCGGTGGGCGGTGTCGGGCTGCCGGTGGAGCTGCATGTTCTGAGGTCGGACCGGGTGAATCTGGTGCCCGGTGCCGACGGCTGGCCGGTGGCCTATGATTATGTGGTTGGCGGGCGCAAACATCGGTTTGACATGACCGGGCCGGTCGATCCGATCTGCCATATCAAGAGCTTCCACCCGCTGGACGACCATTACGGCCTGTCGCCGATGCAGGCCGCGGCGGTGGCGGTCGATGTTCATAATTCGGCGAGCGCCTGGTCGAAGGCGCTTTTGGACAATGCCGCGCGGCCGTCTGGGGCGATCATCTACAAGGGATCGGACGGGCAGGGGCACCTGTCGGGCGACCAGTATGACCGGTTGATCGCTGAGATGGAGAGCCACCATCAGGGCGCGCGCAATGCCGGGCGGCCGATGCTGCTGGAGGGCGGGCTCGACTGGAAGCCGATGGGGTTCAGCCCGTCGGACATGGAGTTCCAGAAGACCAAGGAGGCGGCGGCGCGGGAAATAGCCGTGGCCTTCGGGGTGCCGCCGATGCTGCTCGGGGTGTCGGGCGATGCGACCTATGCGAATTACCAGGAAGCCAACCGCGCCTTTTACCGGCTGACCGTTCTGCCGTTGGCAACGCGGGTGACGGCGGCGGTCGCCTATTGGCTGTCGACGCATCTGGGCGAGCAGATCGACCTGCGGCCCGATCTGGACCAGGTGCCGGCGCTGGCTGGCGAACGCGACCAGCAATGGGCCCGCGTCGGGGCGGCAAGCTTCCTGACCGATACGGAAAAGCGCGTGATGCTTGGCCTGCCGAGATTGTCCGAGGGGAACTGAGGCATGGGCACGGGGGCGGCGGGTTCGCGCTATCTGAAAGAGCCGTTCGACTGGGTGCAAGAGCATCGGTTCGAGGCAACGGAAAAGATCATGGCGGTGCAGTTCGAAGCGGTCGACCGGCGGCTGGAACGGATCGAGGCGATGATTCTGGGTGTGGAAAAGCGGTTGTGGATGACGGTGTTCGGCGTGGTCGGGGTGATCCTCAGCCAGGCGGTGCAGTCGATCTTGCAGTTCACACCGAAATAGGAGCGACGCGATGGCGGCAAGTGACTACGGGCTGGAAACCAAGTTCGCCCGTCTGGGTGAAGAGATCGCCCTGACCGACGGTTCGGTGATCGAGGGCTATGCCTCGCTGTTCGGGATCACCGACAAGGGCGGCGATGTGGTGGTGGCCGGCGCCTATGGCCGGTCGCTGAAAAAGCTTTCGGCCGAAGGGCGGGCGGTCAAGATGCTGTGGCAGCACGATCCGGCGCAGCCGATCGGCGTCTGGGAGGCGATCAGCGAGGATGCCAAGGGGCTGAAGGTGCGCGGGCGTATCCTGAGCGAGGTTGAAAAGGGCCGCGAGGCGATGGCGCTGATCGCAGCAGGGGCGATCGACGGGCTTTCGATCGGCTACCGCACGGTGACGGCGGAAAAGGATGCGAACGGCCACCGGCTGCTTCGCGAAGTGGAACTCTGGGAAGTGTCGCTCGTGACCTTTCCGATGCTTCCCGAGGCGCGGGTCGGGGCTAAGGGCGATCGGCCCGAGGCCCAGGCCCTGCGGGAGCTGGCGGCGGTTTTCGAGGACGCGCGCCGGATGCTGGCCTGCCGCTAGGCGGGCCTGACGCAACCCCCTGACGAGAGGTGATGGGTATGACGAAGACCGAGACGAAGGCTCGGGCCGGGGAAGGCGTGTCCGACGCTCCGGCCGAGGAAGTTAAGGCCGCGATTTCCGGGTTCATCCAGGAATTCAAAGGCTTTCAGGACGATATGAAACTGAAGTTGCAACAACAGGAAGAGCGACTGACCATGCTGGATCGCAAATCGTACAACGCCGGGCGCCCGGTTCTTTCGGCTGCCGTCGACCTTGAAGCCCCCCACAAGAAGGCGATTGGTGCCTATTTGCGGTCGGGCGAGGATGATGGCCTGCGCGGCCTGAACATCGAAAGCAAGGCGCTGAACACCCAGGTGAGCGCCGATGGCGGCTATCTCATCAACCCGGAAATGGCGGCACGCATTCAAGGTGTGCTGAGGTCGACCGCGTCGGTCCGGGCGGTGGCCAACGTGGTTCAGGTCGAATCGACAAGCTTCGACGTGGTCATCGACCGCACCGATCTCGGCTTTGGCTGGGCGACCGAACTTGCCGCCTTTGCCGAGACCACGACGCCGACCCTTGAGCGCATCTCGATCAAGCTGTTCGAACTGGCGGCGATGCCGAAAGCCAGCCAGCGGCTTCTCGATGACGCGGCCTTTGACGTGGAAGGCTGGCTGGCCGAGCGCATCGCGAACAAGTTCGCCCGGTCTGAAGCCGCAGCCTTTGTCAACGGCGATGGTGTCGACAAGCCCAAGGGGTTCCTCCACTATACCCCGGTCGCCAACAGCGCTTGGGCCTGGGGCAGCCTTGGCTATATCCCCACGGGCGGGGTCGGTGATTTCGCGCCTTCGAACGCCTCGGATTCGATCGTCGATCTGGTCTACGCGCTGGGATCGGAGTATCGCGCCAACGGCACGTTCATGATGAACTCGAAAACGGCCGGCGCGGTGCGCAAGATGAAGGATGCCGATGGCCGCTTCATGTGGTCGGACGGCCTGGCGGCGGGCGAGCCGTCTCGGCTGATGGGGTATCCGGTGCTGGTCGCCGAGGACATGCCCGACATCGCGGCCGACGCTTTCGCCATCGCCTTCGGCGATTTTCACGCGGCCTATACGGTTGTGGAACGCCCCGACTTGCGCATTCTGCGTGATCCGTTCTCGGCTAAGCCCAACGTGCTTTTCTATGCCAGCAAGCGCGTCGGCGGTGACGTGACCGATTTCAACGCGATCAAGCTTCTGAAGTTCGCAACCTCGTAAGGGGAATGAATGGGACCGGGGGTAAAACCCTGGCCCCGGGCGCGGGCCGCAGGGCCTGGCATTGTCTAGCTGCTCCCTCCGTCCGAGCAATGCCGGCTGGCCCGCGCCCATCCCGACGGTCGGATGGGCGCAATAATCGGAGACTACCCATGATGCTGACAGAGCAGACCGGCGTGCCGCAGGCCGCACTTCCGGTGCAGGAATTCAAGGACCATCTGCGGCTCGGCACCGGGTTTGCCGATGATGGGGTGCAGGATGTGCTGGCCGAAGGCTATCTGCGCGCGGCAATGGCCGCGGTTGAAGGCCGGATTGGCAAGATACTGATCGCGCGCGACTTTCTGCTGAGTCTGAACGCTTGGCGTGATGACGAGGCGCAAGCCTTTCCGGTGGCGCCGGTCGGCGCGATTTCGGTGGTCAACGTGCTCGACCGTGACGGGGTGGCGGCGCTGATCGACCCGAGCCGATATATCCTGCAACGCGATATGCACCGGCCCAAGATCGTGGCGTCGGGAATGCTTTTACCGTCGATCCCGACGGGGGGGACCGTTGAGATTGCCTTCACGGCGGGGTTCGGGCCGGCCTGGGCCGATGTACCGGTCGATCTGGCGCAGGCGGTGTTCCTGCTGGCCGCGCAATTCCACGAAAACCGGCATGAGACCGGGGATCGTGCGGCGGCGCTGCCGTTCGGCGTCATGGCGTTGATCGAGCGTTGGCGGACGGTGCGTGTGCTTGGCGGGGGTGCGGCATGACTGCGCCCGCCTTGAACCGCAAGCTGCTGCTGGAAGAGGCGCAGCGGCTTTCCGACGGGGCCGGGGGCTATACGGAAACCTGGGTCGCGCTTGGCACGGTCTGGGCGGCAGTCATGCCCGGAACCGGCAAGGAAAAGGCCGGGGAATCGGTGAGGGTGTCGCAGGTGGTGTACCGGGTGATCGTGCGCGGGGCGCCGGTCGGGGCGCCGTCGCGGCCGAAGCCGGATCAGCGGTTCCGCGAAGGGTCGCGGCTGTTCCATATCGCGGCGGTAACGGAAGAAGACCCGGCCGGGCACTATCTGGTCTGTCTCGTGCGCGAGGAGGTGCTGTCATGAGCTATGGCGTGGCCGCTGCCCTTCAGGCGGCGATCTATCATCAACTGACGTCCGATGTGGCGCTGACCACCCTGGTTGGAACCGCGATCTACGATGCGGCGCCGCCGGGCACCGTGCTGGGCACTTATGTGTCGATCGGGCCGGAAACGGCGCGCGATGCGTCCGATCAGGTCGGGCGGGGGGCCTATCACGACTTCAGCGTCAGCGTGATTACCGATGCGGCGGGCTTCCAGAATGCCAAGGCGGTGGCGGCGGCCGTGTCGGACGCACTGACCGGCGCGAACCCGACCCTGAGCCGCGGCCATCTGGTGGGCCTGTGGTTCGTCCGGGCCAAGGCGCGGCGGGTGCAGGATGCCGACGTGCGGCGGATCGACCTTTTCTTCACCGCGCGGGTCGAGGATTGACGTCGATCTGACTTACAATAACCGAACAATTTCTGGCGTTTTATCGTGGCGAACCGCCAGTTGTTTTCACAAATCGGAGAATGAACATGGTTGCCCAGAACGGCAAGGATCTTCTTGTCAAGCTCGATCTGACGGGCGGTGGAAGCTTTACGACGATTGCGGGCTTGCGCGCCACCAAGATCGCGTTCAACGCGGAAACGGTGGACGTAACGAGCCTGGAAAGCCAGGGTGGCTGGCGTGAACTGCTGGGAGGCGCAGGCGTTCGGTCGGCGTCGGTTTCGGGTTCGGGGGTGTTCGTCGATTCCAACACCGATGACCGGGCGCGGCAGATATTCTTTGGTGCGACCATCGAGCAGTTTCAGGTCATCATTCCCGATTTCGGCATCGTCGAAGGGCCGTTCCAGATCACGGCGATCGAGTATGCCGGCACCTACAATGGCGAAGCGACCTATGACCTGAGCCTCGCCTCGGCCGGGGTTCTGACCTTTACCGCGATTTGACGGGGGCCCGGATGGCAAACCCCTGGGCGGGCGAAGTGGCGCTGGTCGTGAACGGCGTGCCGATGGTCGCCAAGCTGACGCTGGGCGCGCTGGCCGAGCTTGAGGCGGGCCTTGGCGCCGGAACACTTGTCGAACTGGTCGAAAGGTTTGAAAGCCGGCGGTTTTCGACGCGCGATGTCGTCGCGGTTCTGGTCGCGGGGCTGTGCGGCGGCGGTTGGGTCGGAACCGCCGACGATCTGGCGCGCGCCGATTTTGGCGGCGGGCCGATGGAGGCGGTGCGGGTGGCGGCCGAACTTCTGGCGCGGGCCTTCGCCATACCCGAGAGCGGAGCGTGAAAGCGAGTGGGCTCGACTGGCCGGGCCTGATGCGGGCGGGCATGGCGGGGCTGGGGCTGGCGCCCTGGGAGTTCTGGCGGCTGACACCGGCGGAACTGGCGCTAATGCTCGGCGATCCGGCGGCGCTGCCGCCGATGGGCCGGTCGCGGCTGGACGATCTGCGGCAAAAGTGGCCGGATCAGATGAAGGATGAGGGCAATGGCTGACGTAACGGGCGGCGGCGCGATCGACGGGCTGGACGCATTCACCCAGCAGATCGCGGCGCTGGAGCAAAGCCTTGGCGGCGCGCAGGCGATCGCCGCGGCGTTCGATGCCGAACTGGGGCAGATGCGCGACAGCATGATCTTTACCGGGCGCGAGGTGAACACGCTGTCGTCCGGGATCGGAAGGGGGCTGAGAAGCGCCTTCGACGGGTTGATTTTTGACGGGATGAAACTGTCGGACGCACTTAAGACGGTCGCTCAGTCGATGGCGAACAATGTCTATTCCGCTGCGATCAAACCGGTGCAGAACGCGGTGGGCGGGGCGATTGCCAACGGGATGAACAACATCCTGAGCGGGCTTTTCCCGTTTGCCAACGGGGCGGCCTTTTCGCAGGGGCGGGTGACGCCGTTTGCGCGTGGCGGGGTGGTCAGCTCGCCCACCCCGTTCCCGATGCGCGGCGGCAGCGGGCTGATGGGCGAGGCCGGACCCGAGGCGATCATGCCGCTTGCGCGCGGAGCCGATGGCCGCTTGGGCGTGCAGACGGCGGGCGGCGGGCGGCCGGTCAATATCAGCGTGAACATCACGACGCCGGACGTGCAGAGTTTTTCCCGCAGCCAGAGCCAGATCGCCGCACAGATGGCACGGGCGCTGGCGCGCGGCGACAGAAACCGCTGAGGAGGGACAGATGGCGTTTCATGAGGTGCGGTTTCCGGCGAACCTGAGCTTCGGCTCGGTCGGCGGGCCCGAGCGGCGCACGGAGATCGTGGCGCTGACGAATGGCTATGAAGAGCGCAACAGCCCCTGGGCCGAGGCGCGGCGGCGGTATGATGCGGGGGTTTCGCTGCGCAGTCTTGACGACCTCGAGGGGCTGATCGCTTTTTTCGAGGCCCGTCAGGGACAACTCCACGCATTTCGCTGGAAGGACTGGGCTGATTACAAGTCCTGCGCCGCCTCGCAGCCTACAGGCTTTGCCAATCAGCTGATCGGCGTGGGCGATGGGGCCACGGCGGCGTTCCAGTTGACCAAGACCTATGCGTCGGGTCCGACGTCGCAGGTGCGGCGCATTGCCAAGCCGGTTGCCGGAACGCTTCGCGTCGGGCTTCAGGGCGACGAGGTGCGCGAGGATGTGCAGTTCACGGTCGACTGGACTACGGGCATCATCAGCTTCGTCACCCCACCGGCAGTCGGCGAGCAGGTGACGGCCGGGTTCGAATTCGACGTGCCGGTACGGTTCGACACGGATTCCATTCAGGTGTCGGTCGCGTCGTTCCAGGCGGGCGACGTGCCGCACGTGCCGGTCGTGGAGGTGCGTCTGTGAGCTATTCACAAGCCTTCCGGGACCATCTGGCCAGCGGCACCACTACGGTTGCGCGGGCCTTCGCGGTGACGCGCGCCGACGGGGTCGTGATGGGCTTCACCGACCATGACCGCGATCTGGCCTTCGACGGGGTGACCTTTCGTGCCGACAGCGGGATGACCGCCAGGGCATTGCAGATGGGAACCGGCCTGTCGGTAGACAACAGCGAGGTTTTCGGGGCGCTGAAATCCGATGCGATTACCGAGGACGATATTCTGGCGGGTCGCTATGACGGGGCTTACGTGAAGGGTTGGCTGGTCAACTGGGCCGATGTCGGCATGCGGGCGCTGCAATTCGCCGGCACCTTGGGCGAGGTTACCCGGTCCGGCGGGTCGTTCACGGCCGAGATGCGGGGCCTGTCGGAGGGGCTCAACCAACCGCAGGGGCGGATATATCACGCGAGGTGTTCGGCCATACTGGGCGACGGGCATTGCCGGTTCGATTTGAACCAGCCCGGTTTTTCCGAGGAACGGCCGGTGGAGGAGTTCGATGGGGCGCGAACCTTCCAGTTCACAAATTTTCTGGGCTATGACGACCGTTTTTTCGAAAAGGGCAGGTTCAAGGTGCTGACCGGCCCGGCGGCGGGGCTGGTCGGCATGATCAAGAATGATCGGGTCACGACGACGGTGACCCGCACCGTCGAGCTTTGGCAGGCCCCGGGCATCGCACCCCTGCCCGGCGACATGGTGCGGATCGAAGCCGGTTGCGACAGGCGGGCGGACACCTGCAAGCTGAAATTCGCCAATTTCGTCAATTTTCGGGGGTTTCCAGGTATTCCGGGCGAGGATTGGCTGATGTCCTACCCCGTCAGCGCGGGCGTGAACGATGGCGGGAGCCTGAGCCGATGACCGATATCGGCGAGCGGGCGGTGGCATTGGCGCGGGCCTGGATCGGCACACCCTATCGGCATCAGGGCTCGGCCCGGGGGGCCGGGGCTGATTGCCTGGGCCTTTTGCGCGGGGTCTGGCGGGGGTTGTACGGGTCCGAGCCCGAGCCGATCCCGGCCTATACGCGCGACTGGTCCGAGCCTGATGGCGAGGAAAGGCTCTGGGTCGCCGCGCAGCGGCATCTGATCGCGGTGGAAGTGGGCGCGCCGCTCGCGGTGGGCGAGGTTCTTTTGTTTCGGATGCGCGACGGGTCGGTCGCCAAACATCTGGGCCTGGCGGCGGTTTCGTCCGAGGCGCCGACATTCATTCATGCGTACAGCGGGCACGGGGTGGTCGAAAGCCCTCTGTCGCTGCCCTGGCGGCGCCGAATTGCGGCGCGTTTTGCCTTTCCCTGAGGAGTGACACATGGCGACGATTTTGCTGTCCGCCGCCGGTGCGGCGATTGGCGGAGGCTTTGGCGGCACGGTTCTGGGCCTGTCGGGCGCGGTGATCGGGCGGGCCGTGGGCGCCACCCTGGGGCGCGTGATCGACCAGCGGCTGATGGGCTCGGGCTCGCGCGCGGTCGAGACCGGGCGGATCGACCGTTTTCGCCTGTCGGGCGCCAACGAGGGCGCTCCGGTCGGACAGGTCTGGGGCCGGATGCGGGTGGGCGGGCAGGTGATCTGGGCCTCGCGCTTTCTCGATACGGTCACGACGACGCGCAGCGGTGGCGGCAAGGGCGCGCCATCTGCCCCCAAGACCACGACGACGACGCACAATTATTCGGTCAGCCTTGCGCTTGCGCTGTGTCAGGGCGAGCTCACCCGGGTCGGCCGGATTTGGGCGGATGGGGTAGAGATTGCTCGCGACAGTCTGAACCTGCGACTTTATCCCGGCAACGAGACTCAACTGCCGGACCCCAAGATCGCGGCGATCGAGGGGGCGGGCAATGCGCCAGCCTACCGGGGCACCGCCTATGTGGTGCTGGAGGATATCGACCTTGGTCAGTTCGGAAACCGCGTGCCGCAGTTCAGCTTCGAGGTGATGCGGCCGGCGCAGGGAGCGCTGATCGACCGCGTGCCCGACCTGACGCGCGGGGTCAGCGGGGTCGCGCTGATCCCCGGAACCGGGGAATATGCGCTGGCGACCACCCCGGTCCATTTCGCAGAGGGGCCGGGGCTGAATGTTTCAGCCAACATCAACAGCCCGGCCGGAAAGCCGGATATTTCCGTCTCGCTTCAGGCGCTGCAAGAAGAACTGCCGGGCTGCCAGTCGGTGTCGCTGGTGGTGAGTTGGTTCGGTGACGATCTGCGCTGCGCGAGGTGCGAGGTGAAACCCAAGGTCGAAGGTCATGCGTTCGACGGGGTGCCGCTGGCCTGGCGGGCGGGCGGGATCGGTCGGGCGGCGGCCGGCATCGTCGCGCAGATCGCCGGCAAGCCGGTCTATGGCGGGACCCCTTCCGATGAGTCGGTGATCGAGGCGATTCAGGCACTGCATGGTCAGGGCAAGGCGGTGATGTTCTATCCGTTCGTGCTGATGGACCAGCTTACCGGGAACGGGAGAGCCGATCCGTGGAGCGCGGCTGTCGATCAGCCGGCTTTGCCCTGGCGTGGGCGGATCACCCTGTCGGTAGCGCCGGGGCGGGCGGGAACGCCGGACCGGACGGCAGCGGCGGCGTCCGAGGTCGCGGCGTTCTTCGGCGCGGCGCAGGGGGCGGATTTCACCGACGCGGGCGGGCTGGTCAGCTATTCCGGCCCGGCGGAATGGTCGTATCGGCGGTTTGTCCTCCACTATGCGCATCTGTGCGTCGCCGCAGGCGGGGTCGACGCCTTTTGCATCGGATCGGAATTGCGCGGGCTGACGCAGATACGGGCTGGGGGCGATGCCTTTCCGGCGGTTGACGCATTGCGCCGGTTGGCCGCCGACGTGCGTGCCATCCTCGGTCCCGCGACCAAGATCAGCTATGCCGCCGACTGGTCGGAATATGCGAGCTACGATGACGGTGTGGGGAACCTTTACTTCCACCTCGATCCGCTTTGGGCCGATGCGAACATCGATTTCGTCGGGATCGATAATTACTTTCCCCTGTCGGACTGGCGCGATGGCGAGACGCACGCGGACATCGGCTGGGGCGCGATCTACAATATCGACTATCTGAAATCGAATATCGCGGGCGGCGAATATTACGACTGGTATTACGGCTCGCCCGAGGAACGGGCGGCACAAATCCGCGCGCCGATCACGGATGGCACCTATGGAGAACCCTGGGTCTGGCGGGTCAAGGATATCCGGGGCTGGTGGGAGAATGTGCACCACGACCGACCGGGCGGAGTGCGCGCGGCAGCCCCGAGCCCCTGGGTGCCAGGGTCAAAGCCGGTCTGGTTCACCGAGTTCGGCTGTGCGGCGCTCGACAAGGGCACCAACGAACCGAACAAGTTCCTCGACCCCAAATCCTCGGAATCTGCCCTGCCGCATTATTCGAACGGGCGGCGCGACGACCTGATCCAGATGCAGTATCTGCGCGCGATGATCGACTTTTGGCGTGATCCTGACAATAACCCGGTGTCGGATGTCTACGCGGCGCCGATGGTCGACGTGACCCGCGCCCATGTCTGGGCCTGGGATGCCCGACCCTATCCGCAGTTTCCGGGCAATACCCTGCTCTGGTCGGACGGGGCAAATTATGCGCATGGGCACTGGATCAGCGGGCGGACGACGGGGCAGCCTTTGTCGAGCGTGGTTGCGGAAATCTGTGCGAATGCCGGGCTGACCGAGTTCGATGTGTCGGGCCTTTACGGCATCGTGCGCGGCTATCAGGTGGCCGACAATGGCTCGGCCCGGCAGGCGCTTCAGCCGCTGATGCTGGCCTACGGGTTCGAGGCGCTGGAGCGCGATGGGACGCTGGCCTTCCGGATGCGCGACGGGCGGGTCGATCAGGTGATTGGTGCCGATGCGCTTGCCGTCAGCGACCAGACGTCGGGCTGGGTGGAAACCACGCGCGCCATGCAGGCTGATACGGCGGGCCGCGTGCGGCTGAATTTCGTCGAGGCGGAAGGGAGTTATGAGACCCGCTCGGTCGAGGCTATCTTCCCCGACGAAGAGACGACCGGGGTGTCGCAGTCGGAACTCGCCCTGTCACTGACGCGCGCCGAAGGGCAGAGGGTGGTTGAACGCTGGCTGGCCGAAGCGCGGGTGGCGCGCGACGGCGCCAAGTTCGCGCTGCCGCCGTCGCTGAGCTATCTTGGCGCCGGCGATGTGGTGCGCCTTGGTCCCGGCGCCACCGATTGCTACCGGATCGACAGGGTCGAGCTGGCCGGTGCGATCTCGGTCGAAGCGGTGCGCGTTGAGACGGGCGTCTTCGAGCCGTCGGACGAATCCGAAGAGTGGGTCACGGCGCGCAGCTTTACCGCCCCTGTGCCGGTCTATTCGGTCTTTATGGATCTGCCCTTGATGAGCGGGCAAGAGGACCCATACGCCCCCCATCTGGCCGCAGCTGCGGTGCCCTGGCCGGGGGCGGTGGCGGTCTATTCTTCGGATCAGGATGCGGGCTACAGGTTGAACGAGTCGATTGTTTCGAGCGCGACGGTGGGCGAAACGCTGTCCACGCTCGACGCGGCGACGGCAGGTCTGTGGGACCGGGGCCGACCGCTGCGGGTGAAGATCAGCGATGGAGCGTTGGCGTCGGTCGGTGCCGATCAGGTGCTGAACGGCGCCAACCTTATGGCGATCGGCGATGGCAGCCCCGGTAACTGGGAACTGTTCCAGTTTGCCACCGCCACGCTTGTCGCGCCCGACACATACGACCTGTCCGACCGGCTTCGCGGCCAGGCGGGGACCGACGCGCTGATGGCGACTGCCTGGCCTGCGGGCAGTATCGCCGTGCTCATGAACGGGGCGCCGACGCAGATTTCGCTGTCGTCGGCCGAGCGCGATCTGGCCCGGCACTACCGGATCGGGCCGGCCAAGCGCGGCTACAACGACCCCTCATACACCCATGTGGTCGAGGCTTTCGCGGGGGTCGGGCTTCGGCCGCTGTCGGTCTGTCAACTTGGCGCACGGCGAAGCGCTACCGGCGACTATGCCGTCACCTGGGTCCGCCGGACGCGGATCGACGGCGACAGCTGGTCGGCCTACGAGGTGCCGCTTGGCGAACTGCGCGAGCTTTACCTGGTGCGGGTCGTGGTCGGCGCGGCGATCGTGCGCGAGGAAACGCTCGGCGCGCCGGCCTGGAGCTATAGCCAGACCATGCAGGCCGCCGACGGCGTCACAGCGCAGCCCTTTGAAATCCATGTCGCCCAGATTTCCGACGCGGTCGGACCGGGGCCCTTTGTAAGGATCGCTCTTCATGGCTAATACCAACCAACTCGGCCTGCCGCTGGTGCAGGCGGCGCAGGCGCAAAAGCATGTCACCGTCAACGAAGCGCTGGCGCGGCTTGACGGGCTGGTGCAGCTGATCGTCACGTCGCGTTCGGTTGGGACACCGCCCGTGGTCATCATCGACGGCACCGCCTATGGCGTACCGATCGGCGCGGTCAACGAGTGGGCCGGGCAGGATGGCAAGCTGGCCGTCGCCCGCAATGGCGGGTGGGATTTTGTCCAACCAGACCGGGGCTGGCGTGCGATGATCCTCGACGAAGGCTTGCCGGCGACCCATGACGGCACCGATTGGCGGGCGGGCATGCTGACGCTGAGTCCGAAGAATTCGGGGATGGCGGCCAAGGTGGCCGAGGTCGATTTCGCCATTTCCGCCGGAACGATCCTGACGACCGGCAATCTTATCCCAGCAAATGCCGTGGTCATCGGTGCGGCGGCACGGGTGACGGCGGCGATCACCGGCACGCTGACCGGCTGGGCGCTTGGCAATCCCGGCGCGGTCGGCCGCTATGGTTCCGGCCTTGGCCTGGGGCTCAATTCCTTCGCGCGGGGAATATTGGGGCAACCGACGGCGTTCTACACCGCAACGCCTTTCCAGCTCGACGCGACGGGGGGCAGTTTCGCGGGAGGGACGGTGCGGATCGCGGTTCACTACCTCGACATCAGCTTGCCCGACCTTTGATGGCCACGTGCGCCACATCGCCCGCTGCACGGCCCCATCCCGAGGCCCTGTTTCTTGAAGCCCTTGCCGATGCGATCCATCACATTCCCGAATGGCTCCGGGAAATGTATGGTCCGCCCCGCTATTGCAAGGTTTTTGTGTGTGACGCACCGGCTTGCGTAAATGTATCCGGCCTCTGATCAGTCAACCGCTTTTGGCGACAAGGCCTTGATGAGATCCGCCCCTCGGGTTCCAGATTGGTGGAACGGGATCATGTACCGAAATGGGATGGTCCGCCCCGCACCCCAGCGTATGCTCTTGTGGCATCGCCAAGCAAAAGGAGAGAAAGGATGCGAACCAACCCATTAATCGAAAGGTAAGCGCACTACTTCCAGTTTTCCCCGCGGTACCTATCTGTTATCCTGAGCCAACAGGATGAGGAGGCACCCATGGCCGAAACCAGAACCAAAGTCGCGCATGTGGACCCGGTCTGGAACCATATCTGCGAAGAGGCGCGGGCCGCGGTCCGCGACGAGCCGCTGTTGGGTGGGTTCTATCATTCCGGTATCCTGCATCATGCCAACCTCGAACGCGCGCTGGCCTACCGCTTTTCGCTTAAACTTGCGTCAGGCGAAATGAGCGAGCAGATCCTGCGTGAGATCGCGGACGATGCCTATGCCGAGGCGCCCGAACTGGGTCAGTCGGCGCGGGCTGATTGCGTTGCGGTCTATGACCGCGACCCGGCCTGCCATCGGTTCTTGCAGCCGGTTCTGTTCTTCAAGGGCTATCAGGCGATCCAGGCCTACCGGATCGGCCATTGGCTCTGGACCACAGGGCGGCGCGATCTGGCCTATTTCGTGCAGATGCGGGTCAGCGAGGCGTTTGGCGTCGACATTCACCCCAACGCCCGGCTGGGCAAGGGGATCATGATCGACCACGCGCATTCCATCGTCATCGGCGAGACCGCAGTGGTGGGCGACAATGTCTCGATGTTGCACTCGGTGACACTTGGCGGCACCGGCAAGGAAGACGGCGAGCGGCACCCCAAGATCGGCAATGGCGTGCTGATCGGGGCGGGGGCTAAGATATTGGGTAACATCCATGTCGGCGAATGCTCGCGCATCGCGGCGGGGTCGGTGGTGTTGCACGACGTGCCGCGCTGCACCACGGTCGCCGGTGTTCCGGCACGGGTGGTGGGCGAGGCGGGCTGTTCGCAGCCCTCGCTCAGCATGGACCAGCTGCTCGACGACGGTATCTGAAAAGATTGGCCGAAAACAAAAGGCCGGGGCAACTGCCCCGGCCTTTTTTGTGCGCCGGTCTCAGGCCAGCATCGCCAGCGGATTTTCCAGATACTCGACGATGGCCTTCAACAGTTCGGCCCCGAGCGCCCCGTCGATGACCCGGTGATCAACCGACAGCGTCATCGACATGACCGTCGCCACGCCGACTGACCCATCCGCCTTGACCACCGGCTTTTTCAGCCCCGCGCCCACGGCCAGGATGGCCGCATGCGGCGGGTTGATGACCGCGTCGAAATTCTCGATCCCCATCATCCCGAGGTTCGAGATGGCGAAGCTGCCGCCCTGATATTCGTGGGGGGCAAGTTTGCGGGTCCGGGCGCGGGCGGCCAGATCCTTCATTTCGGCCGAAAGGGTCGACAGAGACTTCTTGTCCGCATCCTTCAGAACCGGGGTGAACAGCCCCCCCTCGATCGCCACAGCGACCGCCACATCCGACGGCTTCAGCCGGAAGACCCGGTCGCCCGCCCAGACGGCATTGGCATTCGGCACGGCCTGAAGCGCCATGGCGCAGGCCTTTATGATGAAATCGTTGACCGAAAGCTTGATGCCCCGGCCTTCGAGCCCCTTGTTCAACTGCTCGCGGAACGCCATCAGTGCGTCAAGTTCGACCGACCGGCGCAGGTAGAAATGCGGGATCGTCTGCTTGGCCTCGGTCAGGCGCGCGGCGATGGTCTTGCGCATCCCATCCAGGGTGATTTCCTCGTATTCCCGACCTTCGTAGATCTTGGCCACGGTGCTGGCAGACATGCCCGTGGCCAGTGCCGCGGTCGGGGCTGCGGCGGCCGGGGCGGCGGCAGCCGGCTTGGGTGCCGGCGCTGCCACGGCCTTTTCCACATCGACCTTCACGATCCGGCCGTGCGGACCCGACCCGGTCAGACCTGTCAGATCGACGCCCTTTTCCTTGGCCAGGCGTCGCGCCAGCGGCGAGGCGATGACGCGGGTGCCGCTGCGGGCCGATGCGGCCGGCGCGGTGGTGGCCCCGGCAGGTGCAGGGGCGGCAGCGGGCGCTGCGGCTGGCGCCTGCGCCGCCGCCGCGGGGGCAGGGGCTTTCGGTGCCGTGTCGGCACTTTCGCCTTCGGCCACCAGAATCGCGATCGGCGTATTCACCTTCACCCCGGCGGTGCCTTCCGCGACCAGGATCTTGCCCATGGTCCCTTCATCGACCGCTTCGAACTCCATCGTCGCCTTGTCGGTCTCGATCTCGGCGAGGATATCGCCCGACTTGACCACATCGCCCTCTTTGACCAGCCATTTGGCCAGCGTGCCCTCCTCCATCGTCGGGGACAGCGCGGGCATCAGAATCTCGGTTGCCATGATCTGTCCTCCTTAACGGTAGGTGACTTTTTTGACCGCCGCGACCACCTCGTCCGAGGTCACCAGCGCCAGCTTTTCAAGGTTCGCCGCGTAGGGCATGGGCACGTCCTTGCCGGTGCAGGTGATGACCGGCGCATCGAGATAGTCGAACGCCTCCTGCATGATGACCGACGCGATATACCCGCCGATCGAGGCCACAGGCCAGCCTTCCTCGACCGTTACGCAGCGATTGGTCTTCATCACCGACTGGATGACCGTGGCTGTATCCATCGGGCGGAGCGTGCGCAGGTCGATCACCTCGGCACTGATGCCTTCGGCGGCCAGCTTGTCGGCGGCCTCAAGCGCGTGGCCGACGCCGATGCCGAACGACACCAGCGTCACGTCGCTGCCTTCACGCCAGATCTTGGCCTTGCCGAAGGGCACGGTGAAATCAGGCAGGTCGGGGACTTCGAATGAGCGGCCGTAGAGGATTTCGTTTTCCAGGAAGACGACCGGGTTGTTGTCGCGGATCGCGGTCTTCAAAAGGCCCTTCGCGTCGGCGGCCGAATAGGGCATCGCCACCTTTAGGCCGGGCACCTGGGCATACCAGGCGGCATAATCCTGGCTGTGTTGGGCGCCGACCCTGGCGGCAGCCCCGTTGGCGCCCCGGAATACGATCGGGCAGCCCATCTGGCCGCCGGACATGTAGAGCGTCTTGGCGGCCGAATTGATGATCTGGTCGATGGCCTGCATGGCAAAGTTGAAGGTCATGAACTCGACGATGGGCCGCAGGCCGGCAAAGGCCGACCCGACGGCAATGCCGGTGAACCCATGTTCGGTAATCGGCGTGTCGATGATCCGCTTGGGGCCGAATTGGTCGAGCAGGCCCTGGCTGATCTTGTAGGCGCCCTGATATTCGCCGACCTCTTCGCCCATCAGATAGACGGTTTCGTCGCGCGTCATTTCTTCGGCCATCGCCTCGCGCAGGGCTTCGCGTACGGTCATCGTCCGCATCGGCGTGCCGGCGGGCCAGTCGGGCGACGTGTCTGCCCTTGGCGCGGCGGGGGCAGCTGCGGGTGCCGGGGCGGACTGAGGCGCGGCGGCGGTTGGCGCGGCAGCCTTCGGCGCAACATCCGCGCTTTCCCCTTCGGCCACCAGAACCGCGATCGGCGTATTCACCTTTACCCCGGCGGTGCCTTCGGCGACCAGGATCTTGCCCATGGTGCCCTCATCGACCGCTTCGAACTCCATCGTCGCCTTGTCGGTCTCGATCTCGGCGATGATCTGGCCGGATTTGACCGTGTCACCCTCTTTGACCAGCCATTTGGCCAGCGTGCCTTCCTCCATCGTCGGAGACAGGGCCGGCATCAGAATTTCGGTTGCCATGATCTGTCCCCCTCAGGCGTAAATGTCGGTCCAAAGCTCGGCCAGGGCCGGCTCGGGGCTTTCCTTGGCGAACTCGGCGGCCTCGTTCACCACGGCCTTGATGTCTTTGTCGATGGCCTTCAGGTCTTCGTCGGTGGCGTGCCCGCCCTGCAAGAGCAACTCGCGCACATGCTCGATCGCGTCGCGCTCGTCGCGCATCTTCTGCACTTCCTCGCGCGAACGATACTTGGCCGGGTCCGACATCGAATGCCCCCGGTAGCGGTAGGTCATCACCTCGAGGATATAGGGCCCCTTGCCCGCACGGCAGTGCGCCACCGCCTTTTCAGACGCGGCCTTGACCGCCAGAACATCCATCCCGTCGACCTGTTCGCCCGGAATGCCGTAGGCCAGGCCCCGCCCGAACAAGGTGGTCGATTTGGTCGACCGTTTCACGCTGGTGCCCATGGCATACTGGTTGTTCTCGATCACGAAGATCACCGGCAGGTCCCACAGTTCGGCCATGTTGTAGGCCTCGTAGACCTGACCCTGGTTGGCCGCGCCATCGCCGAAATAGGCGAATGTCACGCGGCCGTTGCCCAGATACTTGTCGGCGAAGGCCAGCCCGGCCCCAAGCGGCACCTGCGCGGCGACGATGCCGTGGCCACCATAAAAGTGCTTTTCCTTGGAAAACATGTGCATCGAGCCGCCCTTGCCGCGGCTGTAGCCGCCTTCGCGCCCGGTCAGTTCGGCCATCACGCCCTTGGGGTCCATGCCACAGGCCAGCATATGGCCATGGTCGCGGTAGGACGTTATGCGCTTGTCGCCTTCCTCGGCCGCCGCCTCGAGCCCGACCACAACCGCCTCTTGCCCGATGTAAAGGTGGCAGAAACCGCCGATCAGACCCATGCCGTAAAGCTGGCCAGCCTTCTCCTCGAATCGCCTTATCAGCAGCATCTCGCGGTAGAACTTCAGCAGTTCATCCTTGGAAACGTTTGATTTTTCCGATTCTTTTCGCGCGGCCATGGCGCCAACCTCCCAATTGCGCAAATGTAGTTCAACGTTAAACTACCTATAGTGCAATTGCGCCGCGCAGGCGAGGAAAATTTCGCGGGCAGGGGGGAGATCAGCGGATGACGATTTCGTCGGCGCGGACATAGCCCAGAACGTTGCGGGCCCGTTCGTCGAGAAGGTCAAGATCGACATAGTCGTCCGACAGGCGATGGGTCAGGTTTTCCATCCGCGCAACCTGAAGCTTAAGCTTGTCGCGCTCGAAAGTCAGCGCCTCTTTATCGGACGTAATCTCGACCCGGCGCACAACGCCGAATTCGCCCTGCACGGCGGAAAAGACGAAATAGCCGCCCGCGGTCAGTACAAGCGCACAAAAGGCCAAGGCCCCGAAGGCCGGTCTGGGTCTGGAAGGTTTCACTTTACTGCCCGCTCTGTGCCACCTCTGACGGATGGCCCGGGCGAATCATGGCACAAGCGCGGGGCTTTGTGAATCCCCCGTGTCCTGCCGTCAGCCGAATATTGCCGCGCTACCCCGCGACCGACGCGTCGCGGATCGACTGGACAGCGCCGTCGAGCACACGGTTGAAGGCGGCATCGTCCTGCTGGGCCGAAAGCCCTTCGGTCAGCGCGCGCGAGAAGCTGGCGATCATGCCGCGATTGCGGGCCAGGATCCTGTTCGCCTCGTTGCGCGAATAGCCGCCCGACAGCGCCACGACCCGCATGACGCGCGCGTGATCGATCAGCGGCGCATAGAGATTGTCGACGGTCGGCAAAGACAGTTTCAGCATCACCTGCCGGTTGGCCGGCAGTCGGTCGAGATGGCCGCGAATCTCCTTCAGCAGGATCGCTTCGGCTGCGGCCTTGTCGGCAATCGAGATCGTCACTTCCGGCTCGAGAATGGGCATCAGCCCATGCGCTGCAACCTGATCGCCCAGCGCGAACTGCTGGGCCACGATGGCGGCGATCCCCTTGGGGTTCGCGGCATCGATGACCGACCGTTCCTTGGTGCCGAAAATCCCCTTTTCGGACGCCCGCGCCAGCAGCGCGTCGAGCCCCTTGATCGGCTTCATCAGCCGCACGCCATCCGCCTCGGCCTCGAGCCCCTGATCGATCTTGAGGAAGGGAACGACATGCTTGTCCTCCCACAGATAGCGGGCGGCGGGCTTGCCGGCGATATCTGAATCCATCGTCCGTTCAAAGAGGATCGCGCCGATCACCCGGTCACCGGTGAATGCCGGCGAGGTGGCGATGCGCGCCCGCATCCGGTGGATCAGCGCATACATTTCAGCGTCGCCGGAATAGGCGCTTTCGTCGATCCCGTACAGTTTCAGGGCCTTGGGCGTTGACCCCCCACTTTGATCGAGCGCGGCGATGAACCCCTGGCCAGACCGCATCTGCGCCGCTTGCTTTTCCCGAGACATGTCGCACTCCACCGATTTTCAGGGTTCCGCCGGGCCCGCCGGGCCTTTTGGCCGGTTTTAGGCGAGCGGCGGCAGCCATGCAAACATGGTGGCGCTAACGGCGTGTTTTTTCGGCTATTTCAGAAACAATCCGGTGATCCGGGCGGTCAACCAGCGGGGGGAAAGACGCGTGGCGAAGGCAAAAAGCCTGTTGGTAAAGCCAGTGATGCGAATCCGCCGCCGCCGCTTCATCGCCCGCCAGCCCGCGATCGCTACCGATTTGGCCGTGGGCAGCGACGCCACCTTGAAAAGCCGTATCCCCTCCATCCGGGCGTCCTTGGCGAAATTCGTTGCCGTGGCCCCGGGGCAGAGCGTGGTTACCGACACGCCCGTGCCGCGCAATTCTTCGGCCACCGCATCGCCGAGCGACAGGACATAGGCCTTGGTGGCGTGATAGACGGCCATGCCGGGCCCGGGCAGGAAGGCCGCGACCGAGGCGACATTCAGCACCCGGCCGCCGCCCGCCGCGATCATGTGCGGCACCGCCCGCTTCATCAGAATGGTCAGCGCCATGATGTTGACGTTGATCGAGGCGGCCTCGCGCGTGAAATCGTCCGACACGAAGGGGCCATTGTAGGCAAGGCCCGCGTTGTTCACCAGAATGTCGATCCGCCGCCGGCTGGATGCCCGGCGCCACAGCGCCTCGACCGCCGCCGGATCGCCAAGATCGGTCGGCAGCACCTCGACCGAGATCTTGTGGCGGGCGCGCAGCTTTTCGGCCAGCGCCTCCATCTTGTCGCCCTGCCGGGCGGCAAGGATCAGGTCGCGTCCTTCAGCTGCGGCTATGATGGCGAACTGACGGCCCAGACCCTCGGACGCGCCGGTGATCAGGGTCCAGCCGGTAAGGCCCGCGCGGTCTGCCATTCACTACTCCACCCCAAATCGCGCGCCCCACGCCCGATGATACCTAACTTTGGCGCAAATGGTTTCAAGACCCTTGGCAGGCTCAGGCAATCAATGCCGCAACGCCCGGCAATTCCTTGCCTTCCATCCATTCGAGAAAGGCCCCGCCGGCCGTCGAGATATAGCTGAAATCGGCCGCAGCGCCGGATTTGTTCAGCGCCGCGACTGTGTCGCCCCCGCCTGCGACCGATACGAGCTTGCCCGCGCGGGTCAGCTCGGCGGCCTTGGCGGCGGCGGCATTCGTGGCCGCGTCGAAAGGCGGTATCTCGAAGGCGCCAAGCGGGCCGTTCCAGATCAGCGTCCGGCAGGCGGCAAAGGTTTCGGCGATGGCGGCAACCGTCAGGGGGCCGGCATCGAGAATCATCGCATCGGCCGGGCAGGCGGTCGCGGCCACGGTTTCATGGGCAGCTCCGGCCGCGAATTCGCGCGCCACGACCACATCGACCGGCAGGTGAATGGCGCAGCCCGCGGCGCCCGCCTTGGCCAGGATGGCGCGGGCAGTTTCCGCCATGTCGCGTTCAGCCAGTGACTTTCCCACCTCGATCCCTTGGGCGACCAGGAATGTATTGGCCATGCCCCCGCCGATCACCAGATGTTCGACGCGGGTTACCAGATTGCCGAGCAGGTCGAGCTTGGTCGAAACCTTGGCGCCGCCCACCACCGCCACCACGGGCCGCTCGGGGTCGCCCAAGGCGGCGTTCAGTGCCTTCAGTTCGGCTTCCATCAGCCGTCCGGCGCAATGGGGCATGATCCGGGCGATCGCCTCGGTCGACGCATGCGCCCGGTGGGCGGCCGAAAAGGCGTCGTTGACATAGATCTGGCCAAGGGCCGCCATGGCGGCGGCGAGGGCCGGGTCGTTCTTTTCCTCGCCCGCATGGAAGCGGGTGTTTTCCAGCAGCACCACATCGCCCGGCTGCATCGCCGCCACCGCCTTTTTCGCCGGCGCGCCGACACAATCGGTGGCAAAGATCACCTTGCGACCCAGGGCAGCCTCGAGCACCGGCAGCGTGACCGACAGGCTCATCTCGGGCACCACCGTGCCCTTCGGCCGGCCGAAATGGGCCAGAAGGACCGGCTTGCCGCCGCGCTTGAGAATGTCCTGCACGGTCGGCACGATCTTTTCGATGCGGGTGGCGTCGGTCACCACACCCGCCTCGACCGGCACGTTGATGTCGACGCGGACCAGCGCCACCTTGCCGGCGAAATCCATGTCGTCGAGGGTCTTCCAGCTCATGGTGCAAATCCTTCTGGTCGCGGGGCAGCCGCAGGCGCAGGCGCTTTGCCCCCTAATCACCCGATCCATAGGCGAAGGTCAACCGATCCGAACGCTTTGGCCTTTTCATGGCGCGGTGCAACGACTAGGTTCCGCGCCAAATTCAACGCAGGAGGCCGCCGTGCCAGAGATCAAAGACCCGGAAAATACCGTTATCGTCGAGTTGAAGGACGGCCCCGTCGTCATCGAACTGCTGACGGCTGTCGCCCCCAAACATGCGGAACGGATGAAGGCGCTGGCGCGTGCGGGCAAATATGACAATGTCGCCTTCCATCGGGTGATCGACGGGTTCATGGCCCAGACTGGCGACGTTGAACATGCCAACATGGCCGCCGACGGCTATAACCCCCGCCGGGCCGGAACCGGCGGGTCCGACCTGCCGGACCTGCCGGCGGAATTTTCGAAACTGCCGCATGACCGGGGCACGCTCGGGGCGGCGCGGTCGCAGAACCCGCATTCGGCCAACAGCCAGTTCTTCATCAATTTCAAGGACAACCATTTCCTCAACGGCCAATATACGGTCTATGGCCGGGTGATTTCGGGGATGGAGCATGTCGACAAGATCGCGCGGGGCGAGCCGCCAGCGAACCCCGACCGGATGATTTCGGTCAAGGTTGCGGCCGATGTCTGACAACCGGGTTTTCGTGACGAGCATCGCCGCGGCGGTGCTGGCGATCGGGGCCGCGGCGCTGATCTATACGCAAAGCACCGGTCGCGCGCTGGCGGCCGACGACGGGCCGGGTCCGAACCTTGTCATCCAGGTTGCGGGTCAGGCGAACGGCAAGATCGTCATCGACCTGTTGCCCGACATTGCGCCGAAATCCGTGGCGCAGATCGTCGCCATCGCCAAGAGCGGGGCCTACAACGGCGTCGTCTTTCACCGGGTTCTGGACGGGTTCATGGCCCAGACAGGGGACGTGAAATATGGCAAGAAGGGCGGCGACATGCGGCTCGCCGGGACCGGTGGGTCCGATCTGCCGAACATTCCGGCGGAATTCTCTGATAGATCCTTCCAGCGCGGGATTGTCGGAATGGCCCGGTCGAACGATCCCGACAGCGCCAATTCCCAATTCTTCATCATGTTCGCGCCGGGCGAGTTCCTGAACGGGAAATATGCCGTCGTCGGTCATGTGATCGAAGGGATGGAAGTGGTCGACAAGATCAAGAAAGGCTCGGTCGATCTGAACGGCGCGGTCGAAGACCCGGACGTGATGACAAGCGTGACGGTCGAGAAGTAAGGCAAGGGGGGCGCTGCCCCCCTGACCCCCCGGGATATTTGCGCCACAATGAAGGACGTTGGAATAGGGTTGCTGCCCTATTCGAGAATGACGAGCGCGTGGCGTTTCTTGCCGGCGGTCAGTTTCAGCGGCCTGGCGAGATGGCTTGCCCCGAGCCGCAGGCCGGCGTCGGTCACCGGTTCGTCGTTCAGGCGCGCGCCACCTTCCTGGATCAGCCGCTTGGCATCCTTGCCCGAGGCGGCAAGGCCCGCGCGCACGAAAAGCTGAGCAATCCCGAGGCCGTCGGCGGCCTCTGCCGCCGTGACCTTGACGGTCGGCAGGTCGCCGCCCACGCCGCCCCGATCGAAAACTTCGCGCGCCGTCGCTTCGGCCGCCGCAGCGGCAGCTTGGCCATGCGCGAGCGTGGTGAGCTCGTTGGCGAGCGTGATCTTGGCCGCATTGATCGCGGCGCCGGTCAGCGCGCCGAGCCGGTTGCATTCGTCCACCGGCAGTTCGGTGTAAAGCTTGAGGAACCGGCCGACATCGGCGTCGGTCGTGTTGCGCCAGTATTGCCAGAATTCGTAAGGTGACAGCATGTCGGGGTTCAGCCAGACAGCACCCGACTGGCTTTTTCCCATCTTCCTGCCATCGCTTGTTGTCAGCAGATGCGAGGTCAGCCCGAAGATTTCGCCGTCGAGCACCCGCCGCGTCAGGTCGATCCCGTTGACGATATTGCCCCACTGGTCCGATCCGCCCATTTGCAGCCGGCAGCCATAGCGACGGAAAAGTTCAAGAAAGTCATAGGCTTGCAGGATCATGTAGTTGAATTCCAGGAACGATAGCGATTGTTCCCGGTCGAGGCGCGATTTCACGCTTTCGAACGACAGCATCCGGTTGATCGAGAAGTGCCGTCCGATGTCGCGCAGGAAATCGATATAGTTCAGCGCCTCGAGCCAGTCGGCATTGTTGGCCTGGATGGCATCGGTGGGGCCGCTGCCAAAGGTGACATAAGCGGAAAAGACCTGCTTGATTCCGGCGATATTGGCCGCGATCTGGTCGGGCGTCAGAAGCGAGCGTTCGCTGTCGCGCCCCGAAGGGTCGCCCACCTTGGTGGTACCGCCGCCCATCAGCACGATCGGCTTGTGGCCGGTTTTTTGCAGCCAGCGCAGCATCATGATCTGGATGAGCGAGCCGACATGCAGCGACGGCGCAGTGGCGTCAAAGCCGATATAGGCCGGAACGGTCCCCTTGGCCAGAACCTCGTCCAGGCCCTGATAATCCGTGCAGTCGGCCAGAAAGCCCCGCTCGATCATCACGCGCATGAAGTCGGATTTCGGATGGTAGGTCATTGCCGGATCGTCCATTCTGGTTGCAAGGTGGCGGTATACCGGTGCCGCGGGCCGAGGGGAAGGGCATGTTGAAAACGGGCAGCCTCTGGGCTTTGGGCGCCATGTCGGGCACGTCCCTTGATGGCGTCGACGCGGCACTGGTGAAAACCGACGGGGTGCGGATTTTCGAGTTTGGCGAAAGCGCCTATCGGCCCTATTCCGGGTCGGAACGCGCGACCATCCGCGCCGCCCTTGGCCGATGGCCGGGCGAGCCGGGGGTGGCAGAGGCGGCCGAGGTGGTGGAAACCGCCCATGCCGAAGTTCTGGCGCGCTTTCAGGGCGCCGATCTCGTCGGCTTCCACGGCCAGACGCTTGCGCACGATCCGGGCGGACGGGGCACACATCAGGCGGGCGACGGCACCCTTCTGGCCGAGGTTCTGGGCCTGCCGGTCGTATGGGATTTCCGCTCGTCGGATGTGCGGCTTGGCGGGCAGGGGGCGCCGCTTGCGCCCTTCTTCCACTTTGCCTGCGCCAGATGGATCGGGGTGCAGGCCCCGGTTGCCTTTCTCAATCTCGGCGGTGTCGGCAATGTCACCTGGGTCGATCCCGGCCAGCCGGCACCCGAGGTGCCGGGCGCCTGCCTGGCCTTCGACACGGGTCCGGCCAATGCCCCGGTCAACGATCTGATGCGGGCGCGGCGCGGTCTGGACCAGGACGCGGGGGGCGAACTGGCGGCGGCGGGGCGAGTGGACAGCAGCGTGATCGACCGGTTTATGGCGCAGGCCTATTTCCTGAAGGTTCCGCCCAAGTCGCTGGATCGGAACGATTTTCACTGGCTGCTTGAGGCGGTCGCGGGCCTGGGCGATGCTGATGCGGCGGCTACGCTGACGGCGGCGGCGGCGGCGGCGGTTGCCCGTGGGGCCGAGCATTTTCCCGCGCCGCCCGCCCGGCTGCTGGTGACCGGGGGCGGACGGCACAACGCAACGCTGATGGCGATGCTGGCCGACCGCTTGCCGTTCGAGGTCGCCCCGGTCGAGGCGCTCGGGCTTGATGGCGACATGCTCGAGGCGCAGGCCTTCGCCTATCTGGCCGTCCGGGTGGCGCGGGGTTTGCCCACCTCCTGCCCGACGACCACGGGGGTAGCGGCGGCGGTCGGGGGCGGGCAGATCAGCCGGCCCGCCTGATGCCCGGCGCCGCGCGGGCCTGCCGGATCAGCGAAACCGTATAGACGATCAGCGCCAGCCAGATAAGCGGAAAGGCGATCATCCGCGCCCGGCCGAAGGGCTCGCCAAAGACCAGGACGGCGGTCAACAGGATCATCGTCGGCGCGATATACTGCATGATGCCGATGGTCGAGAGCCGCAGAAGCTTGGCGCCGTTGGCGTAGATCATCAGGGGCCCGGCCGTGACCAGCCCGCAGCCGACCAGAAGCCCCGTGTCCCGGGCTGACCCCATGGCGAAATGGCCCTGCCCGGTGGCTTGCAGGTAGATCACGTAGGCCAGCGCCAGGGGCGACAGAAGCAGCACTTCAAGGAAAAATCCCTGATTGGGGCCGACCGGCAATGTCTTGCGGAAATAGGCGTAAAAGCCCCAGCTCACCGTCAGGGCCAGGGCCACGACCGGCAGCTTGCCCGCCTCGAACGTCAGGGCGATGACCGCGACGGCGGCAAGGCCGATGGCCGCCATCTGCGCCGGGCTCAGGCGTTCCTTCAAAAAGACGGCGCCCAGAAAGACGCTGAACAGCGGGTTGATGTAATACCCAAGGGCCGCGTCGAGCGCGTGGCCCGATACGATCGCCCAGACATAGATGCCCCAGTTGACGCTGATCAGAAGGGCGGTCAGCGATGCCATCCGCAGCGTCCGCCCCGACCGAAGTGCGATCCTGACGTCACCAGTGCGTCCAAGGGCCAAGAGCACCGCGCCTGCGATCGGCAAGGACCACAGTACCCGATGAGCAATCACCTCGGGCGCGCTGATGTTCGACAGGGCTTTCATGTAAAGCGGCAAGAACCCCCAAAGCAGGTAGGCTGCCAGCGCAAAGGCAAAGCCCCGCAGGCTGTCTTCGTTTTCGGGGCTCGGGTTCTGCATCGGGGGGACTTTCCTGCCAAGGTCATCTGGGCATCGCAACGCCGTGCGCCCGCCCGCCGCATGTAGCGCTCCGGGCCGCGAGAGGGAAGGGGGATCAGGCCCCGTCACGCCCTGGTCGCCCGGCGCCGCGCGAGGTATTCGCGGGTGAAGGCCGCATAGCCATCGGCCGTGATCCGCAAGTGCGCGCGCATCAACCGGTGCAGATCGGGCAGCCGATGGAATGGCACGGCGGGAAGGACGTGATGTTCGACATGATAGGGCATGTTCCAGGCCAGGAATCGCACGATCCGGGTGGTGAAGGTGGTGCGGGTGTTTTCGAACATGTTGGCCACACGCGGGCAGTCGCCATGCTCGGCAAGCAGGTAGAGCCGCAGGAACGGCTGGCCGATCAGCACTGGCGCGACCCAGATCAGGATCAGCACCGGCGACCAGATCAGCGTCAGCGCCGCCAAGGCATATAGCGCCAGCATTCTGCGCGCCTCGCGTTCCATCCTGGGCAGGGCGCTGGCCGGAAGGTAGTTTGCGCGTTCGCGCCCGGCGGCAAGCCGCCCCAGAAGACGTGCATTTGCCGCCCAGACCGGCAGGCCCGAGACATGCCAGACCCACGCACGAGGGGTCTGCGGCTTTTCGGCCGACAGTTCGGGATCGCGGCCGTTGATATTGGTGAAGCGGTGATGGGCGAGGTGGAAGTAGCGGAACCATTCGAAGGGCAGAAGGATGAGAAAGCCGCACATGCGCCCCACCCATTCGTTCAGCACCGGGTGCCGGAATGGGGTCTTGTGGGTGCATTCATGCTCGAGCGTGAAAAGGAAGACGAGCAATATCCCCTCGACCGGCATCAGAAGCGGCCAGAAGGGCACACGCGCCGCGATCAGCCCGGCGGACAGGGCGATCGCTCCGGCATGTTTGGCCAGATGGGCAAGTCCTGCCCGGTCGCTCGGTTCGGTCAGGCGCGCCCTGGCCTCGGGCGGAAGGGTGGCAAGGAAAGCCTTGTGGTCCATGCCGCAGCCTAACCCGGAATGTCGAAGCCGGGGGCTGCAAGTTCGAACCCGTCGAAGCGAAAGCCGGGGCTGACCGTGCAGCCGGCCAGCGTCCAGTCGCCCGTGGTCCGCGCCGCCTGCCAATGGTGGGGCGGCACCACCATCTGCGGGCGCTCGCCCTGCCCGAGATCGGGGCCGAGCCGGTGGTGTCGCGCCGGGCCCGCGGCACTTTCGGCAAGGGACAGGGTCAGGGGCGCGCCGGCGTAGAAGTGCCAGATTTCGGCGGCATCGACCCGGTGCCAATGGCTCCGCTCGCCGGCCTTCAGCAGGAAATAGATGCAGGTGCCAGCGGGGCGGGCCGTGCCCCCGGCCACCCAGGTTTCGCGGTACCAGCCACCTTCGGGGTGCGGGGCAAGGCCCAGGGCCGCGATGACCCCTTCGGCGGTCATTCGCCGCCGTCCTCGCCCAGTTGCTGAAGGTTGAGGATGACCAGCATCCGGTGCAGGAACGGATAGAGGATGAGCGCGGTCATCGCCGGATAGACCGCGCCGGAAAAGATCGCATAGCAACTGGCAAAGATCTTGGCGGCATCGTCGGGCATCGTGTTGACCGGGCCCATGCCAGTCAGGATCATCGAGGCGTTCAACAGCGCGTCGACCCAGCCGAGCCCGCTGATTTCGTGGTAGCCGACAACCCCGATCCCGAGTGCTACCGCCAGGAATGCCACCGCCAGCAGGATGAACCCGGCAGCATGGCGGACAAAGGCCTCGGGGCTGCGCAATTTCAGCGAATGGGTCTTGCGGGCAGGCATGATGTGGCTCCGGCAAGGGGGTGCAGCGGGGTGCGCCCGCCGCACCGCGCGGCGTCAGCTTCTCAGGATCGACCGGCCGGCATATTCGGCGGTCTCGCCCAGTATTTCCTCGATGCGGATCAACTGGTTGTACTTGGCCAGCCGATCCGACCGGGCGAGCGAACCGGTCTTGATCTGGCCGCAGTTGGTTGCCACGGCAAGATCGGCAATGGTGCTGTCTTCCGTCTCGCCCGACCGGTGCGACATGACCGACGTATAGCGCGCCCGGTCGGCCATACGGACCGCGTCCAGAGTCTCGGTCAGGGTGCCGATCTGGTTGACCTTGACCAAGAGCGAATTGGCGCAGCCCTTCTTGATCCCTTCGGCCAGACGCACCGGGTTCGTCACGAACAGATCGTCGCCGACCAACTGGATCTTGTTGCCCAGAACATCGGTCAGATGTTTCCAGCCGGCCCAGTCATCTTCGGCACAGCCATCCTCGATCGAGATGATCGGATAATCCTTCACCAGCGCGGCAAGGTAGGCCACGTTTTCTTCCGGGGTCAGGGTCTTGCCTTCGCCGGCGAACACATATTTTCCGCCCTTGAAATATTCGGTCGAGGCGCAATCGAGGGCAAGATGGATTTCCTCGCCGGGCTTGTAGCCCGCCTTCTCGATGGCCTTCAGGATGAAGTCGAGCGCTTCGCGGGTCGACGACAGGTTCGGCGCAAAGCCGCCTTCGTCACCGATGCCGGTGGAAAGACCCGCCGCCGAAAGCTGCTTTTTCAGCGTGTGGAACACCTCGGACCCCATCCGCACCGCCTCGCGGATATTGGCGGCGGCGACCGGCATGATCATGAATTCCTGGATGTCGATTGGATTGTCGGCATGTTCGCCGCCGTTGATGATGTTCATCATCGGCACCGGCAGGACGCGGGCATTGGTGCCGCCGACATAGCGGAAGAGCGGCTGGGCGGTGAAATCGGCCGCTGCCTTGGCCATGGCCAGCGACACGCCCAGGATGGCGTTGGCGCCAAGCCGGCCCTTGTTCGCGGTGCCGTCGAGTTCGCACATCAACCGGTCGAGCGCCACCTGTTCGGTCGCATCTTCGCCGACAAGGTTTTCGGCCAGTTCGCCATTGACGGCCGCCACCGCCTCGAGCACGCCCTTGCCCATGAACCGGGCCTTGTCACCATCGCGTTTTTCCACGGCCTCGTGCGCGCCGGTCGAAGCGCCCGACGGAACCGCCGCGCGGCCCATCGTGCCGTCTTCCAGCGTCACATCCACCTCGACGGTGGGGTTGCCTCGGCTGTCGAGGATTTCGCGGGCGTGAATGTCGATGATCGTGCTCATGGGAACTCCTGGTCCGGAAAGGCGGATTGCGGGAACGCTGCGCTATGGCCCGCTTTAGCCGGGGAACGTGACGCTGGAAAGAGGCTTGGCGCGGCCGTGCGGTTTCTGCGACGGAAATCGTGGCATGGGGCGCACGATAGGGCAGGGCACGCGCGGCAGCGATGACCGGACCGGGGCTGGAAAATCATGGCGACGGCGGTTTCCAGGCCGACATGTCGGGGGCCGCAGGGTGGCGGGCAGCGCTGGCGCTGTCGGCGACGGCGCAGGCCTGACCGGCGCGGTGACGGTGCCGCTCAGGGGTTGATACCGACGGCTGCGCGCTTGCGCGCCCGTTCGCGCGCAAAGGAGTAAAGCCCCGAGCCGATAATCAGACCGGCGCCAAGAAGCGTCAGCCGATCAGGCCGTTCGGCAAAGACCGTGGCGCCGATCGCCATGGCGATCAGCAGCCGCGCATAGCGGAACGGGGCGACAACAGAAACTTCACCCGTGCGCGCGGCAGCGGTAACGGCCCAGTAGCCGGCCGATCCGAAGATGACCGTGCAGACCAGAATCAGGCCCTGGACCGGCGAGATCGGCGCCAGCCCGTCATGGACGCCCACAAGGACGGCGCCCAGCAGCGTCAACGCCCCAAGGCCCCAGGCCGACACTTGTGACGTGGAGCATTCGGCCGGTACCAGCCGGGTCGCCAGATCGCGCAGCGTCAGCCCCACGACCGCGACAAGCACCCAAAGACCCTGCGGCCGGAACCCCTCCATCCCCGGTCGGATAACCATGAGAACCCCGGCAAAACCCACTGCAATCGCGCTCCAGCGGCGCCATCCGACGGCTTCGCGCAGGAAAAGCGCCGCCATCATCGTCACCGACAGGGGCAGTGCCTGAAGGACGGCCGACACGGTCGACAAGGGCACCGTGGCGAGCGAGACGATGTAGGCCAAGGAACTGACCATTTCGCCGGCATTGCGGGCCAGAACCCAAGGGTGCAGTGCGGCGCGTGTAAAGATGCGCCGCCCGTCGCGCCGCGCCAGCCAGGCGAAAATCAGCACACCGAAAAAGCCCGTGGCGAGCAGGATCTGCCCGGCCGGCAGATCGATGGCCAGCCATTTCAGGAACATGTCCTCGATCCCGAACAGCGCCATCGCCATCAGCATCAGAAGGACGCCGCGAAGATTGTCCTTTGCCATCGGATCAGGCTTTTTTCAGCCGGGTGCCGAACAGTTCTAGCCTGTGTCCGGCCAGCCGGTAGCCGAGCTTTGCGGCGATGCGTTCCTGCAAGGCTTCGATATCGGGATCGACGAATTCGATGACCTTGCCGGTATCCAGGTCGATCAGATGGTCGTGGTGGCTGCGTTCGGCATCCTCGTAGCGGGCGCGCCCGTCGCCGAACTCGAGCTTGTCGAGAATTCCGGCCTCGTCGAACAGCTTCACCGTGCGATAGACGGTGGCCAGCGAGATCTTCGGATCGACCGCGCAGGCGCGCGTGTACAGCACTTCGGCATCGGGGTGGTCGGGCGACGCCTGCAAGACTTGCGCGATGATCCGCCGCTGGCCGGTCATGCGCAGGCCCTTTGCCTCGCATCGTTCGATGATCGTCTGGCTCATCCCGTATCGCGCCCCCTCGCTTGTCGCACGGGTTTACGGGAAATCGGCCGAGGGGAAAAGCGTGGAATTTCTTGGTAGGCCCGGACTGCCCGTGGCGAAACCGGATAGCGCTGATCAGGCGCGGCGCATCATCCGCGACAGGATACCCGTTTTCAGAACGAACTGCTGGAAGAGCGCGCCGAGCACATGCAGCCAGAAAAGCGCGAAAAGCGGCAGTTTCATCGCTTCGTGAACTTCGCCCGCGGTTCCAAAGCCGCCATACCAGGCGGCAAGCCCGGTGACGGGCAAGAGGATCAGCAGCGCGTAGAGCGCCCAGTGGGTCAGAGCGGCGACCAGCTTCAGCGCTGGATGTTCGGCGGCGGGCTGGGGCGGCACCCCGCGCCGCAGCCGCACGGCGAGCCGCCAGATCATCAGCGCCAGTATGGCGATGCCGGCATAGATGTGAAAGGCGACAAGCGGCGTGTTCACATAATCCTCGCCCTTGCGCACCGCCCGCCAGGCGGCGGCCATGTCGTCATGGAGCAGGAACTGCGGAATCACGATCAGGGCAACCGTCCAGTGCAAGAGGATTTGCCTCCGCGAATATCCTTTAACCCCGGCCATCGAGCGCTCCTTGTTCGGTCATCCACACTCTTGTTACGCCAAGCGTGAAAGATTCCGTCGCGGGCTTCAACCCCGGCGGCGCAGCGGCGTTGCATCGGGAACCGGCGCTTCAGGCGCGCAATCGGACCGCCCATCCAGAGGGCGCGCCCGAATAGCGGCGGTTTTCCCGGCTTGCCGGCTTGACGGCGCCACGGGTCGTGCCTATTACACGCTCCACGTTCGGGCGGCGATCCGGGCGGGTGGACATGCGGTTGTAGCTCAGTTGGTTAGAGTACCGGCCTGTCACGCCGGGGGTCGCGGGTTCGAGCCCCGTCAACCGCGCCACCCCCCGGATCGCCCGAACGCGAAACATGCGCGGTTGTAGCTCAGTCGGTTAGAGTACCGGCCTGTCACGCCGGGGGTCGCGGGTTCGAGCCCCGTCAACCGCGCCATTTCATTTGCCGCCCAGACATTCGTTAAAGTTCCAGCCGATAGCGGACATGGCCGTCGTCACGGGTGAACCGGTCGTAAAGCGCACGGGCGCCGGTGTTGTCGGTGGCAGCGTGCCAATAAAGCCGCTTCCAGCCCCGCGCCCGCGCCAGCGCGACAAGATCTTCGATCAGCGCCCGCCCCACGCCCTGCCCACGCGCCTGCGCGCTGACGAACATATCTTCCAGGTAGCAATCGTCGCCCATCACCCAGGTCGAAGGGTGATGCTGGTGGATGGCAAAGCCCAGTATCTGCCCACGGCGCTCGGCCAGTCGCGCCGACAGCGGGCTGGCCGGGTCCATCAGCCGCGTCCAGGTGAAATCGGTGACGGCAGGGGGCAGGGGGTGCGCATAAAAATCGAGGTATCCCTGCCAGAGCGTCAGAAACGCCGGCTTGTCGCCCGGTCCGGCCGGGCGGACCGTCACCGTATTCATCTCAGGCCAGCCTTGCGAGAACGCGCGCCCAGGATCGGATGCCCTTGTGAAAACTTTCCAGGTCGTATTTCTCGTTCGGACTGTGAATCTGGTCGTCGTCCTTGCCAAAGCCGATCAGCATCGCGTCCATCCCCAGAACCGACTTGAAGTAACCGGCGATCGGGATCGACCCGCCGGAGCCGACGTAGGCCGCCGGCAGGCCCCATTCCGCGGTCAGGGCGGCGCGGGCGGCCTCGAACGCCGGGTCGGTTATCTGCATGACCGACGCCGGGCTGTTGCCGTCACCCGGGCCGAAGTCGGCGCGACAGTCGGCGGGCAGCAGCGCGCGGACGCGGGCGCGGAAGGCGGCGCTGATCTTGGCCGGGTCCTGGCGCGACACGAGGCGGAAGGAAACCTTGGCGCTGGCCTCGGCTGGCAGCACGGTCTTGAAGCCCGCCCCGGTATAGCCACCGACGACGCCGTTGATCTCACAAGTCGGGCGCGACCAGAGCATTTCCAGCGGCGTCCGGTCCTGTTCGCCCGCCGGGACTGACAGGCCCACATCGCCGAGGAATTTTGCATGATCGAAGGGCAGCGCCCGCCACTGGGCGCGGATCGCGTCGGGCAGTTCGTCGACATCGTCGTAAAAGCCCGGCAGGGTGACGCGGCCCTGATCGTCATGCAGGCTGGCGAGGATTTTCGCCAGCACGCGGATCGGGTTGGCTGCGGCACCCCCGTACATGCCCGAATGCAGATCCTTGTTGGCGGCATGGATGGTGATCTCTTCCTTGACCATGCCGCGCAGCATGGTGGTGATCGCCGGATATTTGCTGTCGTGCAGGCCGGTGTCGCAGATCAGCGCGATGTCGGCGGTCAGTTCGGCGGCATTTTCCTTCATGAACGGGACAAGCGAGGGCGAGCCGGATTCCTCTTCGCCCTCGAGAAAGATCGTCAATTTGCCGGGCAGGCTGCCATGGACGGCTTTCCAGGCGCGGCACGCCTCGATGAAGGTCATCAACTGTCCCTTGTCGTCGGACGATCCGCGGGCGCGGATGACGCGGCCTCTGGGCGTGTCCTCGATCGCCGGATTGAACGGATCGCGGTGCCAGAGCGCAAGGGGATCTACGGGCTGCACATCATAGTGGCCGTAAAACAGCAGATGCCGCCCGTCGCCCGTGGACGGCCCCTGCCCATGAGCCACGACCATCGGGTGGCCGGGGGTGGGTCGGCTGGCCGCGTCAAAGCCAAGCGTCGCAAGCTCTGCCGCCAGCCAGTCGGCGGCGCGGGCGCAATCGGCGTTAAAGGCCGGGTCGGTGGAGATCGACGGAATGCGCAAAAGCTCCATCAGCCGGTCCAGGGCCTCGGGCAGGGTGGCGTCGATCCGGGTCAGCACGGCATCCAGGCTCATCATCGTCTCCTTTGCGGGTTTGTCGTGACCCTATCAGCGGCGCGCCCATAGTCCAGTGCGGCCAGCGCCGGGGGGGGGGGCGGCAATTTGCGCAATTTTCGGGTCGGGACTTGACCTTTATCAATGCCTGACCCAAAGCGGAAAGATAATGCCTTGGGCGAGGTGAGACGCCGGGAGACTGACGATGGACTTTGATGCAGTACTGGACAGCGCCCTGGCGCGGCTTCACGACGAAGGACGCTACCGCACCTTCATAGACATCGAGCGCACGCGCGGCCATTTCCCCAAGGCGGCCTGGCGGCGCGAGGATGGCACGACACGCGACATAACCGTCTGGTGCGGCAACGATTATCTGGGCATGGGGCAACACCCGGTGGTACTGGACGCCATGCACGAGGCGCTCGATGCGACCGGCGCCGGATCGGGCGGCACGCGCAATATCTCGGGTACCACGGCCTATCACAAGGCGCTCGAGGCCGAACTGGCCGATCTGCACGGCAAAGAGGCGGCGCTGGTCTTTACCTCGGCCTACATCGCCAATGACGCCACGCTGTCGACGCTGCCCAAGCTTTTCCCCGGTCTCATCATCTATTCGGACTCGCTGAACCATGCCTCGATGATCGAGGGCGTGCGCCGGAATGGCGGGGCCAAGCGGATTTTCCGCCACAACGATCTGGCGCATCTGCGGGCGCTTCTGGGCGCCGACGATCCGGCGGCGCCGAAGCTGATTGCCTTCGAATCGATCTATTCGATGGATGGCGACTTTGCCCCGATGGGGGAAATCTGCGATCTTGCCCGCGAATTTGGCGCGCTGACCTATCTGGATGAGGTGCATGCCGTCGGCATGTATGGCCCGCGTGGCGGCGGTGTGGCCGAGCGTGACGGGCTGATGGACCGGATCGACATCATCAACGGCACGCTGGCCAAGGCGTACGGCGTTTTCGGCGGCTATATCGCCGCCTCGGCTCGGATGGTCGATGCAGTGCGGTCCTACGCGCCCGGGTTCATATTCACCACGTCTCTGCCGCCGGCGGTGGCGGCGGGGGCAGCGGCGTCGGTCCGGCATCTGAAAACCGATCAGGGCTTGCGCGCCCGCCAGCAGACCAATGCGCGCGTCCTCAAGATGCGCCTGCGCGGGCTTGGCCTGCCGATCGTCGATCACGGCAGCCATATCGTGCCTGTCCATGTCGGCGATCCGGTTCATTGCAAGATGCTGTCGGACATGCTGCTGGACCGGTTCGGCATCTATGCCCAGCCGATCAACTTCCCGACCGTGCCGCGCGGCACCGAGCGGTTGCGCTTTACACCCTCGCCGGTGCATTCGGCGGCCGACCTCGATCACCTTGTCCGGGCGATGGACAGTCTGTGGGCGCATTGTGCGCTGAATCGCGCTGACCTCACCGCTTAGGTGCCCTTTCCGGTGCATTGGTGCTTGCTCTGTGCTAAGGAATCTTCAATAGGACGGCACGAAATGTGCCGAATCGACGGTCGTCGGCGCATGTGGGACAGGGGCAATCGGGCATGATCGGGCGAAGGGCCAGACCTTCGGCGGACGGGACGGACAAACCCAAAGGGTTTGACGATTTCGAGCTGCGCCTCGGCGATGTCATGCGTGGCGAGCGCGCGACGCTGGCCAAGTCCCTTCTGGACGTGCAGCGGGAATTGCGGATCAAGGCCAGCTATATCGCCGCCATCGAAAACTGCGATATCGGCGCGTTCGATACGCCGGGCTTTGTCGCCGGTTATGTGCGGTCTTATGCCCGTTATCTCGGGCTCGACCCGGAATGGGCCTTCGTCAGATTCTGCCGCGAGGCTAATTTTACCGTGGCGCATGGCATGTCGTCGGAAGCCTCGGGCCCGGTCGTCACCGCCAAGCGCAAGAAGGAATATGACGAGCCGCTCGCCAACCCCAATGCGTCTTTCGTGCCGCGCGGCGAGGCGTTCTTTTCCGGCATCCAGCCCGGCGCCATCGGTTCGATCCTGGTGCTGGCGCTGCTTTTGGTCGGCATCGGGTATGGCGGCTGGTCGGTCGTGCAGGAAGTGCAGCGGGTGCAGCTTGCCCCCGTCGATCAGGCGCCGGGCGTCGTGGCCGAGCTTGACCCCCTGGCGGGCGCCGGTGCGTCGGCCCGCAGCCAGGCCGAGGCAGGCCCCGGAGTGATGGCCGCCCTGCCGTCGCAGGATGTGCAGCCCGATCCCGAGGCGCTGAACCGGCTTTACCGGCCGCAAACGCTGGATGTGCCGGTACTGGTGCCACGCGACGGCCCGATCGCCGCGATCGATCCGCGCACCGCCGGCACGCTGCTGCCGCCCCCGACCCAGACCGCGGCCGCAACCCCGGAAACGGCGCCCCTTGGGACCACGCCCGTGACAGTCGTCGCTCCCGAGGCGCCGGCCGTGGCGCTGATCGCGGCGCGCCCGTCTTGGGTTCGGGTGCAGGCCGCCGACGGAACGGTGCTGTTCGAAAAGGTGCTGAACGCCGGCGAGCGCTATGTGGTGCCGGCGACGACCGAGCCCGCAGTGCTGCGCGCCGGCGAATCGGGGGCGGTCTACTTCGCCGTGAATGGCGTGACCTATGGACCCGCCGGGCCGAACGGGTCGGTCACCAAGAACATCACGCTGTCGCCCGATGCCCTGACGGGCCGCTATGCCGCAGCCGATCTCAAGTCCGACGCCGATCTTGCCCGCGCCGTGGCACTCGCGTCGGTCGAAACCGTGCCGGCCGCAGGCGACGGCAGTGCTGCCGCGCCATCGCAGTAGGCTGGCGGTTGCGCATGGGCCCGGCGCGGCATATCTAGGCCGCGACATGTTCCGATGGTGGCCCCGCCCATGACCCACAACCCGATCCGCCCCTGGCGCAATATCGACCGGCGCAAATCCCGCCAGATCATGGTCGGCAAGGTTGCCGTGGGCGGCGATGCGCCGATCTCGGTGCAGACCATGACCAACACGATCACATCGGACGTGACGGCGACGCTGGACCAGGTGCGCCGCGCGGCCCTTGCCGGGGCCGATATCGTGCGCATCTCGACGCCCGACGAAGACAGCACGCGGGCCCTGAAGGAGATCGTCGCCGAGAGCCCGGTGCCGATCGTCGCCGACATTCATTTCCACTACAAACGCGCCATCGAGGCGGCCGAGGCCGGCGCCGCCTGCCTGCGCATCAACCCCGGCAATATCGGCTCGGCGGCGCGGGTGCGCGAGGTGATCCGGGCCGCGCGCGATCATGGCTGCTCGATGCGCATCGGGGTGAATGCCGGCAGTCTTGAAAGGCACCTTCTCGACACATATGGCGAACCTTGCCCGGAGGCGATGGTCGAAAGCGGTCTCGATCATATCAAGCTCTTGCAGGACAACGATTTTCATGAATTCAAGATCAGCGTGAAGGCGTCGGACGTGTTTCTGGCGGCCGCCGCCTACCAGCAGCTGGCCGAAGCGACCGACGCCCCCATCCATCTTGGCATCACCGAGGCAGGGGGCCTTGTGTCGGGCACTGTCAAGTCCGCTGTCGGGCTTGGCAACCTACTCTGGGGTGGCATCGGCGACACGATCCGGGTGTCGCTGTCGGCCGATCCGGTCGAGGAGGTGAAGGTCGGCTTCGAGATCCTGAAGTCGCTCGGCCTGCGCCATCGGGGGGTCACGATCATTTCCTGTCCGTCCTGCGCGCGCCAGGGTTTCGACGTGATCAAGACCGTAGCGGCGCTCGAAGACCGGCTTGCCCATATCACCACCTCGCTGTCGCTGTCGATCATCGGCTGCGTGGTCAACGGCCCGGGCGAGGCCTTGATGACCGATATCGGCTTTACCGGCGGCGGGGCGGGTGCGGGCATGGTCTATCTGGCCGGCAAGCAGCATCACAAGCTTGGCAACGACCGGATGGTCGACCATATCGTCGAGCTGGTCGAAGCGAAGGCCGCCGAGATCGAGGCGGCCAAACTGGCGGCCCATGGGACCGAGGCGGCCGAGTAGCGAGGGCTCTGCCCTCGCGCTCCCGGGATATTTGAGCCACAATGAAAGAGCTGAACGTGACATTTTCCGTCGTGGCGGGGCGCTGATCCGATGGCGCGCGCCCCCCTTCTGCAACTATCCGGCATTTCGCTGACCTTTGGTGGCGCGCCGCTTTTCGACGGACTTGATCTTGCGGTCCAGCCGGGCGACCGCGTGGCGCTGGTTGGGCGCAACGGATCCGGGAAGTCGACCCTGATGAAGGTGATGGCCGGGCTGATCGAAGCAGATGCCGGCAGCCGCGTGGTGCCGCCCGGCGTGACGGTCGGCTATATGGAACAGGAGCCGGATCTTTCGGGCTTTGCCACGCTTGGCGATTTTGCAGCGTCCAAGCTGCCCGAGGGCGAAGAGTACCGGCTTTCCGTGGTTGCCGAAGGGCTGAAGTTCAACGGGGCCACGCCGGTTGGTGGCGCATCGGGGGGGGAACGGCGCCGCGCCGCGCTCGCCAAGTTGTTGGCCGAGGCGCCGGAACTGATGTTGCTTGACGAGCCCACCAACCATCTCGACATCGAAGCGACGCTGTGGCTCGAGCGCGAGCTGTCCGAGACCCGTGCGGCCTTTGTGCTGATCAGCCACGACCGGGCGTTCCTGCGGGCGCTGACGCGGGCGACCTTGTGGATCGACCGCGGCGAAGTGCGCCGTAGCGAACAAGGGTTCACGGCGTTCGAGGAGTGGCGCGAAACCGTGTGGGCGGCCGAGGACGAGGCGCGCCACAAGCTTGAACGCAAGATCAAGCACGAGGCGAAATGGGCGGTTGAAGGGATTTCGGCGCGGCGCAAGCGCAATCAGGGCCGGGTTCGGGCGCTTGCTGCCCTGCGCGAGGAACGCGGCGCCATGATCCGCCGCCAGGGGACGGCCGACATGGCGCTCGACGCGGGCCAGACGTCGGGCAAGCTGGTGATCGAGGCCCGCGGCATCGCCAAGAGCTTTGGTGACAGGCTGATCCTGCGGCCCTTCGATCTGCGCGTCCTGCGGGGGGATCGGGTGGCTTTTGTCGGCCCGAACGGCGTGGGCAAGACCACGCTTCTGAAGATGCTGACCGGCGAGATGGCACCAGATCAGGGCAGCCTGCGCCTTGGCACCAACCTCGACATCGCGGTTTTCGATCAGGCCCGCGCCAGCCTGGATTTTTCCATGACGCTCTGGGACGGGCTGGTGAACGATCCCGACATGGCCGTGTCGGGCCGGTCGGACCAGGTGATGGTGCGGGGCACGCCGAAACATGTTGTGGCCTATCTCAAGGATTTCCTGTTCGACGAGGTTCAGGCGCGCGCGCCCATCGGCTCACTTTCCGGGGGGGAGCGGGCGCGGCTTTTGCTGGCGCGCCTCATGGCGCGGCCGTCAAACCTGTTGATCCTCGACGAACCGACCAACGATCTCGATGTCGAAACGCTCGATCTTTTGCAGGATATCCTGGCCGACTATGACGGGACCGTCCTTCTGGTCAGCCACGACCGTGATTTCATCGACCGGATCGCCACGACGACCGTGGCACTTGAGGGCGACGGGCGCGCCACCGTCTATGCAGGGGGCTGGAGCGACTATCAGGCGCAACGTGCCGAGGCGACGGGTGCGCCGCCGGTCGCTGCCGCGAAAGTTGCCGCCCGGTCGGCCGTTGTGCCCGCGCCGCGCGGGGCGGCGCAAGGCCTTACCTTTACCGAACGGCATCGGCTCGACGCGCTTCCCGACTTTATCGAGCGGCTCGAGGCCGAGATCGGGAAGCTGACCGATTTCCTGTCCGACCCCGATCTTTTCATGCGCGCGCCCGACAAGTTCCGCCGTGCGTCGGAAGGGCTTGCCGAGCGTCAGGCATCACTCGCCGCCGCCGAAGAGGAGTGGCTGGCTTTGGAAGAGAGGGCTCAAACGTGAAAGCGGGCGGAATGCCCGCCCGCTTTCAGAACCCAGGACACGCGTACGTAAAAGGCTGGCCCAAGTCCGCCGAGGGCCAGGGGGGACGGATTACATCTTGGGCAGAAGGACCGTGTCGATCACATGGATCACGCCGTTCGACTGTTTCACGTCGGCAATGGTCACGTGGGCGATATTGCCCTGCTCGTCCTTGATCGAGACCTTGCCACCCTTCGACATGACGGTGAACTTGCAGCCGCCGACAGTGTCGATCATGTGCTTGCCGCCATCGGCCTTGACCATGGCCTTGATCATCTTGGCCGACGCATCGGCCGCCATCACATGGCAGGTCAGGATCTTGGTCAGCGTCGCCTTGTTTTCCGGCTTCAGCAGATTTTCGACAGTGCCGGCCGGCAGTTTGGCAAAGGCTTCGTTGGTCGGGGCGAAGACGGTGAACGGGCCTTTGCCTTCCAGGGTTTCGACAAGGCCAGCGGCCTTGACGGCGGCCACAAGCGTGGTGTGATCCTTCGAATTCACGGCGTTTTCGATGATGTTCTTGTTTTCATACATCGGCGCGCCACCGACCATCGGGTTTTCGGCGAAAGCGGGAAGGGCGGTCAGGGCCAGAACGGCGGCAAGGACGCGTGCGGAAATGGTCATTTTGGAACTCCGGTCTCTGGCGGAGGAGGACCATCCCCCTCTCGCATGACCAAAGCTACGAACGGTGGTTACGGGAAGTTGCGCCGGGCGCAAAGAAATTTTTCGGCGCGATCGCCTAGCCCTGGCCGATGACGGCGGCCGCGACGACGGGGCCGGTCGGGGAGCCGTTCGGCGATCCGCCGGTCGGCTCGAGCGTGATGGCAAGGGTGGTTCCGGGCGGCAGTGCGGACATTGCCACCGTTCGCGGCCCTGTCCGCAACACCCCAAGCGATATCGGTGCGCCGCCAGCAGGGATTACCCAGAGTTCGTAGTCCTTGGCGGCACCGGCGTCCGGCCCGGCATCGCGCGTGAAGGTCAGTTGGCCCGCGGTCTTGTCGAAGAGCGCGGCCACGACAAGGGGTTGGCCGTCGGCCCTGAGCGTGGCGGTCAGCGTTTCGTGTGGGCGCAGGGTCGGCCAGGCGACCAGCAGGGCAACGGCGGCCGCGATCGCAGCGAAGGCGCCGAAGAACGGCATCCGCCAGCGTGCCGCCGGGCG
>Ga0209023_10000706_pt1 | contig 48605 bp, 45 predicted proteins | sample LakOneMetagenome_FD_187468 | JGI IMG/M metagenome (GOLD analysis project Ga0209023, IMG submission 187468) | Freshwater and sediment microbial communities from Lake Erie, Canada (SPAdes) (version 2) | ecosystem: Environmental > Aquatic > Freshwater > Lentic | place: Lake Erie, Canada... | reverse complement strand
CGCTACGTGCTGGTGCAGCGCAAGCTGTGAGCAGCGACGCCCACGCCCAGCTGGCGGCCGAGCACGAAGCGCTGATCCAGTTCCTGTACCTGGCCCCGGTGGGCCTGGTGCAGACCGGTATCGACGGCGAGATCGTGATGATCAACCCGATCTCGGCACAGCTCCTGATGCCGCTGTCGCGCGACGGCTGCCTCACCAATCTGTTCACGGCGCTGGAAGACGTGGCGCCGGAATTGCGCCACCTGTGCGCGATCTTCGACCGTCCCAACGGCATGATCTGCGACGGCCTGCACATCCAGCTCAACAGCGGTGCGCCGAGCAAGCGCATGCGGGTGCCGCACGTGCTCTCGCTGAGCCTGCTGAAGCTGGACGGCGCGCGCCTGATGGCGGTGCTGTCGGACGTCAGCGAACAGGTGCGCCGCGAGCGCCAGCTGCGCCAGAGCGACGCCTGGCTGAACGCCCTGCTCACCAGCATCAGCGACTATGCGCTGGTCGGCCTGGACCGCGAAGGCCGGGTCAGCGACTGGAACACGACCATCGGCCGCGTCACCGGCTTTACGCCTTCGGTGGTCGGCCAGCCGTATTCGGTGTTCTATCCGGACGATACAACCACCCCCGAGCAAATACAGGACCGCCTGCGCGAAGCCGACGCCAACGGCTGGAGCCTCGACGAAGGTCCGCGCCTGCGCGCCGACGGCAGCCAGTTCCTGGGCAGCGCCATGATCTCGCCGATCCCGGACCTCGATCCGGACAGCGTCGGCGAGGGCGAAGCGGCCTATTGCCTGGTCCTGCGCGACATCAGCGACAAGCGCGAGCTGATCGACAATCGCCGCAAGTCGGTGTTCTCCGATCACCTGACCGGCGTCGCCAACCGCCGCGCCTTCTTCGAGGCTGCCGAGCTCGAGCTGACGCGCAATCGCCGCACGCCGCGCCCGACCGCCCTGATCCTGTTCGACGCCGACCACTTCAAGCAGATCAACGACCGCCACGGCCACCCGGCCGGTGACCACGTGCTGTGCCAGCTGGGCGCGGCGCTGTCGAAGACCTTCCGCCAGGTCGACGTGGTGGCGCGCGTGGGCGGCGAGGAATTCGCCGTGCTGCTGCCGTCCTCGACCCTGGCCGGCGCGAAAGCCGTCGCCGAGCGCCTGCGCGAACTGGTCGCCGGCCAGCCCGTGATGTGGGAAGGCGTGCCGGTGTCCATCACCGTCAGCGCCGGCATCGCCGCCGTCGACGCCGGCGAGCATATCGACCTCGACACCCTGATCAAGCGCGCCGACCGGGCCCTGTACGCCGCCAAGGCAAACGGGCGCAACCGCGTCGAGTGCTGGAGCGGAGCCCCCGATGCAGCCTGACAGCCAAGCAAGCGCCTACGAAGCCCTGGTCCAGTTCCTGTACCGCGCCCCGATCGGCCTGGTGCAGGCCAGCCTGGACGGCACCGTCGACATGCTCAACCCGATGTCGTCCAGCCTGCTGATGCCGCTGGTGCGCGACGGCAGCATGGACAACCTGTTCACCGTGCTGGCCGGCGTGGCGCCGCAGCTGCGCGAACTGACCGAGAACTTCAGCGAGCCGTCCGGCGCCGTCTGCGAAGGCTTGCGCCTGCAGCTGGGCGACACTGCCGGTTCGGGTGCGCCGCAGTGGCTGTCGCTGTCGGTGCTGAAGCTCGACCCGACCCGCCTGATGGCGGTGGTCACCGACGCCACCCACGAAGTGCAGCGCGAGCAGGAAAGGCTGGCGCGGCGTCTCAAGACGGCGGCGCGCACCGACGCCCTGACGCGCATGCCGAACCGCGAAGCGCTGCTCGAACAGACGCAGCAGATGCTGGGCCGCATGCCGGCCGGCGGCGCGGGCCGCACTGGTTTTGCGCTGCTGTCCATGAACTGCGACCGCTTCCGCCAGATCAACGACGCCCTCGGCCAGGCCGCCGGCGACCGCCTGCTGGTGCAGATCGGCGAACGCATCCGCGCCACCTTGCGCCCGCCCAGCGACCGCATCGATCCGAATGCCGGCAGCGGCCAGATGGCGGCCCGCATCGGCGCCGACGAATTCGCGGTGCTGCTGGACGGCCTGCGCTGCCGCGAGGATGCGGAAAAAGTGGCGACGCGCCTGCTCGAAGCGCTGGCCCGGCCGCACCAGCTGCCGAACGGCCAGGACGTCATCTGCAAGCTGTCGATGGGACTGGTCTGGTGCGCGGATGCCGGCGACTTCGCGGGCGAGATGCTGCGCGACGCCAGCATCGCCATGGTCGAAGCCAAGCGCGCCGGCGGCAACCACTGCACGAGCTTCGAGCCGGCCATGCGCGAGCGCGCCGCGCGCCGCGCCGACATCGAATCGGACCTGCGCCAGGCCCTGCTCGAAGACCAGCTGTTCGTGGTCTACCAGCCGGTGGTCGGCCTGCGCGAGGACGGCGGCACCGACCTCTCGGCCGGCGTCGAAGCCCTGGTGCGCTGGCAGCATCCGGTGCGGGGCGTGGTGCCGCCTTTCGAATTCATCCAGGTCGCCGAGGAATCGGGCCTGATCGGCGCGCTCGGCGACTTCGTGCTGCGCCGTGCCTGCCGCGACTTCATGGCCTGGCAGCGCGAGCTGGGCGACCATGCGCCGCGCCTGCTGGCAGTGAACCTGTCGCGCGCCCAGCTGGCCCAGCCCGACTGGCCGGCGACGGTGCGCGCCATCCTCGACGCGGAAGGCATGCGCCCGTCCCAGCTGCAGCTGGAAGTGACGGAAAGCCTGGCGGCCCAGGACCAGCAGGTGCAGGACCGCCTGCACGAGCTGAAGGCAATCGGCATCACGCTGGCGCTGGACGATTTCGGCACCGGCTATTCCTCGCTGTCCAGCCTGCACCAGCTGCCGGTGGACACGGTCAAGATCGACCGTTCCTTCGTCTGCCAGGCCGATACCAGCCACCACCACCGCGTGCTGATCGAAGCCACCGTGAAGGTCGCCCAGAGCCTGGGCATGAACACGGTGGCCGAGGGCATCGAGACCGAAGCGCAGGCGGCCGCCGTGCGCGACCAGCAGTGCGCCAAGGGCCAGGGCTACCTGTTCAGCCGTCCGCTGACCTCGCCGGCTTTGCTGGACTGGCTGCGCTCCTCGATACAGATCGCTGCTTAGTTGGCGACCCGGCGCTAGCGCATCGCTAAAGGCTGGCGCCGGCGCGGCGCCGGAAAACCGGCGTCGAGCTGGGCCAGGTCTTCGGCAGTCAAGGCCGGCGCCAGGTCCAGCGCGGCGCGGTTCGCGCGCACGTGCTCCGGGCGCACCGCCTTCGGAATCACCACCACCCCATCCTGGCGCAGCAGCCAGGCCAATGCCACCTGGGCCGGCGTCACGCCATGCCGGCGCGCCACGGCAGCCAGCTGCGGATTGCCGAGCAGGCCGCCCTGCGAGGCCGGGTCCGACTCCAGCGGCGAATACGCCATTACCGGGATGCGCCGTTCGCGGCACCACGGCAGCAGATCCCATTCGATGCCGCGTTTGGCCAGGTTGTAGAGCACCTGGTCGGTGGCCACCAGGTCGCCGCCGGGCAGCGCGACTGCCTCGAGCATGTCGTCGAGGTCGAAATTGCTGACCCCGAAGTCGCGGATCTTGCCCTGCTCGCGCAGACGCACGAAGGCTTCCAGCGTTTCCGCCAGCGGCACATTGCCGCGCCAGTGCAGCAGGTAAAGGTCGAGGCAGTCCACCTTCATGCGCCGCAGGCTGCGCTCGCAGGCCGCCTGCACGCCGCGCCGGTCGGCGTTGTGCGGGTAGACTTTGCTGACCAGGAAGACCTCATCGCGGCGGCCGGCGATCGCCTCGCCGACCACTTCCTCGGCGCCGCCCTCGCCATACATCTCGGCGGTGTCGACCAGGGTCATGCCGAGGTCCAGGCCGAGCCGCAGCGCGGCCACCTCGGCGGCGCGCGCGGACGGGTCTTCGCCCATGTACCAGGTACCCTGGCCGAGGACAGGCATCCGGCTTCCGGATGGCAACAGAACATCTTTCATGCGCTCTCCTTTGCACAAAAGCGAACGATACACCGGTTTGCGCGCGCGCAAAGGCGAGATTGAGCCAAAGAGAGGTGCCGCGTCATGCAAAGCGCACACTGGCCCGGTTAGCTGCCCCATGTTTCGCGACCATGACACTGACACGCCTCGTTTCAAGCGCCCTGCTGATCGCCTCGGTCGGCTGTACCGTCAAGGACAACCACCCGGTGGCGGTCACGCCCCAGGTCGTGCCGACCGAACTGTGGGTGGCGCAGGACGGCCTCGACAGCAACCCCGGCACCCGCGCCGCGCCGCTGCGCTCGCTGGCGCGCGCGGCCCAGCTGGTCACGCCGGGCACCACGGTCAACGTGCTGCCCGGCACCTACCAGGGCGGCTTCCGCACCAATATCAACGGCATGGCCAATGCCCGCATCGTGTTCCGCTCGACGGAAGGCTGGCAGGCGCGCCTGGTGCCGCCGCCGGTCTCGAACAGCGAGATGGCCTGGGACAACCGCGCCAGCTATGTCGACATCCAGGGATTCGAGGTCGACGGGTCGGCGCGCTCGGAAGGCCAGCCCTGGACCACCGGCATCTACAGCGGCGGCTCCTACAACCGCATCGCCTCGAACCACGTGCACCACATTGCCACCACCCTGCCCTGCACCAGCAAGGGCGGCTCCGGGATCGGCGTCGACAGCTACTACAAGGGCATGTATTCGGAAGTGGTGGGCAACAGCGTGCACGACATCGGCCCTGCCGGCTGCCGCTACGTGCAGGGCATCTACGTGAACACGCCCGGCACGGTGCGCAACAACATCGTCTACCGGGTGGCCGAAGCCGGCATCCACCTGTGGCACGACGCGCACAAGGTCATTGTTGTCAACAACACGATTACGGCCTCGAACACCGGCATCCTGGTCGGCGGCGGCGACTTCTATCACACGAAGGGGCCGAACGACCATACCCACGTGCTCAACAACATCGTCTACGACAACCGCTACGGCATCTCCGAACAGGGCGCCACGGGCAAGCACAACAGCTACCGCAACAACCTGGTGTTCGGCAATAAAGAGGCCGACTGGCGGCTGGCCGAGGGCATGAGCCACGCCGGCACCGTCGCCGCGGCGCCGGGCTTCCTCAGCTATTCACGCAGCGGGACGCCGGACTTCAGGCTGGCGGCGGGCTCGCCGGCGATCGGCAAGGGCATCGAGCACGGCGCGGATGGGCCGGACTTCTACGGCAAGTCGCGGGGACAGACCGATGCCGTGGACATCGGCGCTTGCCAACATTAAATTTACAAAATCTCGTTAACCAGCTCCGAAGGCCGGCACAGGCGCACGCCCTTTGGCGTGATCACGAAAGGCCGGTTGATCAGGATCGGATGCGCCACCATGGCGTCCAGCAGCGCCTCGTCGTCGACGCCGGGCGCGTCCAGGCCGAGTTCCTTATACAGCGCCTCCTTGCTGCGGACAGCCTCGCACACGCTCAGGCCGGCGTCCGCGATCATCTTCCGCAGCTGCTCGCGTGCGGGCGGATGTGCCAGGTAATCGATCACCTCGGGTTCATGGCCTGCGTCGCGCAGCAGGCCCAGCGTGGTGCGCGAGGTGCCGCAGCGCGAATTGTGAAATATCTTGATGTCCATCGTTAAATCCCCTGTTGAACGAAATGCAGTCTTGCCGCTCAGGCAAGGGATGATACCGACGGCGCTACAACGCTTCCAGTCTTTTTACTTGTCCCGCATTTTTTCCCGCTATAGAATCCCCGGTTTATTTTCCAGGACGCAATGAAGACGTCCGCTCGAGAGACTGACATGCAAGATAATCTGTTGCGTCCGGCAAGCCTGCCGACCTGGGGCCAGCGCACCGCCCTGCGCATGCTGAACCTGATCGGCTGGAACGTGCACTTCAAGCCCCTGCCGGGCCCGCACGGCATCGCGGTGGTCTATCCGCACACCTCGAACATCGATTTCTTCGTCGGCCTGCTGGCCAAGTGGGCGGTCGGCCTGCAGTTCCGCTGGCTGGCCAAGGATTCGCTGTTCCGCGGCGTGATGGGCGTCGTCATGCGCTACTGGGGCGGCGTGGCGGTCGACCGCAGCGCCCCGCAGGGTGCGATCCGGCGCCTTGCCGAAGACATGCTGGCCTCGAAGTGGTTCTGGCTGGCGATCACCCCGGAAGGCACGCGCGGGTACCGCCCCTACTGGAAGAGCGGCTTCTACCGCATCGCGATGGCCGCCGAGGTGCCGGTGCTGCTGGTCTCGATCGACTACGGTCGCAAGATCGTCGACGTCACCCGCACCATGCAGCTGAGCGGCGACGAAGCCGCCGACATGGCGCTCATCGCCGCACGTTACGAAGGCGTGCAGGCCAAGTACCCGAAGGATGCGGCGCCGATCCGCCTGGCCGAGCCGGGCTCAGACGAAGCCCGCAAGCAGGCATAAGCCGGCGGCGCCGATCGCGGCGCCCGCCATCCGGCGCCGCTGCGCGTCCGGCTGCACCACCATCCCCAGACCCATCACCAGCGCGCTGGCGGCCAGGAAGCCGGCGCCGCTGGCCATCCCCGCCAGCTCCCGCCCGTGCGCCATCCCGTGCAGGAAGCCGCACACGCCGGCCAGCGCCACGGCCAGCTGCGGCGGCATGCGCAGCGCGGCCGCCGCCAGCGCGCCCAGCAGCAACACGGTGGCCGCAATCGAGATTTCCAGCGCGGGCAGCAGGCCCTCCCTCAGCAGGCCTGCGGACGAAGCGCCCAGCGCCATCAGCACCAGGAACACCGGCGGCATCACGGCGCCGTGGCGCTGCCCGCGGCTCCACAGCCCCACCGCCAGCAGCGCCAGCAGGTGATCGAGCCCGGTCAGCGGGTGCAGCATCCCTGCGCCGAAGCCGCTCTCGCCGCCATGTCCCGGATGGGCCAGCGCCGGCAGCGCCGTCATCAAACCGGCCGCTCCCGCAGCCACCGCAAATCGCATCGCTTTCTTCATTTATGCTGCCTCCTGTCGGTCGAGCAGGCCCTGCTCGCGGATGAAATGCACGACCTCGTCGACGCCCTCGCCCGTGCGCAGGTTGGTCAACACGAAGGGCCGGGCGCCGCGCTGGCGTCTGGCGTCGCGCGCCATCACGTCCAGGTCCGCCCCGACGTGCGGCGCGAGGTCGGTCTTGTTGATGATCAGGAGGTCCGAGCGGGTGATGCCCGGCCCGCCCTTGCGCGGGATCTTCTCGCCGCCGGCGACGTCGATGACGTACAGGGTCAGGTCCGACAGCTCGGGGCTGAAGGTCGCGGCCAGGTTGTCGCCGCCCGACTCCACCAGCACCAGCTCCAGCGCCGGGAACTCGGCCTGCAGGCGCGCGATCGCTTCCAGGTTGATCGAGGCATCCTCGCGGATCGCCGTATGCGGACAACCGCCCGTCTCCACGCCCATCAGGCGCTCGGGCGGCAGCGCTTCGGCGCGCAGCAGGATCTCCATGTCTTCGCGTGTGTAGATGTCGTTGGTGATCACGGCCATGTCGTAACGGCCGCGCATGCGCCGGCACAGCATTTCGCACAGCGCCGTCTTGCCCGAGCCGACCGGGCCGCCGATGCCGACCCGCAGCGGATTCGATTCCATTTATGTCACTCCTCTCTCATGAACGGTACAGCCGCCCATGCTGCACCTCGTGCCGCATCGACAGCATGGACAGGCCCGGCGCCCAGTTCGACATCGCGCCGTCCTCGAGTTCGCGGGCGCGGCTGGCCGCGGTTTCGATCTCGGGCCGCAGCGACAGCAGCAGGCGCTGCCCCGCCACCTGGCCCAGCGGCACCGACTTCACGCACACCAGCACCTGGTTCTCGGCCCAGGTGAACAGCAGCGCCAGCAAGGCTTCCTCGTGCGGGATGTCGAGGCCGTCGACGGCGCAGGCGAAGGCGGCCGGCAGCGAGACTTCTCCCTCCAGCAGGCCGGCACCAAGCACGCCCAGCTCGGCCAGCAGGCGGCTCAGCGAATAACCCATCTGCACGGTTTCGGCGCGCATTTCCGCCGTATCGCGCGAGGCCAGGAAGCATTCGCTCCACATCCGCACCGCGGCATCGTCGCGCGCGGCGCGCGCCTTCAGCAGGCGCCAGAACAGCGGCGCCTCCCATTGCGCCATGACCTCGTGCAGGCAGCGCACGATCCAGGCGCGGGCGCTGACAGGGTCGTGCACGGTCCCTTCTTCGAGCGCCGCTTCCAGGCCCTGCGAGTAGCTGTAGCCGCCGATCGGCAGCGCCGGGCTGGCAAACTGCAGCAGGTGCAGCAGACCGGCGGCGTTCATGCGCCTTCCACGGCGGCGGCGGCGACAGCGTCGGGACGGTGGATCTTCTGCCGCACCGGCACCGGCGCCAGCAGGCCGGCTCCCACGTGCCCATGGCCATGCCCGTGCGCGTGGCCGCCCGCGTAGGCGCCGGCTTCCGGCTCGAACTTGGCGAGCTCCTCGTCCACCTGGGCGCCCAGGCCCAGCACCATTTCCTTCAGCACCGGGTCGACGCGGATGCGGATCCAGCCGGGGCCGACCTGGGCCTGGGTATGGCGGTTGCCGAGGTGGTAGGCGCAGCGCGCCAGCATCGTCGCATCGACGCAGCGCACCAGGTAGGTCGGTTCGGGTGCGGCCACCACGCGCACCACCCGGCCGCCCTCGCCGCGCAGCAGGTCGCCGTCGCGCAGCACGGTGCCGCGCGCCAGGAACAGCGCCACCTCTTCGCCGGACGCCAGGCGGGCGCGCTGGCGGCAACGCTCGCGCTGGTCCCAGGACAGGACCATCAGGTCGTGGACTGCCGTATTCGGGGCAGCATCGGCGCCCGCCACTTTGGTATGCAGGGATAACATGGTGCCTCCTCTCAAAACAGAAAATAGCGCTGCGCCAGCGGCAGCACCGCCGCCGGTTCGCACACCAGCAGGCGGCCGTCCGCCCGCACCTCATAGGTTTCGGGGTCCACCTCCATGTGCGGGGTGGCGCCGTTGTGGATCATGTCGCGCTTGCGCAGGCCGCGCGTGCCGCGCACCGGTATCACGGTCTTCGCCAGGCCCAGACGGGCAGCGATGCCGGCGTCGTAGGCGGACTGTGAAACGAAGGTGAAGGACTTCTTCAGGCCGCCCGCGAACGAACCGAACATCGGGCGCCAGTGCACCGGCTGCGGCGTCGGGATCGATGCGTTCGGGTCGCCCATCAGGCTGGCCGCGATCATCCCGCCCTTCACCACCATCGACGGCTTGGCGCCGAAGAAGGCCGGACGCCACAGCACCAGGTCGGCGATCTTGCCGGCTTCGATCGACCCGACCGCGTGCGCGATGCCGTGGGTGATGGCCGGGTTGATCGTGTACTTGGCCACATAGCGTTTTACCCGCGTGTTGTCGTTGCGTTCCGAGTCGCCCTCCAACGGGCCGCGCTGGGCCTTCATCTTGTGGGCGGTCTGCCAGGTGCGCAGGATGGTCTCGCCGACCCGGCCCATGGCCTGGGAATCCGAGGACATCATCGAGATCGCGCCCAGGTCGTGCAGGATGTCCTCGGCGGCGATGGTCTCGCGGCGGATGCGCGATTCGGCGAAGGCCACGTCCTCGGCGATGGCCGGGTCGAGGTGGTGGCAGACCATCAGCATGTCGAGGTGCTCGTCGAGCGTGTTGACGGTGTACGGCCGGGTCGGATTGGTCGACGACGGCAGCACGTTCGCATGGCCGACGGCGGCGATGATGTCCGGCGCATGCCCGCCGCCCGCGCCTTCGGTGTGGAAGGTGTGGATGGTGCGGTCCTTGAACGCCGCCAGCGTCGATTCCAGGAAGCCGGCCTCGTTCAGGGTGTCCGAATGCAGGGCCACCTGTATGTCCATCCGTTCCGCCACCGCCAGGCAGTTGTCGATGGCCGCCGGCGTGCTGCCCCAGTCCTCGTGCAGCTTCAGGCCGACGGCGCCGGCCTCGATCTGCTCTTCCAGCGGCCCCGGGCTGCTGACGTTGCCCTTGCCGAAGAAGCCCAGGTTCATCGGGAAGGCGTCGGCCGCGGCCAGCATCGCGTGGATGTGCCAGGGACCGGGTGTGCAGGTGGTCGCCGCGGTGCCCACCGCCGGCCCGGTGCCGCCGCCCAGCATCGTGGTGATGCCGGAAGCCAGTGCCTCCTCGATCTGCTGCGGGCAGATGAAATGGATGTGGGTGTCGACCCCGCCGGCGGTGACGATCATGCCCTCGCCCGCGATGATCTCGGTGGCGCCGCCGATCGGCAGGGTCACGCCCGGCTGGATGTCCGGATTGCCGGCCTTGCCGATGCCGAAGATCAGGCCGTCCTTGATGCCAATGTCGGCCTTCACGATGCCCCAGTGGTCGACGATCACGGCGTTGGTGATGACGGTGTCCATCACGCCGGCGTGCCCAAGCTGCGACTGGCCCATGCCGTCGCGGATCACCTTGCCCCCGCCGAACTTGACCTCTTCGCCGTACACCGCGTAGTCGCGTTCGATCTCGATCACGAGGCCGGTGTCGGCCAGGCGGATGCGGTCGCCCACGGTGGGGCCGAGCATGTCGGCGTAGGCCTGGCGCGAGATCGTCGTCATGCCGGATCCTCCCCGGCAGGCGGCAGACTGTCGACGGGCCCGTTCACGCGCCCCTGGAAGCCGACCGCCACGCGCGCGCCGGCCAGTTCGACCAGCTCCACGGTGCGGCACTGGCCCGGCTCGAAACGCACCGCGGTGCCGGCCGCAATGTTCAGGCGCATGCCGAGGGCGCTCGCACGATCGAACTGCAAGGCCTCGTTGACCTCGAAGAAGTGATAGTGCGAGCCGACCTGGATCGGACGGTCGCCGGCGTTCGCCACCGTCAGGGCCTGCGTGCGGCGTCCGGCATTGAGAACGATCTCGCCTTCTTCCAGTAAGTATTCGCCGGGGATCATGCGCTCTCCCATCTTGGTTCTCAATTGATCGGCTGGTGCACCGTCACCAGCTTGCTGCCGTCCGGGAAGGTGGCTTCGACCTGGATCTCGGGAATCATCTCCGGCACGCCTTCCATCACGTCGGCGCGGGCCAGGATCGTGCCGCCCTCCGCCATCAGTTCGGCCACGCTGCGGCCGTCGCGCGCGCCTTCCATGATCGCGGCGGTGATCAGGGCCACGGCTTCCGGGTAGTTCAGCTTCAGGCCGCGCGCGCGGCGGCGTTCGGCCAGCAGGGCGGCGGTGAAGATCAGCAGCTTGTCTTTTTCGCGGGGCGTCAGGTCCATGGTGGTTCCTAGGTGTTCCAGATGCGCGGCGGGCGCGCTTCGATGCCCAGCAGGTGGGGACGCACGGCCTGCCACACGCGCAGCATGGCGCTGCGCGCGCTTTCGCTGTCGTCGCCCAGGTGGCGCGCCACGAACACCGATTTCACCTGGCTCAGGGCCAGGCCGGGGTCGCCCTCGCGCAGTGCGGCCAGGGTAGCCGCCGGCAGCGGCCGGCCGACCGCGAGCAAGGTCGCGCACACGCTGCGTCCGCGCAGTCCGAGCGGGCTGGCGATGCCGGCGGCGTCCATCCGGCCCTGCTCGTGCCAGACCAGGCGTCCGGCCTGGCGGATGCGGGTGCGCTGGACGATGCGCCCGCGCGTGAAGCTTTCGCCCATGGCGCGTCGGCCGAAGCACAGGATCTCGCTGCCGATGTAGCAGGCGCCCTCGCCCAGCTCGACCTCGTGTTCGAGTTCGACCCCGGCGCCGTCGTAGAAGATGGTTTCCTGCGGCAGCCATTCGAGCGCAGCGCCGTCGCCGACCTGCAGGCGCACGTCCTGGCGCGAGTTGCGTGCCTGCGCGCGGTACCACTTGGCGGCGCCGGGCGTGGTGGCGAAGACGCGGCTGCCGGGGCCGAGCCGCATCCCGACCTCGAGCTGGTCGCCGCCCACCACGCCGCCGGGCGGGTGCACGAGGATCACGTGACAGGTGCGCGCGCCTTCCGGATACAGGGCCTTCTGCACCCGCAGCGGTCCCGTGTGGACGCGGCTGGTCAAGCGGGTGCCGGCGCCGTCGCCGTCGGCGGCGAACCGCAACTGCAGGCTGGCGCGCCAGGGCGGCGCCGTTTCAAGAGTGGTGTCGGGAAAATCGCGCATACCTCCTGATTAGCAGGATGCGTGCCATGCAGGGAAACGGGGCCGGACGCGGTGAAATCCGCACCCGAACGGGAAGCTGCACCAGGACGGTGCGGGCGGCTGGCCTTAAAAGCGCACGCCGGCCGCGACCAGTATGGTGTCGCGGTCCACCAGGGTGCTGTAGTCGCCGCCCATGCTGGCGAAATAGCCGATCTCGCCGAAATAGCGGCGCGCGAGCTCCATGCGCAATGCGAGCGTCAGCGTGCGCCGCCCTTCGCTCAGCGAGAAGTCGCCCGACCAGCCCTTGACGTCCTTGTTGAAGCCGACGATCACCTGCCCCAGCAGCTCAGGCGCCAGCGCGATCTGTCCCGCTTCCATCCGCAAGCGGTAACCCCAGGCGTTGGCGGTCTGGTAGCCGCGCGAACTGCACTGGCGCGCCGCGTCGCCGGTCGTCACATTGCAGACACCATTGATCGGCCCCGTGCCGTAGATGTCGCTGCGTCCATAGCGCAGCACCTGCTGGTCGGGCAGGCCGGGGGTATGCTTGGCCACGACTTCGGCGGTGCCGTTCAGCTGGACCCCCGACAGGTTCCAGCGGCGCTGCAGATTCAATTGCAGCTGGCCCATGCCGTACAGGTCGAAGCCATGGAAGACGCCGCCCGGCGGCACGGCGTTGGCGCGTTCGCGCAGCAGCGATGCCGCGGTGGCGCTCATGAAGGCCGGCACCACGTCCGCCGGTGAAATCATGAAGGGCACGCCGGCGCGGTAGGACAGTTCCGCACCCAGGGTGGACGCGCCGACGCGCTGGGTCAGGGTCAGCGCCGTGAGCGCCGTATTGTCCGGGTATTCGACGATAAAGCTCTGGTTCTTGCCGTCCGGGTTGCCCGCCACGATCGGCGCCCCCACCCGGGACGAGCGGATCAGGCCCGGCATCGGCATGCGCCAGCCATAGCGCGCATGGTACAGGCCGAGCGTCGTGGCGCCGCCGGGTGGCGCCCAGAACAAGGCAAGGCCGCGGTTGCGCGATTCGGGTTCGATGGTGCCGGACCGCTGCATGAGGGCGCCCAGCCCGACGCGCGCGCGGTCGCTGGTGCCTGCCGGCGGCCCGGCCATCGCCAGGTTGCAGCCGAGGGACGCATAGTCGTTCACCGACCAGAAGCTGCCGCAGACGTCCACCGCACTCGCGCGGAAGGTTTGGACGAAGCCCTCCAGCGCCAGCGACGGCGTGAATTCGATCCGGCCGAACAGCATCGGCGAGGCGATCCGGGTTTCCTGGGGTGTCGTGCCGGCTCGCCGCATTGCCGCCATGTTGCGGGCGCCGATGGTCTCGAGCGCAATACCGCGCTCGCTCCAGGGCGCAGCCTGGCGCCCTGCGCGCCCGAGCAGCTTGACCTCGCCGATGCGCAGGCCCTGTTCCAGCCAGGCCTCGCCCAGCGCCACGCCGGAAAACTGCGCGAGCCGGTCGGCGCCCTCATCGCCGAGCGGCTGTCCGGCCGCATAGCCGTTGATCGCATTGCCCCAGGGGCGGCCGTCGTTGCGCAGGGCGAAGTCGCGCCAGCCGTCGACCCGCACGGCGCCGCGCAAATCCGCGCGCTTGAAGCGCAGCTCGAACGAACCCACCAGCGCGCGCGAGACGGCGTCGTGGCGCGCGTAGTTCAGGTCGGCGTCGTCGGCATTCGGGCCCATGCCGGTGCCGACCAGGCCGATCGCGGCAGCGTTGTACGAGGTCAGCAGGGCCGGGTCGCGCGCTTCCATGCGGTACACCGCGCCGTAGGTCATGCGGCCGGAAAATTTGAATTCGGTATCGGGGGCGTCGGCGGCGAGCACCGGCACTGCGCCCAGCGAAGCAAGGAGCAGCGGCAGCGTCCTCACGCACCAGCCATGGGATCCCATGCGAAGCTCAGCGTGACGACCGCAGCTTGAGCGCATCAGTATTGGTTGGCTTCACCACGGCTCCCCCGCGCAAGTATTGATACAAATTATATTGCCACAGGGATCCCGAACAAACAATCATTTATCCCCCACGGATAATGCCGCCCAGGCATTCGCCGTGCTGAGGAAAACTTTGCCGCTGAGCTTGTCGAACAGGGTCGATTGCTTGAGCCTGTCCATGACCGGCCCCTTCACCTCGGCCAGGTGCAGGCGCACGCCGCGCCGGGCCAGCTCCCCGTTCAACTCGAGCAGGCCGAACAGCGCCGAGGTGTCGATCGCGTTCACGGCGGACAGCACCAGCACCAGGTCGCGGGTCCCGGGATGCAGCGCCAGCTCTTCCTCGACGCGGGCGCTGACCGCTTCGACGTTGCCGAAGAACAGGCCGGCATCGACGCGCAGCAGCAATACCCCGCTGCGGGTCTCGGTCTCGTAGCGCTCGATGTTGCGGAAATGCTCGGTGCCGGCGATGCGGCCCAGCACCGCGATATGCGGCCGGCTCTCGCGCCAGATCATGGTCCCCAGCGACAGCAGCAGGCCGAGCACGACCCCGGCCTCGACGCCCAGCAGCAGCACGCCCCCTAGCGTGGCCAGCAGCGCCAGCGCATCGGCGCGGTCGTAGCGCCAGGCCGTGCGCAGGGTCGCCGCCTCCAGCATGCCGAGCACGGCGACGATGATGGTGGCCGACAGCACCGGCAGCGGCAGCAGCGCCAGCCAGCCGGTCGGCAGCACCAGGGCGGCGCCCAGCAGCAGCGCGGTCAGCACGCCGGCCAGCTGGGAGTTGGCGCCGGCGGAATAATTCACGGCGGAGCGCGACAGGCTGGCGGTGACCGGAAAGGCGCCGCTCAGGAAGCTGCCGATGTTGGCGGCGCCCAGGCCCACCAGCTCGGCGTTGGTCAGCAGCTTCTCGCCCTTCTTGGCGGCCAGCGCCTGGGCGCCGGACATCGACAGCAGGAAGCACATGAAGCCGATCAGCAGCGCCGGCTTGAGCAGCAGCTGCCAGTGCGCGCTCGACGTTGCCAGGTTCAGGTGCGGCAGGCCGGCCGGCACCCGGCCGATCACGCGCACGCCCATCCGGTCCAGGCCCAGCACCGCCACCACGACGATGGAGCCGAGCACCAGCAGCATGGGCGCCAGGCGCGCGCCGATGTCGGCCGCGCCCGGCGGCAGGCCGCAGCGCCGCAGCAGCGCCGCGCCATGGCGGCGGGCCAGCACCAGCAGCGCCAGCGCGCCCAGGCCCAGCGCGGCGCTCGGTCCCTGCCAGTGCCGCGCTGCTGCTGGCTCTGCGCCCAGCAGGGTGCCCAGCTGGTCCCAGGCGATCAGGATCGAGGAGCCGATGGTGAAGCCGTTCATGACCGGCCGCGAGAAGAAATTGGCAAGGAAGCCCAGCCGCAGCAGGCCGCAGGCCAGCAGCACCGCGCCGGACATCAGCGCCAGCTGCCCGGCCAGGGTGAGGTAGAGCGCACTGCCCGGCGCGGCGAGCGGCGCCAGCGCGGACGCCGTCATCAGCGAGATGATCGCCATCGGCCCGACCGACTGGCTGCTGCTGGTGCCGAACAGCGCATACAGCAGCGGCGGCAGGATGCTGGCGTAGATCCCGGCCACCGGCGGCAGGCCGGCCACCAGCGCGTAGGCCATCCCCTGCGGCACCATCATCATGGCGACGACCGCGCCCGCACCGAGGTCGCCCGCCAGCCAGCTGCGGCGGTACCCCTTCAACCAAACTAGCATGAATGTCCTTCTTCTACTTACTGCATCGCCAGTTCGACGCAGTTGCGCCCTGCCCGCTTGGCGCGCGCCATGGCGGCCTCGACCCGCTGGACCAGCGAATCGGCGCTTTCCTGTTCGCCCAGCTGGGCCACGCCGAGGCTGACCGTGACGTGGTCGCAGCCCGGGATCGCGGCCTGCTCGACTGCGTGGCGGATCTTCTCGGCCATCTTGAGACCGTCGATCGCGCTGGTGTGCGGCGCGATCACGTGGAATTCCTCGCCGCCGGAGCGCACCAGCACGTCGCTCGAACGCAGCAGCGCGCGCACGCAGTCGGCAACCGTGCGCAGCGCCACGTCGCCGACCGGATGGCCGTAGGTGTCGTTGACCGCCCGGAAGCGGTCGATGTCGAAGGCCAGCAGGGCCAGCGGCGTGCGGTAGCGGCGCGCGCGCTTGACCTCGCGCTCGAGCAGCTCTTCGCCATGGCGGCGGTTGGCGACCGCGGTCAGCGCATCGGTGGTCGAGACATAGGTCAGGCGCGCCAGCAGCTGCTCGCTCTCGATGTTCATGTCGAGCAGGCGCAGGCCCAGTGCGGCCATGGCGGCGCAATCGCCCAGCGTGGCCAGGGCTTCCGGCGCCAGCGGGGCGTCGCTGTCGAGCAGCAGCGACAGCGCACCACGCGGGGCGCCGGGGCCGTCCGACGGAATCGGCAGGCCCAGCGCCTGCACCACGCCGTACGCGCCGAGGGCTTCCGCCAGTGCCGGTTCGCCGGCCTGGGCCAGGGTTTCGAGCATGACCAGGTCGCCGCTCGCGGCCGCTAGCAGGCCCGGGAAGGCGTGGCGCAGCGGCGCCTGCAGCAGGCGCTCGCCGCGCTGCAGTACGGCCGCGAGACGCAGCGCCGCGGCCTGGCCCCTGCCCTGCTCGAACGCGAGCTGCAGGTCGCCGTCCGGCTGCAGGCGGAACATGGCGGCATGCAGCACGCCCGGCCACGCCAGCAGCGCCTGGCACAGGCGTTCGGCCAGGTTGTGTTCTTCATCCGGCGCGGCCAGCGTTGCCTGCACGCGTGCGCGCAGGGCCAGCAGCGCGCGCAGCGAATTGGCAACGTCAGCTGCATCGTTGTGCGAGGTTTCGTTTTGCCGTTCCAGGCAGCGCCGCACGACGGTATTCAGGCGCGTGGGTTCGATCGGCGTGATCGCATAGGCGGCGGGCCCATAAGCCTGCAGCAGCGGCAGCCAGCGCGCGTTTTCGAAGGGGCACAGCAGCAGGGTCGGGGCGCCGTTGCGGCGCGCCAGCAGGCTGCCCAGCGCGTCCAGGTCGATGGCCGGTTCGAAGCGTTCGAGGTCGATCACCAGCAGATCCGCCGGCGCCGCGGCCAGCAGGCTCGCGGCGGCGTCGACGCTGTCGGCCAGATCGAGCTGCGCGAACAGCGTGCCGCAGGCCGCGAAGAAGTCGGCGCGGCGCTGGGCCATCGGGCTGACGTAGATCCCCGTCCATACGGCGTCCTGCGGGTCCTGCTGCTGCATCCTGCGCTCCTGGAATGACATGCTACAGGCCGAAGTTTGCCACAAAGCACCTGGTGCGGCCAGCAAATGCGGCGCTGTGTGTGGAAGCGCACGGTAGCGAGGACCGTGCGGCGGGAATACTTGGGGATCATGTAACAGCGAACCGCTTAAGGAGATCGGCATGGCCAACCAGGACGACGTAGCGAACAAGCAGAAGGCAATCCAGAACCGCCAGGACCAGCACGACGGCAGCATGCAGAAGGGCGATCAGGGCAGCAGCGGCGGTGGCGACCAGGCGGCCCAGACCGGCGTGCAGCAGCCGTCCGGCGACTTCCCGGCCCAGCACCTGGCCAAGCCGGGCCTGGAAGCCCAGATGGAGCTGAAGCCGAAGTTCATGGCCGAGGGCTACAAGGGCAGCGGCAAGCTGGCCGGCCAGGTGGCGATCGTCACCGGCGGCGACTCCGGCATCGGCCGCGCGGTCGCGATCCTGTTCGCGCGCGAAGGCGCCGACGTCGCCATCCTCTACCTCAACGAACACGAGGACGCCGCCGAGACCCAGCGCTACATCGAAGCCGAAGGCCAGCAGTGCGTGACCGTGGCCGGCGACGTCAAGGACATGGAGTTCTGCCAGCAGGCCGTCGACCAGATCGTCGCCAAGTTCGGCCGCCTGGACGTCCTGGTCAACAACGCCGCCTTCCAGGAACACGCCGAGTCGCTGCTGGACCTGACCGAAGACCGCTTCGACGAGACCATGCGCACCAACATCTACGGCTACTTCCACATGGCCAAGGCCTGCCTGCCCTACATGAAGCGCGGCGCAGCGATCGTGAACACCGGTTCCGTCACGGGCCTGAAGGGTTCGAAGAAGCTGCTCGACTACTCGACCACCAAGGGCGCGATCCACGCCTTCACGATGTCGCTGGCGGCCAACCTGCTGGACAAGGGCATCCGCGTGAACTGCGTGGCCCCGGGTCCGGTGTGGACCCCGCTGAACCCGGCCGACCAGTCGCCGGAAGACATCACCAAGTTCGGCCAGGCCACCACCTTCGGCCGCCCGGCCCAGCCGGAAGAGCTGTCGCCGGCCTACGTGTACCTGGCCTCCAGCGTGTGCTCGGGTTATGTCACTGGAGTCGTCCTGCCGATCACGGGTTCGGTGGGCGAATAAACTTTCGAGGAGATTGCGATGGCTCGTAGCATGTGGAAGGGGGCGATCAGTTTTGGACTGGTCCATATACCTGTCGAACTGTATCCCGCAACCAGCGACCACTCGCTGGACCTGCACATGCTCGACCGTCGCGACTTCGCGCCGATCGGTTTCAAGCGCTACAACAAGAACACCGGCAAGGAAGTCTCCTGGGACGACATCATCAAGGGCTACGAGTACGCGACCGACGAGTACGTGGTGCTGTCCGACGAGGACCTGCGCCGCGCCAACCCGGAAGCGACCCAGACCATCGACATCCTGGCCTTCGTCGACGCCGGACAGGTCCCGCTGATCTACTACGAACAGCCCTACTACCTCGCGCCCGGCAAGGGTGGCGACAAGGTGTATGCGCTGCTGCGCGAAACCCTGCGCGACGTCGGCAAGATCGGCATCGCCAATGTCGTCATCCGCGTCAAGCAGCACCTGGCGGCGCTGGTGTGCGTGGGCGACACCATCGTCCTGATCACGCTGCGCTACCCGGACGAAATCCGCCCTACCGACGAACTGAAAATCCCCGACGAGAATTCGAAGGCGGCCCAGGTGACGCCGAAGGAACTGCAGATGGCCCGGGCGCTGGTCGAAGGCATGAGCGAGCGCTGGAAGCCGAACCAGTACCACGACACCTACCGCGAAGACGTGATGGCGATGGTGAAGAAGAAGATCGCGGCCAAGCAGACCAAAACCATCACGATGCCGGAGCCGGAAGAGGACAAGCCGAAGAAATCCAACGTCATCGACCTGGTCTCGCTGCTGCAGGCCAGCCTCGGCAAGAAGCCGGCGCGTGCCGGCTCGGACGACGATGACGACGACGACGATCCGCCGCCGCGCAAGTCGCGCAAGCCGTCCGACGACGAATACGACGATGCATCCGATGCCCCGCCGCCGCGTGCGCGCAAGAGCACCTCGACCAGCACCGTGCATGCGCGCGCCACCGCCGCCAAGAAGCCGGCGGCGAAGAAGGCCGTGGCCAAGACCGCCGCGAAGAAACCTGCAGCCAAAAAGGCCGTCGCCAAATCGACCGCCGCCGAGAAGGCGCCGGCGCGGCGCAGGAAGGCGGCCTGAGTGGATCTGGACAGCTTCATCGACTTCCTGCAATGGCCGGCCATGGCGGTGACGCTGGCCGCCGCCTTCCTGGTCGGCGCACGGCATGCCCGGCGCCGGGTGTTCGGCTTTTACACCTTCATCCTCTCGAACGCGCTCTGGATCGTCTGGGGCTTGCACGACGAGGCATGGGCCCTGATCACGCTGCAGCTCGGCCTGCTGGCGATGAACGTGCGCGCGATTTTCCGCAATCATAAGGAGGCGGAAGCGGAAGCGCGCGCCGGCGCCCAGCCCGTCTCATAAAGCCAGCGGGCGCGCCAGCCACGGGTAGCACGCATGGCGCTGCGCCTCGAAGGCGCCGATCTCGCCGGCATGGGCCAGCGACAGGGCAATGTCGTCCTTCCCCGCCAGCAGGTTCTCGCGCACGAAAGGCGAGATCGCGAAGCGCTCGGCGATGCCCGGTCCGGTGACGGTCTGGCTACGCAGGTCGACCTCGAGTTCGAGCGGCCGGCCGGCGCCGGACGCGGCGAACAGCCGGTCCATTGCTTCCGGGCCGAGCGGCACGGCCAGCAGGCCGTTCTTGTAGCAGTTCCCCATGAAGATGTCGGCGAAGCTGGCCGCGATCACGACCCGGAAACCGGCCTGCAGCAGGGCCCATGGCGCGTGCTCGCGCGAGCTGCCGCAGCCGAAATTGCGCCGCGCCAGCAGAATGCTCGCCTGCGCGTAGCGGGGGTCGTTCAGCACGAAGTCCGGATTCTTCGGCCGCGCGGCATGGTCCATGCCGGGTTCGCCTACGTCCAGGTAGCGCCAGGCGTCGAACAGGTTGGGGCCGAAACCGGTGCGCTCGACCGATTTCATAAACTGCTTGGGAATGATGGCGTCGGTGTCGACGTCATCGCGGTCCAGCGGCGCGGCCACGCCGCGCAGACAGGTGAATGCTTGCATGTGTTCTCCGTGGTTTCAAGCGAACAGCGGGGTGACGTCGAGCGGATGGCCGGCCAGCGCGGCCGCGGCGGCCATCGCGGGACTCATCAAGTGCGTGCGCCCGCCAGCGCCCTGGCGGCCCTCGAAATTGCGGTTCGAGGTCGAGGCGCAGCGTTCTCCCGGCTCGAGGCGGTCTTCGTTCATCGCCAGGCACATCGAGCAGCCCGGTTCGCGCCACTCCATGCCGGCATCGAGAAACACCCGGTCCAGCCCTTCGCGCTCGGCCTGCAGCTTCACCAGTCCGGAGCCGGGCACCACCAGCGCCTGCTTCACGCCGGCGGCAACACGTCCACCCATCCGGCGCACGACGTGCGCAGCGGCGCGCAAGTCCTCGATGCGGCTGTTGGTACAGGACCCGATGAAAACGCGGTCGAAGCACAGGTCCGTCAAAGTCTGCCCCGGCGCCAGTCCCATGTAGTCGAGCGCACGCGCCATCGCTGCACGGCGCCCGGGATCGCCCGCCGAATCCGGGTCCGGCACGCGGCCGTCGATGTCGCCGCCCATCGCCGGCGAGGTGCCCCAGGTCAGGCGCGGACGCATGCCGCTCACGTCCAGCTGCACACGGCGGTCGAAGTGCGCATCCGCATTGCTCGTCAGGCTGCGCCAGTGGCCGACGGCCTGGCGCCATTCATCCCCCTGCGGTACGCCGGGCCGCCCTTCCAGCCAGGCGATGGTGGTGTCGTCGACCGCCACCAGGCCGGCGCGCGCGCCCGCCTCGATCGCCATGTTACACAGCGTCATCCGGCCATCCATCGACAGCGCGCGCACCGCGCTGCCGCCGAACTCGATCGCCATGCCGTTGCCGCCGTCGGCGCCGATCGCCGCGATCACGTACAGGATCATGTCCTTGGCCGAGCAGCCGGGCGGCAGCTGCCCGTCCAGTTCGACCAGCATGTTGCCGCTCTTTTTCATGAGCAGGGTCTGAGTCGCGAGCACGTGTTCGACTTCGGAGGTGCCGATGCCGAACGCCAGCGCGGCGAAAGCGCCGTGGGTGCTGGTGTGGGAATCGCCGCACACCACCGTCATTCCCGGCAGCGTGGCGCCCTGCTCCGGCCCGACCACGTGCACGATGCCCTGGCGCGGGTCCTGCAAGCGCAGCTGGGCAATGCCATGGGCGTCGCAGTTCGCTTCCAGGGTGTCGACCTGCTTGCGCGACAGCGGATCGCGGATGCCCTGTGCGCGGCCGCTGGTCGGCACGTTGTGATCGCAGACGCCCAGGCTGGCGCCGGGCCGCCGAACCACCCGCCGTTCCAGCGCCAGGCCGGCAAATGCCTGCGGACTGGTCACTTCGTAGAGCAGGTGCCGGTCGACGTAGAGCTGGGCAGTGCCGTCGTCCTCGACGCGCACGACGTGTTCTTCCCACAGTTTGTCGTATAGGGTACTAGGTGCCGTCATTTGATGCTTCCTTTCAACAACATGATCAAAATTGAGCGCGCTCTATTTATTTCATATCGTGCGCTCCTTATAATTCCCGCATGAGCCAACCCGACACCGTCCCCAAACTCGGCCTGCGCGAACGCGGCAAGCTGGAAAAGCGCCGCCGCATCAAGCAGGCCGCACGCACCGTCTTTCTCGACAAGGGCTACGAAGACGCCACTACGCGCGAAATCGCGAATGCCGCCGACGTCGCCATCGGCACCCTGTTCGTGTATGCAAAGGACAAGCGCGAGCTGCTGATGATGATCATCAACGACGACCTCGACCAGGTGAACGAGGAGCTGGCCGCCCAGCGCTGGGACGGCCCGCTGATCGACCAGCTGACGGCGTTCTTCGGCCGCCGCTACGTCTACTGGGCCAGCGAACCGCGCCTGGCCCGTCCCGCGGTGCAGGAAACCTTCGATTTCCTGTCGCGCAGCACTGGCCAGGGACCGGAGACCGCTCGTTTCTACGGCCGCCGCGGGCGGATCGCGGAATTGCTCGAAGCCATCATCCGCAGCAAGCAGGACGCCGGCCGGATCGGCCGCGAATACGCCGCCGCCGACATCGCGTCGCTGTGCATGACCATCTACCTGACCGAAGTGCGGCGCTGGCTCAACGACGACGACCCGCAGCCGGACGCCGGCCTGGCGCGCTTGCGCAAGCTGCTGGCGCTGGCGTTGTCCGGCGTCCGGCCGGAGGACGGCGAAGCCGCCCCCTGATTTCAGCTTAATGCGATCCCGCGACCACCTGCAAATCCTCGCCGGCGCGGATCGCACCCTGGCGCAGGCGCAGCAGCATGCCCGAAGCGATGCAGCCGACCAGCATGGGCGTCGCCCCCCACAGGAAGATTTCCTGCAGCGGCAGCTTCAGCGCGATCAGGACGCCGCCCACGGCCGGGCCCATGATCGAGCCGATGCGGCCAATGCCCAACGCCCAGCCCACCCCGGTCGAGCGGATGAAGGTCGGATAGGAGCTGCCTGCCAGCGCGTTCAGGCCGAACTGCGTGCCCACCACGAACAGGCCGGCGGCGAACACGATCACTTCCAGCATGGTCTCGCTGCGGCTGAACATGCCGATCGCGGCGATCATCAGCGCTGCCAAGGCGAAGAAGCCGACCAGCGGCAGCAGACTGCCGCGGTCCAGCAGGCGGCTGATGATGATGCCGCCGACGGTGCCGCCGACCTGGAACAGCGAGGTCACGATCACGGCGCGCTGCAGCGGTACGCCGGTGCTTTCGATCACGGTCGGCAGCCAGTTGGCGATGAAGTGCAGGGTCACCAGGTTGGCGATGAAGCAGATCCACAGCAGGATCGTGAAAGGCGCGCGCTTTTCCTTGAATAGGTGGCCGACCGAAAAGCCCGGGCGCTTTTCCTCGTGCAGGGCCAGTTCGGTGTCCTGGCTGATGCCGGCCTGCGGGAACCAGGCCTGCAGGCGGCTGCGGGCGGCGTTCCGGTCGCCCTTGAGCAGCTGGAAGCGCACCGACTCCGGCAGGAAGCGTGCGCACAGCGCCGCCACCACCAGCGGCGCGACGCCGCCGGCGATGAAGACCGAGCCCCAGCCGAAGTGCGGGATCAGGTAGGCCGCCGCCGCACCGCCGAGGGCGGCGCCGATGGTATACCCGAGGAACATCAGCGTTACCATGGTGGCGCGCAGGCGCTTGGGCGCGTATTCGGTGTTCAGCGCAATGGCGTTCGGTACCGCGCAGCCCAGGCCGATCCCGGCCAGGAAGCGCAGCGCCACTAGGGCCGGCAGGCCGGTCACCCAGGCGGTCGCCAGCGTGAACAGGCCGAACCACACCACGCCGGTGAGCACGGTGCGCTTGCGGCCCAGGCGGTCGCCCAGGGTGCCGCCCTGGGTCGCGCCGATCATCATGCCGACCAGGCCGGCCGAAAAGGCGGCGCCGAAGGCTGCGCGGTTCAGGCCCCATGCCTTGATCAGGGAGGGCGCGACGTAGCCGATCGCCTGCAGGTCGAAGCCGTCGACCACCATGACGAGGAAGGACCAGAAGATCAGGCTGACGTGCAGCCGCGTGATTTTCGCGTTGTCGAGCAGTTCGACGACATCGACTTTGTTGAGCAGTGTTTTCATCATCGTCTATCAGAAGAAATGGTGGATGCCGACGCGCGTGACGGCCTGGCGGCTGGTGCTCGACGGTGCCAGGCCGTTGATCACCGCCAGTCCGTTGCTCGCGTGCTGGACCGCAAACGCAGCATACAGCGTGGTGCGCTTCGAGATGCGATACATGTCGATCAGGTTGAACTGGTTCCAGCGTACGCCGGCCAGGCGCGAGGTGGCGGCCGAGACGCCGACGATGTTGTTCGTGAAGGTCTCGATGTCGGTGCCCAGCTCGTAGTTCGACTGTGCCGCCGAAGCGCTGCGGTTTTCCAGTTCGATGCGCGAGAACATCGCGTGCGGCGTGAAGCGGCCGACCTGGTAGCTGGCGGTGGCGCCCACGCTGGTCGTCTTCGCCGACGTGAAGTTGGTGTAGGTGGCGTTGGGCGCCGCCGGATCGCCGTTGGCGAGGGTCTGGCCCAGGAAGCTGCGCAGGCCCAGCGTGCCGCCGAGGTTGAAGCTGCGGTCGTTGGACACGGTGTAGGCCAGGTTGGCCTTCAGCGGTCCGGCGGCGTATTGCGCGCCGGCGCTCCAGCTGCGGTTCTTGCCGCTGTCGTCCGGGTTTTCGCCGAGGCCGGCCATGACGCCCAGTGTCAGGCCCTTCCAGGCCGGCGTTTCGTAACGCACCGCGTTATCGATCTGGAAGGTGCTGGCCTGGTTGTCCAGGTTCCCCGGGTGGAAGAAGTAGGACGAGCCCATGATGCCGCTGCTCTGGAAGCGCAGGTAATCGTAGAGGAAGTCCGGCATGTGGCCGATCGTCAGCGTGCCGAAGCTTCCCGACAGGCCGACCACAGCGCGGCGGTTGAAGATCGCTGTGCTCTTCTTCAGCGTACCGTCGTCGAGGTTGAAGCCGCTCTCCAGCGTGAACAGCGCCTTCACCCCGTTGCCGAGGTCTTCGGTGCCGCGAAAGCCGAAGCGGTCCGGCGAGCGGTTGCCGCTGTCGACGCGGGTGTTGCCGCTGCCGCGCTCGTTGCTGACGTAGCTGACGCCGCCGTCAACGCTGCCGTAGAGCTGTACGCTGGTCTGCGCCATCGCGGGGGCCGCCATGCCTGCCGCGCAGGCCGCACAGGCCAGCGCGATCGTGTGCTGCTTGATCATCGGGTCTCCTCCAAAGGGGAAGGCGGCTCGGCCGGGCGCTTGCTGCGCCTCTCGTGAACGGCCGCCTTCCGGGTTGTACTACCTGTGTGCTGCTTACTGAATCTCCTGTGCCCGCGCGATGCTGGCGATCATCGACGAATTGAGCAGGTAGGCGCGGGCTTTCGCCGGGTCGGCCGCGGTCTGGCGCAGCTCGTCCAGGTGCTCCTTGCGCACCGCCGGATCGCGCTCTTCCAGCAGGCGCTTGTTGCGGATCGTGATCGCCTGCACGTACTCGATGTTGGTCAGGCGGCGCTGGCGCGCATAGCGGTCCAGCAGCCCGGCATTCGCTCCTTCCAGCACCGCGCCCAGCTTCTCGGCCAGGTTCACGCCGTCATGGATGCCGCTGTTCAGGCCCATGCCGCCGAGCGGGTTGTTGATGTGGGCGGCGTCGCCGGCGATCAGCACACGGCCGTCGCGGAAGTCGCTGGCCACGCGCTGGTGCACGCGGTAAACGCTGCGGTAGGCGATCTCGTATTCGCGGTCGGGCGCCAGGAAGCCTTGGATGCGGCTCTGCACGAAGGCGTCGGACAGGATTTCTTCTTCGCTCATCTCCGGCTTGGTCGGGAAGGCGATGCGCCAGATGCCCGGCGGGCCCTTGTGCGGCTGGATGAAGATCGCGCACCACTCGTCCGGATCGGCGATGTAGGCGTTGCCCGTGAAGCCCTGCTTGCGCAAGTCGTAGGGCGTGGCGAACACCAGGAAGCGCTCCGGCCAGGTGAAGCCGTCGAACTCGACGTTCATGTTCTTGCGCACCACGCTGTGGGCGCCGTCGGTGCCGACCAGCCAGCTGGCGCGGATCTCGTCCGCGCCGCTGTCCGACTGCACCTGCACGGTGACGCCGTCCGCATCCTGGCTGAAGCCGGTGCAGCGGTGGCCGAACAGCATCTTCACGTTCGGCAGCGCGGCCAGCGCATCCGCCGCGATGCGCGACAGCTTGTGCTGCTCGCAGTGCAGGCGGAACGGGTGCGGCGTGACGTCGGCAAGCAGGCCGAGGTCGAACTGCGCCACCACACCGGTGCGGCGGTCGCGGATCTGCCATTCCGGCACCTTGATGCCCTGCTCCAGCATGGCCTTGCCCAGGCCCAGCCCGTCGAGCATCTCGACGGTGGGCGGGTGGAAGGTGCCGGCGCGCAGGTCCTGGGGGATCTGGCTTTCGGCTTCGAGCAGCACGACTTCGATGCCCTGGCGCGCCAGGGCGAGGGCGGTGACGAGGCCCACCGGGCCGCCGCCTGCGATGACTACGGGTTTCATGCTCATGTTTCCGGTTCCTTGATGATTCACACGGCGCGCTGTTCGCGCTGTTCTCGCCACAGGCCCAGCACTTCCTGCACCGGACGGTCCGAGAAGCTGAAGACCACCGCATCCTGTGCGCCCGCCGTGAAGCGGTGCTCGGCCCAGCTGGGGACCACGAACACGTCGTTCGGACGCGCCGTGAAACGCTGGTCGCCGATCGCCACCTCGACGTCGCCGTCGATCACGGCGAACACGGTGCCTGCCGTGCAGCGGTAGGACGCGGTCGCGAAGCCGGCCGGCAGCAGCTGGATGAAGGCGCCCATGGTCGGCATCGGATAACCGCCGTCGACCGGGTTCGCGTAGCGCAGCTTGTGACCATGGCAGGCGTCGGGCGCGTTGCCGGCGGCGATCGCGCGCAGCGCGGCCAGGGTTTCCGCGTACGGATACTTGAACAGCGGCGAGGACGGGCTGGGCGGCGTGTAGTCGACCGGCAGCAGGTTGCTGCCGAAGCGCGCCTTGCTCTCGCCGCTACGGCGTGCTTGGATCGGCGCCGGCAGGTCCGCGGCGTGCTCGGCGAAGCTGGCGTCCAGCATCGCCACCATCGGCACGTCGAGGCCATCCAGCCAGACCATCGGCGCCTTGCCCTCGTTGCCGTGCTCGTGCCAGTGCCAAGCCGGGGTGATGATGAAGTCGCCGCGCTCCATGAAGGTCTTCTCGCCGTCGACCGAGGTGTAGGCGCCCTCGCCTTCGAGGATCAGGCGGATCGCGGCCTGGGTGTGGCGGTGCGGCGGCGCGATCTCGCCGGGCAGGATCATCTGCAGGCCGGCGTACAGCGAGGTGGTCGCCGCCGCCTGGCCGCGCAGTCCCGGGTTCTCGAGGATCAGTACGCGGCGCACCGCTTCCTCGGCGGTGATCAGACGGCCCGCTTCGTCGAGGTAGGGCCGGATCTTCGCGTAATCCCAGTGCACCGGACGGCACTTCGAAGCGGGCGTGCGGGTGACCAGGCTGTGCAGCTGCTCCCACAGCGGCGCCAGGTTGTTCGGGTCGATGCGGCGGTAGAAGTCCTGGCGCGCCTGCTGCGATCCGGACTGCAGTGCGCCCGCTTCCTTGTTGGTGCTTGTGTTCATGTGTCTCCTCCCAGCGCGTCTCAGGCGCGGATTGCCACGTCCATTTCACCGATGCCTTCGATGAAGGCGTGCATGACGTCGCCGGGCTCGATGCTGTTCACACCCTCCGGCGTGCCGGTCATGATGATGTCGCCCGGGTACAGGGTGTAGGCGCGCGACGCCACCTCGATCAATTCGGCCACGCCGGTGATCAGGTCGCGGGTATTCGCCTTCTGGCGCGGCTGGCCGTTGACGGTGATCGAGAAGTCCAGCGCGTCTGGGTCGGCGATTTCGTCGCGGGTGACCAGGTAAGGACCGAGCACCGAGTAGGTGTCGGCCGACTTGCGGTAGCTGCGGTCTTCCGGACCGCGCACGGTCATGTCCAGGCCGATCGCATAGCCCGCGATGACGCTGAACGCGTTGTCGCGGCCGACGTCCTTGCACTTCCGGCCGATGATCACGGCCAATTCCACCTCGTGGTCGTTGCGGCGGCCCGGATAGGCGATGCGCACGCCTTCGCCGGCACCGACGATCGATGAGGGCGACTTTAGGAACACGCCGAACTTGGCCACCGGCGAGGCGAAGCCGTCGTAGTCCGGCAGGTGCACGCCGTTGTGGATGCCCTTGTCGGCCTTCGACTCGGCCACGTGCAGCTGGTAGTTCAGCGGCGCGGCGACGATCTTCGACGGGTTAGCCACAGGGCTCAGCAGTTTCACGCTTTCCAGGGGTACCGGTGCGCTGCGGCCCTTCAGCTCGTGCATCCGGCCCTTCAGGCTTTCCAGGTGGGCGATCAGCTGGTCGCCCGGCTCGAACGGCCACTTCAGGGCCGGCAGCTGGCCGGCGACTTCGCTCACGTCGTACACCTGCCCGTCTTCGACCAGGCCGATACGGTTGTCATTGAAACGGCAAATCTTCATCTCGTGCTCCTCAGGTTCTCACGGTAAATATTGAGTATCGCTCTTTTTTGAGCGCGCTCATTTTTGAGTAAAGTCATTATTGAGCCATATCGGAATAAATGTCAACGGGGTTTTTCGTGCGTGTGCCGGCTGGGCCGATAGCGCGGCGGAGCGACCGTTTGAGCGCGATGGATGCACGGCTGAGCGCATTTATTTGGACAAAGAGAAGCCGGACGCCTATCTTGGGCTTGTCGATTTGCAACTACCTGGGAGGTAAGATGAAAGCAGCAGTACCAGCGTTGTGCCTGGCCGCCAGCCTGTTCCTGTCCGCGCCGCACATGGCGCGCGCCGAAGATCCCGCGCACAGCAGGCATCAGATCGAAGCCGTGGTCGAAACCTTCCGCACCGCCCTCATCAAGAAGGACAAGGAGGCGTTCCTGCGCCTGTTCGTGAAGGAGGACATCGTCTGGATCGGCGTGACGACCGATGCGTCCGTCGAGATGCTCTACGCGAACCGCCCCAGGCCCGAGATGAAGCGTCCGCCGAAGCTCTTCCCCGGCACCTTGCGCGGGTTCATCGACGCGGTCGCCAAGGACCCCACGCCCCTCGATGAGATCTTCTCCAACGTGCGCATCGAGACCGATGGCGACGTCGCCCAGGTCTGGTTCGACTACACCTTCATGGAGGGGAGCTACCGCGCCAACTGGGGCAAGGAAAGCTGGCAGCTGGTGCGTCTTGACTCCGGCTGGAAGATCGCATCCGTCATCTGGTCGCAGGAACTCAATCCGACGCCGCCGCCGAAGCGCTGACCCGTGCCAGCCAGACGCCGGCGAGCAAGCCAAGACAGGGGCCTGCAGTCCAGATAAGGATCGTCGTGGCGGAGAGCGGCATGGGGAACTGCTCGAAGAAGGTGGTCAGCAGGCTCATCGCGATAAGTCCGAGCGCCAGCGGGACCGGACGGCCCGGCGCCAGCCGGGCGGCAAGAAAGCCGGCCAGAACCGTCCCGAGCCCGATTGCGGCCTGGACCGCGTACCAGACCGGATCGCTGGTGGGCGGCGGGTTCTGGAACGATGCCGACACGCCGGTCGTCCAAAAATGCCAGTAAGCCATCCCGACCAGCACGAGGATGGGCACCAGTGTCTTCAGGATCAGCAGGACCAGCCATCCTATCGCAATCCCCAGCCCGACCGGGCGCCGGGAACGGGTGGCCTAGTCCTCGCCAGCCTTCATTTCGCGGGCTTGAAGCCGAGCACCTTCATCGCCTTGGTCAGGGTCGCTGCGCTGTCCTCGTAATCCTCCCAAGGCGTATTCCCGATCGCCAGCCGCTCGCCCACCGTGCGCACGGTCCAGTGCGCGCCGGACGTCAAGTCCATCAGCTCTTCCCAGCGCACCGGCACCGAGATGCCCAGGCCCGGCCGCGTACGGGCAGACCATGCCGCCACCGTGGTCGCGCCGCGCCCGTTGCGCAGGTAGTCGATGAAGATGCGGCCGACCCGGTTCTTGGCGCCGCTCTTGTCCGAGAAGCGGTCCGGCAGGGTCTTGGCCAGGTGGGTCACGATCGCGTGCGAGAAGTCCTTGACCGTGTCCCAGTCCAGCTTGGGCTTGAGCGGCACCACCACGTGCAGGCCCTTGCCGCCGCTGGTCTTCAGGAATGGGTTCAGGCCCAGTTCCTGCAGGAAGGCGCGCACCACCTGGGCGGCTTCCTGGACCATGGCGAAGCTGATGCCCTCGCCCGGGTCGAGGTCGAACACGAAGCGGTCCGGCGTGTCGTAGCGCTTCTCGACAGCGTTCTGGCTGTGGATCTCGACCACGTTCCACTGCGCGCAGGACAGGATGCCTTCGACGCTGTCGATGCGCGTCATGCGCGGGTGGTCGGGGTCGAGTTTTTGATCGAGCTGGCCGACGCCCGGCATCTTGCGCGGATCGATGACGTGCTTCTGGAAGAACAGCTCGCCGCCCACACCCTCGGGCGCGCGCACCAGCGAGACCGGGCGGCCCTTCAGGTGTTCCATCATCAGCTCGCCGACCAGCGCGTAGTACTCGACCAGTTCGAGCTTGGTGACGCCGCTCTCCTTGTCCATCACGCGCTCGCCATGGGTGACCTTGAACTTGGCTGGCACGCCGCTCAGGTCCGGCCCGGCATCGGCTGCCTTGGCTGTCTTGCTTGCCTTCGCCGCCTTGGATGCTTTTGCTGCCTGCCCTGCCCTGCCGGCCTTGGTGGCCGGCCTGGCGTCGGCTTGTTCCTCGGGTTGCATGTCTGCCTTCTCCTGAACGTGTTTCGCCTTTTCACGCACCACGGCCGTTGCGGGCTTGTCCTTGCGCAGGCCCTGGAACACTGGATGGCGGATCGAATTCGTCGCGGTCCATTCCGAGAAGCTGACCTCGGCCACCAGTTCGGGTTTGACCCAGTGGTTGCCGCGGCCCGGCACAGCGCGCGGCGGGAAGGGATTCTCGTCGCTGGCGATTGCTTCCAGCGTCTCGCGCATGTGGCGCAGCGAGGCGCCGTTGAAACCGCTGCCGCAATTGCCGGCGTAGCGCAGCACGCCCTTCTCGTCGTAGTAGCCGAGCAGCAGCGAGCCGATGCCGGTGCGCGCGCCCTGCGGATCGGTCCAGCCGCCGATCACGAATTCCTGGCGCATCCCGCATTTCAGCTTGATCCATTCCGGCGAGCGGCGGTTCACGTAGCGCGAATCGCGGCGCTTGCCGATCACGCCCTCCAGGCCGATCTGGCAGGCCGCGACCACCAGCTGCGCGGGGTCGGTGCCGAATTCGCTTGAAAAGCGCACGGTGTCCGAGGGCCGCGCCTCCAGCGCTTCCTGCAGCAGCGGGCGGCGCTGGTCGAGGCGCACGTCGCGCAGGTCCCAGCCCTTCATGTAAGGCGCGTCGAAAATGAAGTAGACGATCTGCGCGCGGTTGGAGCCGTCGAAGGCCAGCTGCAGCAGGTTGAAGTTCGGCTTGCCGTTTTCGTCGTGGACCACGATTTCGCCGTCGTACCAGCCGTCGGGCAGCTTCATGCGCTTGATTTCGTCGTGCAGCGGGCGCAGCTTGTCGGTCCAGTCGTTGCCGTTGCGGGTGATCAGGCGGATGTCCTTGCCCTTTTTGTCGACCCGCGCCAGGATGCGGTAGCCGTCGAACTTGATCTCGTAGATCCATTCCTCGGGACGCTCGGGCGGACCGTCGACCAGGGTCGCGAGTTCCGCATTCATGGTCTCGGGGAGTTCGGCTTTCACGGCGCCGTCGGGCATGGCGCCGCGCTTGGCGGGTTTTGCCGCGGGTTTGGCGGCTGTCGTTTTCGCCGCAGACTTGGCCGCCGGCTTCTTCCCTGACTTGGCTTCGGCTTTGAGTTCGGTCACCTTGGCGCGCGCCGCTTCGCGGTCCTGCGGCGCACCCGGCATCGGCAGGTCCTTGACGCTGTCCGGCATCTCGTCGACCACCGAAAACTCCGAGGCCGGGCGCATGTACTCGTCGTTTTCCTTGATCAAGAGCCAGGGCTCCTGCTTGTCGCTGTCGTGATCACTGCGGTGGCCGCGCATCCGCACCAGCACCCAGCGCCCGTGCATCTTGTGGCCGTGAATCTCGAACTTGATCTCGCCCTTGGCGTAGCCCTGGCGCGGGTCGCCGATCGGCTCCCAGGTGCCTTTATCCCAGACGATGACCTCGCCCGCGCCGTACTGCTTGGGCGGAATCGTGCCTTCGAAATCGGAATAGGAGATGGGATGGTCTTCGACGTGGACGGCCATGCGCTTGTCGTGGCTGTCGAAGCTGGGGCCTTTCGGCACGGCCCAGCTCTTCATGGTGCCGTCGAGTTCGAGACGGAAATCGTAGTGCAGCCGGGTGGCCCAGTGTTTCTGGATCACGAAGGTCAGCGCGCCCTTGCTGGCATCGCCGCCTTCCGCGGGTTCCGACGTGATCGAAAAATTCCGCTTGGCCTTGTATTCCTTGAGTGCGTCGGGCATGGCATCACCTGTACATCAGCAGCAATGTTGCCAATGTACTGGGATGCCCCGGGCGCGACTGTACGGCAGTTAACCGTCGCACCCCCCACTCAGTTGAGAGAAACTGAGTGCTCAACTGAGCAATTACTTCCGCTCAGCTGAGCTCTGATCACGTGCGCCGCGGAATTCCGAATCCTTGGCCCAGTTCGGCCACGCGTTCGACTCGGCCAGTTCGCGGCCCACTGCATAGAGGATGCCGAGGTCGCGCGCCATGCCCTCGAAGGTCCATTCGGCCTTCCACTCGTCGGACGGCTGGTGATAGTTCTCCTTGACGTAGCGCTCGGCTTCTTTCTTGCCGGCCGCGACGCCGCCCTGCTCCCAGTGCTCGCCCGAACCGAAGGAAATCGCGGGCACGCCGCGCTTGGCGAACGGGAAGTGGTCGGAGCGGAAGAAGTGGCCGGCTTCCGGTTTCGGGTCCGGCGAGAAGCTCAGCTTCGCCATCTTGGCCTTGGCCACCAGGCGGTCCAGCAGGTCCAGCTTGGCGCTGCCCGAAATCGTGAAGTCCTTGGCCTTGCCGTGCGGGTCGAGGGCGTCCATGTTGATCACGCCAACGGTCTTGGCCAGCGGGTAGACCGGATTAGCCGCATAGTACTCGGAGCCCAGCAGGCCCTTCTCCTCGGCGGTCACGGCCAGGAAGACCACGCTGCGCTGCGGCGCCGGCGCGGCCGCGTAGACGCGCGCCAGTTCCAGCAGGGCCGCGATGCCGGTCGCGTTGTCGACCGCGCCATTGTAGATCTTGTCGCCCTTGGCGTCCGGCAGGCCGATGCCGAGATGGTCCCAGTGGCCGCTGTAGACCACGTACTGGTCCGGATGCTGGCTGCCCTCGCGCACGGCGATCACGTTCTTCGAGACGATGGTCTGGGCATCCACCGCGTACTTGCCAGACATCGAGATGCCGGTCAGCTCGACCGGCTTGAAACCGCGCGTTTGCGCCGATTTCTTCAGCTTGTCGAAGTCCAGGCCGGCGCGCTTGAACAGGTCGACGGCCAGGTCGCGCTGGATCCAGCCCTCGATCGGCGCATGCGCTTCGAGCGGGTTCTTGCGCACCACGTCGTACATCACGTTGGTGTTGGAGTTCTTGACGGTCGCCCAGCCGTAGGAAGCCGGCGCGGTCTCGTGCACGATCAGGGTGCCGAGCGCGCCGCGGCGGGCCAGCTCCTCGAATTTATAGGTCCAGCGGCCGTAGTAGGTCATGGCCTTGCCGCCGAACTTGCCCTTGCCGGTTTCGAAGTCCGGGTCGTTGATCAGCACCACCGCCAGCTTGCCCTTCAGGTCCTGGCCCTTGAAGTCGTCCCACTTGCGCTCCGGCGCGGTGACGCCGTAGCCGACGAAGACCAGCGGCGCATCCTTGAATTCGACGCTCTTCGCGCCCGTCATCGACGCGCGCACGGCGATCTGCTCGCCCTGGGTCAGCGTGTCCTCTTTACCACCGCCCTTCACGCTCACCGCTACCGGGCCCTTGATCTCGAAACGGCCCAGCGGCACGTCCTGGGTCCAGCTCCGCTTGCCGTCTTTCAGGTCGCCGCCCGGCTTCAGGCCGGCCGCTTCGAACTGGTTGACGAGGTAGGCGACGGTCTTGGCTTCGCCGGGCGTGTTCGGGCCTCGGCCTTCGAACTCGTCGGAGGCAAGCACCTTGACGTCGTGCGACAGGTGGGAGGGCTCGATCTGCACGGCCTGCGATGCCGGCACGGCGGGCTTGACGGCCGGTGCGGCGGGGGCAGCTTGGGCAGAAGCAGCCAGCGCGGCCGCAGACAGGATGGCAATGGAAGTGGTCTTCACGGTCTCTGGGTTTTGTTTGTTGGCGGAAATGCCAGCTGAGTATCCTTGGAAACATTTCTACTGTCAAATATGCATCAATCGTGCGCCTGGCATATAGTTGGGGTTCCGATTTGCACACCTATCAGAGAGGTCCCGTGAAACCGTCCGCCGTGCTTGCTTCTTCCTTCCTGCTCGCCGCAGCATTTGCCCTGCCCGCTTCCGCCCAGACCGCTGCGCCGGTTGCCGCAGCCGCTCCTGCCGACCCAATCGCCCAGCTGGTTTCCCAGCTCGACCTCGGCCGTTACAAGGACACGATCCGCAACCTGGCCAGCTTCGGCGACCGCAAACAGGGCACGGAGCGCAACCGCAAGGCGATCGACTGGATCGAAGCCCAGTTGAAATCCTACGGCTGCGCCACCGAACGCATCCGCTACGACTACGTGGCGGCGCCGCGCCAGCGCGTGCCGGCCACGGGCGGCGGCCGCGGCGGACCGTCCGGACAGGGCGGCAGCACCCTGTTCGGCACCCGCGCGCCGACCGGCGTCAACGACGACCCGATGAAGCAGCCGATCGAAGCCCTGCGCGCCCTGAACGCCGAGCAGCCCGATCCGAAAGGCGGCCCGCGCGAAGAGGTCTATTGCACCAAGGTCGGCAGCACGCACCCGGAGGAGATGTACATCGTCGCCGCCCACATGGACGGCCTGGGCTACGGCGAGGCCGCCAACGACGACGCTTCCGGCACCGCGCTGGTGATGGAACTGGCGCGCATCCTCAACGCGCCGGGTGTGACGACCGGGCGCAGCATCCGCTTCGCGCTGTGGAACAACGAAGAAACCGGCCTGCACGGCGCCGCCGCCTACGTCGAGCAGCGCAAGAGCCTGCAAGGCATCGAATCGCCGAAGGGTTCGGGCCGCTATCCGGAACCGCGCTGGCTGGGCATGATCCAGCACGACATGATGATGTTCGACCACGGCATGCCGCTGCCGCATGCCGATGCAAGCGGCAAGCAGGTCGCGGCGCCGTCGCTCGAGCAGCGCCGCGAAGCCGACGTCAACATCGAGTTCCAGGCGAATTCGAAGCAGGCCGAAGCTTCGCAAAAGCTGGCCTGGGCCTTCCGCGCCGCCAACGACAAATACGCGTCGGATTACCCGGCCGCGGTCGGCCCGCACATGACGAACACCGACTCGACCCCGTTCATGGACCTGGTGCCCTCGATTTCGCTGCGCGAGAACGAGCGCGGGCAGCAGATCGGCGCCGGCTGGAACCCGCACTGGCACCAGCCGACCGACCTGGTCTCGACCTTCAGCGACAAGGATTACCTGCTTGGCCTGAACGCGGCCCAGACCACGCTGGCGGCGGTCGCGCAGCTCGCCGGTGCGCGGATCGAAAAATGATAGCTAGTTGTAAGAATCTGTAAATGCGCGTCAACTGGCCGGCGAACGGGCGCGTTGAGGGACCAGTAACACCCCGGGAATGTCCCACCATATCAACGACAAACTGAAGGAAACATCGCCATGAGCAAAATCGTCGCTACCCTGATCGCCGGTCTGTTCGCTACCTCGGTATTCGCCGCCCAGTCGACCGCCACGTCGCCGACTGCCGGGTCGACGAGTACCGCGACGCACACCGCCAAGGCCGATGCAAAAGCCGACAAGGATATGGCCAAAGCCGAAGCCAAGGAAACCAAGGAAACCAAGGCTGCAGCAAAAGCCGATGCCAAGGTAGAGAAGAAGGAAGCCGAAGCCAAGTCGGACGTCGCCGTCGCCAAGGCTGACGCCGCCAAGACCAAGGCAAAAGCACACAAAAAGGCCGACAAGGCCAAAGCGGAGGCTGCTGCCGACAAGGCCGCCGACCACGCAGACAAGAAAGCCGACGCGGCAGCAGCACACTAATAAGCCAAGCGGCTCAAGCCCCGCCATACCTACAAAAGACAGACTTCGGTCTGTCTTTTTTTATGCGCCGATTTACAATGGTGGCCTTCCTTGCTGAGAGCCGCCATGCACAAGATCGTCTTTCTCGACCGCGACAGCCTGATCGCCAACGTCCGTCCACCCGCTTTCGAGCACGCCTGGCAGGATTACCCGGCGACGAACCCGGATGAAGTCGTCGAGCGCCTGCGCGGCGCGACTGTTGCCATCACCAACAAGGTGCCGCTGCGCGCGGACGCCATCGCCCAGCTGCCGGACCTGAAGCTGGTGGCGATCGCCGCGACCGGCACCGACAACGTCGACCTGGCCGCCTGCCGTGAGCGAGGCATCGCCGTCTGCAATATCCGCGATTACTCGCTGGTCTCGGTGCCGGAGCACACCTTCGCGCTGATGCTGGCAGTGCGGCGCAACCTGATGGCGTATGCGCGCGACGTGGCGGCCGGGCGCTGGCAGGAATCGACGCGTTTCTGCCTGCTCGACCACCCGATCGGCGACCTGGCCGGCAGCCGGCTCGGCATCGTCGGCTATGGCGCGCTCGGGCGGCGCGTGGCGGAAATCGGGCGGGCGTTCGGCATGGAGATCGTGATCAGCTCGCGCTCGCCGGTCAGCGCCAAGCGCGACCAGTGGCGGCCGATGCAACTGCCGCTGTCCTCCCTCCTGATGACCTCCGACGTGGTCAGCCTGCACCTGCCGCTGACGCTGGAGACGCGCCACATGATCGGCGCCGCCGAACTCGCGCGCATGAAAAAGACCGCGATCCTGATCAACACTGCCCGCGGCGGCCTGGTCGACGAGGCGGCGCTGGCCGAGGCGCTGACGAAAGGCGTGATCGCCGGCGCCGGCTTCGACGTCTTGAGCAAGGAGCCGCCGGTGCCGGAGAATCCGCTCCTGCAGTTGGACCTGCCGAACTTCGTATTGACCCCGCACGTGGCCTGGGCCAGCGGCGGCGCCATGCAGACCCTCGCCGACATGCTGGTCGAGAACATCGACGCCTGGGCGGCCGGCAATCCCAAGAACCTGGTATGAGCGGCAGCATCACCCCTTCGAGCATCGTCCAGCTGGTCGACACCTTTTATGGGCGCGTCCGCGAGGATGCGGTGCTCGGTCCGGTTTTCGAGGAAAAGCTGGCCGGCCACTGGCATGAACACATGCCGCGCATGCATGCCTTCTGGACCAAGGTCCTGCTCGATACCGGCGAGTTCCAGGGCAACGTCTTCGGCACGCACATGGCCTTGAGCGGCATCGGCAAGGAGCACTTCGTGCGCTGGCTGACGCTGTTCCGGATGACCGCGATCGAGGTGTTCGGCCTCGAGGGCGCGGCGCCGGCGATCCTGGTGGCGAACCGCATCGCCAGCAGTCTGCAGTTGGGCTTTTTCGGCGAGATCCAGGTCAAGGTCTGACGGTTAGTCTCCGAACAGCTTGCTGAAAAATCCCCGCTTTGCGTTTTTCGGTTTCTTGAAATCTTCGCCGTGCCGTTCATGGAAGTCGTGAAAGAGCGCGAGAAGCGCTTCCGGCCGGTGCTCGCTGAACTCCGCCACGCCCATGATCTCCGTCACGCCATCCGGGGAGCGCAAGGACTGGGCCAGCTCCTGCGGCGCACCAGCCGCATGATGCCGCACGAACGGGATCACAAAGGGCCAGTGGTCGCCGAAGTCGGCGCCATACTGTTCCAGCAGGCGGGCCGGCCAATTTACATGCGTGCTGAAGGCGCCATGCACGATCGGCGCAGGCATGAACAGACTCGATGTCCCGTTTGCCACGGCGGACAGCCCTTCCTTGTCGTTCATGAGGGCGGAGATCAGCAGAAGGATCCAGACCGTTGTTCCCTTGTGATTGATGAGGTATTTCGGCTCTACTGCGGCAAGCGACGCTACTGCACAATCTGCACCGACTGCTGAAAGCAAGGCTTGCACTTGCTGTTCCTGGAAGGACAGCGCGGAAGGCTTGGTCGCCGACACGCCCCAAAAGTAATAGAACTTCCAATCCTCGAACCGTTCGCTGGACTCGTGCACCTTACTCTCCTTTATGAGGCGATCTCGCGTCTAGCAAGTTCGGCAGCCGTTAGCGCCCGCACCGGCAGGTCGAGCACGAACACGGTCCCCTGCCCCGCGCCGCTGTCGACCCGGATCGTCCCGCCCAGCAGCGTCGTCACAATGTTGTAGGCGATGTTCAGCCCCAGCCCGGTCCCGCCCTGCCCCATCCGCGTCGTAAAGAAGGGATCGAAAATCCGCGACAGATGCTCGGCCGGCACGCCGCGCCCATCGTCGCGGAATTCGATCCGCACGCGGTCCGCACCCGACAGGGACGCAGACAGCGTCATCGTTCCGCCCGGTGCGGAAAACGCATGCAGCAGCGCGTTGTTGACGAAGTTGATCAGCACCTGCCCCAGCGGCCCCGGATAGCTGTCCATCAGGATGCCGGGCGCCACCTCCAGAGACAGCGTATGCCCGCCGCGCCGCACCTGGTTCATGATGGTGGCGGCGATCTCGTGGCAGAAGCGGGCCAGGTCGAAGCGGCGGCGCTGGGTGCTGGCCTGGTCGACCGACACCTGCTTGAAGCTGTTCACCAGTTCGGCCGCCGCGTGCAGGCTGCGCTCGATCAGGGCGCTGGCTTCGCTGGCCGCCGCAATCCAGCCTTCGAGATCCGACTTCTTGAGGTTCGATTGCGCGAAGCGCGCGGCCAGCGATTCCGTCTTTTCGTGCAGGGTGCTGGCCATCAGCAGGCTGTTGCCGATCGGGGTGTTCAGTTCATGGGCGACGCCGGCCACCATAGCCCCGAGCGAAGCCAGCTTCTCGTGGGCCGCAAGCTGGGCCTGAGTGTCCTTCAGCTGGCGGTAGGCGTCGGCGTTGTCCAGCGCCACGCCGACATACGCGGCCAGGGTGCTGAGCATGTCGAGCTGCAGATGCTGGTAGGCGGCAGGCTCGCGGCTTTGCACGCACAGGACGCCCAGCGCGCGGGCGCCGACCAGCACCGGCACCAGGATCAGCGAGCTTGGGGGCTGCGCGCCCGGGCCGTCCTGCAAATCGCCAACCCAGCGCGTTGCCTCGCGCTCGAAGTCGTCGACCAGGATTTCCTTGCCGGTTTCCGCGCAGTGGCGTGCCATCTCCAGCACGCGCTCGCCGCACTTGACGGCGCCGTCGACGCGCTTGCCGTCCTCGATCACGAAGGGACAATCGAGCTGGTCGCCGCGCAGCACGCCGATCGCGAACACGTGCACGTCCATCAGCTGGCGCACCTGGCCGTAGACGTTCTTCATGATCGCCTCGCTGTCCAGGTTGGCCGTGAGTTCGCGGCCGATGTCGGACAGCAGCGCGATGTTGCGGCGGGCCTGCAGGGCCGCTTCCTTCTGCTGCTCGGCGGCTTCCTTCTGCAGCACCAGCTCCGCGGTGCGCGCGCCGACCGTGCGTTCCAGCCTCTCGGTCTGCTGCACCAGCACGCGGATGCGCAGCCGGTAGATGGCGACGCCGGCGCCGATCACGGCCAGCGCGGCCAGCAGGCGGAACCACCAGGTCATCCAGAACGGCGTCGCGATGACGATGCGCAGGCGCGCCGGGGTGTCGCTCCACAGCCCGTCCTTGTTCGATGCGCGGACCTCGAACACGTAGGGGCCCGGATCCAGGTTGGTATAGGTGGCGAAGCGCTTGGTGGCGTCGGTCTCGGTCCAGTCGCGGTCGAAGCCCTGCAGGCGGTAGGCGAAGCGGTTGCTTTGCGGGTCGGCGAAATGCAGGGCCGCGAACTCCAGCGTGAACACGGAATCGCGGTAAGGCAGCTGCACCTCGGGCAGATCGCCCGCGGCGTGCGGCAAGCGCGAGCGGTTCTGGACCAGGACATCGGTGATGACCGGCTGGGCCGGGTACGGGTTCTCGCGCACCGCGTCCGGCATGAAGGAGGTCATGCCGTTGACGCCGCCGAAGTGCAGCTCGCCGTCGGCGCCGCGCGCGGCCGCGCCGACGAAGTAGCTGCCGTCGAGCAGGCCGTCCTTTGCGCTGTAGCTCTTGAACTCGCCGGTGGCCGGGTTCAGGCGGGTCAGGCCGACCGTGGTGCTGATCCACAGTTCGCCGTGCGCGTCCTCGAGGATGCCGCCGATCGGCACCGGTTCGTGCAGGTTCGTCACCGGGAAATAGCGGAACACGTCAGCGCCGCCGGCGTCGCGCTCCATGCGGTGCAGGCCGGCCGCGGTGCCGACCCACATCTCGCCGCGCGCCGATTCGTACAGATAGTAGACGCGGTTGTGGCGCAGCGTGGACGGGTTCTTGTCGTCGTGGCGGAAATGCGTGAAAGTGCCGCTGGCGCGGTCGAAGCGGTCCAGGCCGTTCTCGGTGCCGAGCCAGATGGTCCCGGCGCGGTCCTCGAGCAGCGCGAAGCCGTAGTTCTCGCCCAGGCTTTTGGGATCCAGCGGGTCGTGGCGCCAGCTGCTGAGGATGCGGCCGTCCGGGTCCAGCAGGAACAGGCCGCCGCGGGTGGCCACCCACAGGTTGCCGGCGCGGTCCTGCATCAGGTCTTGGACATAATTGCCGGCCGAATCCTGGCCCAGCGCCACCGTGGTGAAGCGGCCGCTGGACGCATCGCGCCAGGACAGGCCGGTTGCCGAACCGACCCACAGGCGCCCGCGCCCCGGCAGCACGGCGGTGATGACGTCGTCGGGCAGGCTGCCGCGGCGCGCCGGATCGTGACGGATGCGCTCCGCCCGGCCGCTGATCGGCTCCAGGTGGATCAGGCCGGAGCCGGTGGTGCCCAGCCACAGCCGGCCGTCAGCGCCGGCGGCGATCGCGCGGATCTTGCGGCTCGGGGTGGCGGCCCGGTCGCCGGACTCGGCCGGCAGCAGCGTGAAACTGCCGAAGCCGCCGCTGGCGAGATCGGTGCGGTTGACGCCGCTGAACTGGGTGCCGACCCACAGCGTGCCGGTGCGGTCCACCAGCACCGAGCTGACCTGGTTGTCCGACAGGCTGTGGCGGTCGAGCGGCACGTTGTTATAGCCGACGAAGCGCTGGCTGGCCGGGTCCAGCCATTTCAGGCCGTCGAGGTCGGTGCCGACCCACAGATTGTTGCCGGCGTCGTGGTAGAGGGTCAGGATGCCGGTCTCGCCGATGCCTTCGTCGGGGCCGACGTGGCGGCGCTGCGGCTGGCCGTCGCCGGTGCGCCAGGCATCCAGGCCGGCGGCGGTGCCGATCCACAGCGTGCCGTTCTGCGCCATCGACAGCGACAGCACGGCATTGCGCTTGGTGCCGCCGCGCGGATCGATATCGTAGTGGTCGAAGCTGGCGGCGCCGGCCGGCAGGTGGTCGATGCCGACACCGGTGCCGACCCACAGGCCGCCGCGTCCATCCAGCGCGAGTGCGCTGACGCGGTCGTCGCGCAGGCTGGCGGGGTCGCCGGCGTCGTGGCGGAAGGTGCGGAAGCGCCCGGTCGCCGTGTCGAGGTGGACCAGTCCCTCGCCGGTGCCGATCCACAGGCCGCCGGCCCCATCGCCGGCGATGGCGGCGACGGCGCGGTTGCGGGCCACCGGTTCGCTGCCGGACACGAAGGGATAGCGGACGAATTTCTGCCCGGCCTCGTCGAAACGGACCAGGCCGCCGCGCGTGCCGAACCACAGCCGACCTTCGCCGTCCTGATGGGAGGCGAGGACGTAATTGTCGGGCAGGCTGCCGGGGTCGGCCGGATCGCTGCGGAAGGCAAGGATGCGGTAGCCGTCATAGCGGTTGAGTCCGCCCTGGGTGCCGAACCAGATGAAGCCGGCCCGGTCCTGCAGGATGGTCTTGACGGTTTCCTGCGTGAGGCCCTGCTCCAGGCCCAGGTGCTCGAAGCGCAGGCTGCGCGGCGCGCCGGCTTGTGCGGGGATGCTGGCAAGGGAAAGGAAGCAACAGGCCGCTGCGGCCAGGAGAAAGCGGAACATAAACGGTTTTCCAGGTTACAGACTTCAATCTACCAGAAGCCCTCAATTTGTTGCGAAAAATTAAGCCTTCCCCCTGCGGGATGTCGCTGCTATAATGACGGCTCGGGCGGCTGTAGCTCAGCTGGATAGAGTACTTGGCTACGAACCAAGGGGTCGTGGGTTCGATTCCTGCCAGCCGCACCACTTATTCATCAGGAATGGCTCAGAAAGTTCTGCTTTCTGGGCCATTTTTGTTTGTACCCTTCCCTCTGCCTGGTGACATTTCGCGCATTTTTTCGATAGGCCGGGCTGCTATCGTGGCGCTCCGCGTTCATCGCTCATCGTTCTTCGGAAAACGCCATGCTCCACAGCTCCCTGCGCGCCGCCACGGCGAACCTGCTCGTCTGCACCCTGCTCGCCGCCGCTTGCGCGAACGCCTCATCCGAGACGGCGGCGGACAATGAAGCCCGTCTCGTCGGCGCCTGGCAAAAAGATTTGTCGCCGCAACTGTCGCAACTTTCACCCGACCGGCGCCTTGCGGCGGCACGCGCAGGCCTGCTGGGGGCGATCATCGTGTATCGGGCCGATCACCGCGTCGAGATGTATCCGCCCTGCGGCGCCAAGCGGGACGCCCTGGCCGCCGTGGGCCTGCAATCCGTCTCCGGAACCTGGACGCTGTCCGAGGCCGGCGAACTTACGATGAGTATCAGCATGATGGGCAAATCCCATGACGCCAGGGCCAGCCTGCAATGGCAGGATGAACAAATCGTCCTGCGCGATCCAAGCATTGGCTCCATGGACAAGTTCGGCAGATACGACGGGCCTTTGCCGCCGGCATGCTGAGCACGGCCCAGGCGGCCGGCGCCGGGTGTTTGCCAAAGACGAAAGTGCTGCTATAATGCGTGCCTCGGGCGGCTGTAGCTCAGCTGGATAGAGTACTTGGCTACGAACCAAGGGGTCGTGGGTTCGATTCCTGCCAGCCGCACCAGTTAATACCTCAGGAATGGCTCAGAAAGTTCTGCTTTCTGGGCCATTTTTGTTTTTGCCTCGGCCGTCCTTATGGGCAAAGTCTTGACTGGACAGCATCAAGGGCGAGTCGGCAGATTCCCGGCATGCGGCCTGGATCGAATGCATCTCGGTCCACTGGTCAATTACACAACCGAAGTCTGCAACGGCCTCGACCGGTGGCGGTCACACCGCAGAGCGCGCGGAACTCAGCGAAATCAGCATTACCAAACTGGTCGATCTGGCGTCACCGATGCTTGCGCAGCTTTGCGCGTGCGGCAAGACCATCCCCAGGGCCAAGCTGGAAATGCAGCGGGCTGACGGCAATGGCGAGCCGGTCAAGTATTTCGAAGTCGAGCTGGAAAACGTACTCGTTGCCCATATCGGGCCGCATTTTGGCGCGGGCGACTTCCCCGCCGAGAGTCTGGGCCTGAAGTTTTCGAAAGTACGCTGGAAGTACACGCAACAACGAATCGCCGGCGGCACCAGCGGCAACACAGCCCGTAGGTGGGACCTGGCCACGAACCGGATCGCATGATGCGCGCGCTGTTGTTGCTCACTCTGATGCTGACCGCCCCCACCTGCGTCGCCGACGCACCTGCCCCCCGCATGACCGGCGAACGCCTCTTGCAGAAACTCGAGCCTGTCGAGCCCGCGGCGATGACCGCTGACCCTGCCGGCAGGTTTACACGGGAGGAACTGGCCAGCCTGCACACCATCCGGAACGTCGAATTCGTGCAAGGTTATCTGTCGGCCTTGTACGACGAGACCGAAGGCAAAACCTGGTGCTACGACGCCAGGTCTAAAACGCCAAAGCCCGATGCTTTTTGGGATGCGTCACGCTGGGGCCTGCACCGCCTCACGCCCGCACAATTGAAACAGAACGCGGCGACTCTTCTGGTCGAGGTGTGGCGAGAAAGATGGCCCTGTCCACCTGGCCGATCCGGGAGGGCGAAATGAAAGTGCCATACGCAGTCCTGCGAATGCATTTTCCCGACACGGATACCTGCGCCGTGCGAATGAGCCTTGCGCTCCTGGGCGCCGGGTTTCTCAGCCCCGGCACTTACCCTGTGAAAGCAGGGAAATACAAAGGAAAGGCGATCGAGACCCGGCAGCGGAAGCTGAGCAACTGGCTCGTCCACCACCTTGGCGAACCGGAGCGGTACAAGAGCGGCATGCAGGCTCAGCAAGCAATCGGCGCGAGACGAGGCATCATCTCATTCTTCCAGCTCCACGGACCAACGGATCAACAAGGACACATTGCCGTCGTCGCCAAAGATCAATGGCAGACCTTCCGCTGCGGCCCCGAATATGAGCGCTCTGCAACCGGATGCTTCTGGGACGCGGTCGAGATATGGTTTTGACCTCTTATCTAATACAGTGACTTGGCCAATCGCCAACCCGCTGCTATAATGCGTGCCTCGGGCGGCTGTAGCTCAGCTGGATAGAGTACTTGGCTACGAACCAAGGGGTCGTGGGTTCGATTCCTGCCAGCCGCACCAACTTCTTCAGGACGAATGGCTCAGAAAGCGATTTCTGGGCCATTTTTCTTTTCCGGATCCGGAAGACAGGTAAGGCCGCGCCTTTCCCGTCCATTCTGTCAGTCCAATCCGACTTTCGCCTGCTCTGCACTTTTTGCCATCCTGCCCACTTTGCCAATTGGCAAAACTTCGCTATAATACGTGCATCGGGCGGCTGTAGCTCAGCTGGATAGAGTACTTGGCTACGAACCAAGGGGTCGTGGGTTCGATTCCTGCCAGCCGCACCAACTTCTTCATGACGAATGGCTCAGAAAGCGATTTCTGAGCCATTTTTCTTTGCTCTTCCCTATGCTCTGCAGTAAGAGCGGTCCCAGCAGGCAATGAATTTGCCGAGCGTTCAATAAAAGTTCGCCAACGGAAATGAACTCAGCCACGGAGTTTCACGCGTCTTAAAGTAGGACTGATCCTACGGCTTCTTGGCAAGCCTGATAATTTTTTCTACTCGTCAACGCAAAATAACCCATCTCCTCTATGAGAATCGGGTAGAAGCCGAGTCTGATCGGAAATTGTTGAACACGAGCATATTTCCTCGCAGAAGCGCGCACTTACAACGCATTTCACGCACTTTATCGACGTTTTGCTACGATGAAGTTCCCCGATTCTTGAAAAACCAAGCTGCAGGACGCGGCTGTTTCTTTGCGAGGTAAGAAATGAATAAATCTCTGATCGCTGGTATCGTGTTTGCTACCGCAACGTTCGGTTCTTCGGCCGTCATGGCGCAGACCACCCCTGCCGCCACTATCGGCAACACCCCGCAGGTCCTGGACCTGACCGATGGTAGCGGCTTCTTCGGTGATACCTTCGCCGCGGGCAACAACGGCGCCACCTTTGCCGACCACTTCACCTTCTCGGTGACCGGTACCATGCCGATGAACTTCGATGCCATCGTCTCGTCGATCAGCCGCACGGCCGATACCGGCCTCGACTTCAGCGGCCTGTCGCTGTACCGCGTCGGTGGCGGCACCGGCACCGGCGGCACCGCAGGCGATACGCTGATCTCGTCAGGCACCTCGCTGCAGACCGGCTCGATGGATGTCTGGACCCTGTCCAGCGACAACCTGCAGGCTGGCGACTACTACGTGATGGTGGGCGGCAACCTGGTGTCGGATACCTCGGGCTCGTTTGGCGGCGCCGTCATGCTGGCCCCGGTTCCGGAACCGGAAACCTACGGCATGATGCTGGCTGGTCTGGGCGTCCTGGGCTTCCTGGCCCGCCGCCGCAAGCAGGCTGCCAACCAGGCCTAAGCCACAGCGTCCATCTGGACGGTAAGCAAAACGGAGGCGCGCAAGCGTCTCCGTTTTTTTATGTGCGCAGCTTCTTGATCAAACTGCGGTTGCCGAGGATTTCCTCGATCTGTTCGAAGCGCACCGGCTTGACCATGTGGTGGTCGAAGCCCGCCTCGAAAGCCAGCTGGCGGTCCTTTTCCTGGCCCCAGCCCGTCACCGCAATCATCACCGTCATCGCACCGCAGGACAGGTTGCGGATGCCGCGCGCGAGGTCGTAGCCGGACATCTGCGGCAGGCCGATGTCGAGGAAGGCGTAATCCGGGCAGAAGCGCTTGGCCGCCGCCAGCGCGTCCGGACCGTTGTGGGTGATGACCACGCTATGCCCCATCGCCGTCAGCAGCGCACCGATGCTGTTGACGAAGTCGACGTTGTCGTCGGCCAGCAGGATGCGGTAGGTCTCGCCGCCGATGAAGGCCGCCGGGGTCGGCTTGGCCGGCAGCTCGGGATCGACCACGATCGGCAGGCGCACCACGAACTGGCTGCCGTGGCCCAGGCCGGCGCTGTGCGCCTCGATGGTGCCGCTGTGCAGCTCCACCAGCTTGCGCGCCAGCGACAGGCCCACGCCCAGGCCCGCGGTCGAGCGCTCCAGCGTCGAATCGACCTGCACGAACATCTCGAACACAGTATTCAGCATGTCCGGCGCGATGCCGATGCCGGTATCCGATACGACCACGACCAGGGTGCGGTCCTCGACGGTCGCTTTGAGGCTGACGCGGCCGCCGCGGTTGGTGTACTTGGCGGCGTTGTTCAGCAGGTTCGACAGGATCTGCGCCAGGCGCGTCGCGTCGCCGTTCAGGAACACCGGGCGGTCCGGCAGGTCGATCTGCAGCTCGTGGCCGTGCAGGTCGATGTAGGGGCGGACCACCTCCAGCGCATCGTTGACCACCGCCTTCAGTTCGACGCGGCCGGACTTGATCGTGAACTTGCCGGTATTGATGCGCGAGACGTCCAGCAGGTCGTCCACCAGGCGCACCATCTGGCGCAGCTGACGCTCCATGATGTCGGTGGCGCGCTGGGTCGCCTGGGCGTCGCCGCTGCGCAGGCGCAGGATGTCGAGGCCGGTGCGGATCGGCGCCAGCGGATTGCGCAGCTCGTGGGCCAGGGTCGCCAGGAACTCGTCCTTGCGGCGGTCGGCCACGATCAGCGCCCCCTCGGCGCGCTGGCGCACCTGCATTTCGATTTCCAGCGAGGCATTGGCTTCCTGCAGCGCGTCCGAACGGCGCCCGATCTCGGCCAGCATCTCGTTGAAGGCGTCGACCAGCACGCCGATCTCGCCGCTTTCCTTGCCCGGCACGCGCACGCCGTAGTCGCGGCGCTGCATGACCTGGCGGGCAACGCTGGTGACCGATTCGAGCGGCCGGGTGATCGCTTCCTGCAGGCGCGAAGCCACCAGCCAGGCAATCGCCAGCGCGCCCAGCATCACTGCGCCGAGGATGGCGCCGTAGCTGAGCAGGCGGTCGAACAGGCCGTAGCGGGCGCGCAGGTAGACCGTGCCGACCATGTCGCCGTTCTCGACGATGTTGCGGAACACGACGATCTCGCTGCCTTCGATGCGGTAGCCGGACGCCTGCGGGCGCGGCGGCAATTGCGTCGCGCTGCCGGACGCACCCGGCGCCAGGTAGCCGGCGAAGCGCGTGCCGCCGCTGGTATAGATGGCGGCCGCCAGGATCTGCGGACGCACCCGCAGCACGGCCAGGTTCTGGCGCGCGGTTTCCTCGTCGTTGAAGGCCAGCGCCGGCGCGGTCACGCGCGCCATGATGTCGGCCTGGGTCATCAGGTCGTCGGTCCAGTAGCGCTGGAAGGCGCGCAGGTCGACCAGCAGCATCGCCACCGAGGCCGCGACCAGGGCTGTCAGCGTCGTCGAGACCGCCATCAGGATGAGTTTGCGGCGCACCGAGCCGTCGCGCACTTTGGCGATCGCGCCTATCATTGCTGCGCTCCTTTCTGCACCCGGTTCGCCACCGTCAGCAGGCGCGAACTGAGTTTGATGCCGTTGCGCTCGGCCGCGTCCAGCGCCACGTCGAAGCGCACGCGTTCGTCGACGATGCGGAAATTGATCGCGCTGCCCTGCTGCAGGCCGCCGTCGCATTCGGTCACGACCAGCATCGCATTGCCGGCGCCGCGCACCATGCGCCCCACCCGCCCGGCGTCGAGCCCGCCGATGAACAGCAGGTGGACCGGTGTGCCGAGTTCGGATTCGCGCAGCATGCGCACCACGACGGGCCGGTTGTTCACGGTGCGGCCGCTGACGATGCGCGCCAGTTCGGCCGCCAGGTCGTCGGCGCCGATTACGCCGATCGTCACCGGACTGGCGGCGTCGACGAAGGCGCCGGGCGGAAATTCGGCATAGCCGAGAAATTTATAGAGGAAGGCCGCCTTGACGCGCCGTTCGATGCCTTGGCTGGCGGCAGCGTTCTCGGCGCGGGCAGCCGCCACCAGGCCGTGCTCGCCGCACAGGGCGGCGCACAGCAGCGCCCAGCTGGCCAAGCGGTGGCGCATGCGCCGGTGAGGAGAAGCGCTTGTAGGACGATGCATTACGAAATGACACGCAAAGCGCGACGCAAGGCGGGACGCAATTCGGCCGGCTCGAAAGCTACAAAGGACTGCGAGAAACTCTTCATCATCTTGCTATCGTAGAGCATTTTCCCGAGTGCACCAAGCGTGCGCTGAGGGAAGATCACTCAGACGGCCTTAACTGTGCTATTTAAACCATTAATAACTGTCATTGCAAATATAAATTGGATTTCTATTTTGCGATGCAGCATGATGCACATGTCTCCTCTATTCTCCTCCAAGGATAGATTCAGCCCGCTCCCGTAGCGGGCTTTTTTTTGGTTCTTCACGGATTTCCGGGAAACGCGGCTTTGATCTTGAGGAAGAAGAAGGCGCTGTCGCGGTAACCGTAGGCCATCCGCTTCATCACCTTGATGCGGTTGTTGATACCTTCCAGCTGGCCGGTG